>ERZ791903.2443-NODE-2443-length-13689-cov-2.687546_pt1 | contig 13689 bp, 23 predicted proteins | sample MGYA00510148_ERZ791903 | MGnify/ENA primary metagenome ERZ791903 (study PRJEB30046, sample SAMN00792080) | human gut metagenome | study: EMG produced TPA metagenomics assembly of the A metagenome-wide association study of gut microbiota in type 2...
GTATGCCGAGTTATCAAAAAACGGAGTGTCGGGCTGTTTGGGCTCGACCTCCGTAATTTGCGGGGGCTGTTCGGTTGTCCTGACTTCCATATCGATCTCTGTATCCGCCCGGATTTCGACGGATGTGGCGGAATATACCGGGTTTTTATTGACCACCAGCGTCACGTGATCCAGATCAAGGGATTTGATGTGCCGCAGCGGGAGCGCATCCGCCCGCGCCTCCAGCTCGTCCTGCACGTTGTACATGCCGAACGACCAGCCCTTGATCTTCCCCCGTTTGGCCAGAGAGATCAGCGCCTCGTCGGTGATCAGCACATCCGCATGCAGCCCGATAGTGTCCTCGTACAGCTTCAGGGTGCCTTCCTCCGTGCTGGCGTAGACACGGCTGTCGTCGTGGTCAACCGTAACCGTTATGTTGGCCGCACGGCTGATGGCCTGCTCAAAGGCTCTCGGTTCAATTTCCTCGATGACCTTGCCGTGCGGGGTGATCACCGGCCGGCTTTTTTTCTCGGTCACGTTGACATATCCGGTAATGTGCGCACCGTCTGCACGTATTTCGATATTCATTCCTGTCACCACCTTTCAAATGGGCATGAAAAAGGACGGTGCCCGGCGCCATATGGCGCTTGGCATCGTCCCTTGTGCATCCTGCTTATCGTTATTGTACCGTCAATCTTCCAGTAAAGCAGCGCCGTCGTCTCCAGGGGCAAGTCCTTCCGGCGCCGTTACGTTGAAAAACTCAAATAATTCGCGGGCGGTTGCATGAGGATGGCTTTCGACAAAGGCCTCGGCCTCCTCTTCAATTTCATACTGCTGCGATCCGTGAATAAACATCTCGATTTCTCCAACCGTCTCTGGGTCATCGCTTTGCAAATAAGCACGAAACCTTTTTTTCATTTTCTGGACAAACGCATCATTTTCCGGAACCATATTTTTTCCTCCTATCGCAGCTTTGCACGGCGATGAACTACAATACCACCGTTATCGGCCGCAGTAGCTGAATACCGATATTTTCCATCGATAAATGTTTTCTCGCCATCCTCCGGCTTCGCCTCCGGATACTTTGTCCTGAATGCACCGCACAGCTTGGCGTAAGCTTTTGGTTTCATCTGCACACCAGACTTATTCCGTTGCGGCGAGGGCGCATACTTGGTTTTGCCAGCCTTCCCTCCTGCGGTGCCGCCGCCCTTTGAGGTAAACCGTCCGTTCTTCGGATCGTGATGGGGGTTTGCCCGCGATTCCAGTATAGCATCATCCGTCTCCGCCGGCAAGGGTTCCTCCGGAGTGTTTTCCCCCATTACGCTGGTCCGGTTGGTGTTCGGCGTATAAATCCGTCTGGTCTTCGGGTCATACAGCACATCCTGCAGCCCGAGCTTCACCCAGGACAGCCCCAGCGGTTCCAGATCCTCCGCGTAACGCACCTCATCGATCTGCATAAAGTTGGCGTCGAGCGCGGTCTTATAGGCGTCAAAGCGTTCCTTCATGTCGCCCTTGAGCAGCTCCTTTGTATCGAACGCCCAGTACAGCGTCCCTTTTTCCGCTTCCAGCAGAAAATCCTTATTGAGCGCGCACTGAATGGCAGTCATCAGCGGGATGGCGGCCAGCCTCGCAAGGCTGGAAATATCGTTTTCGGTTCCTTTTCCCGCCATAACGTCGGTGGAAATATGAAACATCTTGGCAAATTCCTGCGCGTTGGTCAGCTTGTTCTCATTGAGCTGCATTTCAGCGGAGGTGTTGCTGGTTTCCTGAAACTCGATCCCCTTGTTGAGCACCATCATGTTGTCCCCGTTATTGCTGTACAGCCTTGCGTAAGCCTCTCGCAGGGATTTGAGCGCTTCATCGGTCAGCGGTTTCTCGGACTTCAGGAACCCTTTTTTGTTCCCGCCCTTTTTGACCAGATAGCCCTCAAAGCAAAGGGTCTGGTATGCCGTTTCAATCAGCTTGCTGTTTTCCTCGGTGATCGGCACGCCCTGCGCGCCATCCCGGGTATTGCGCAGAATCTTCAGGAACTCAAACGGCAGGTATTCCCGGCCGTTCACCATCAGGGTGTAGTCCTTGAAAATCGGGTCGTTGTTTTTCTGTATGGCTATCTGCGCCTCATCGACATAATGCAGGCTTTTGATGCGGCCCTTTTCTTTGTTTATGTAGGCGTATCCGCCTTTGCCCAGGTAATAATCCCGCGTGATCGCCCGCCAGAATTCGTTAGCGTTGAGGGTGTCCCCGGTTTCGTCATTCAGCAGAGCGATCCGCGGATCATCGCGCACCTCCTCGGCCTTGCCGCCCTTGTCGCGGTACAGCTTTACCGGCGTGCTGGCAACAAGGTTGGCGATCAGGTCGATGCCGCCGCTGATGGTCGGCACCTGAAGGGCAGTTTCGCGGGTAACCGGACCGCCGCCCAGCAGTGCCTTCAGCAGCGTGTCTTCAAATTGCACCTCTCCGGCATCGGCACGCACCTCTGCCCTGCGTCTGAAAATCCCCATGCTGTCCTCCTCAAGTCTGTACGACGAAATCAAACTGACCATACAGCAGCTCCTGCTGCGCCATATATAAGGCGTTGATCAGCGCGACCACCATATCCACCTTGCCGGCGGATTTTTTCTTGTTGACGTATTGATTCAGGTTTGTGTCTTCCGTGCACCGGGCATTCTGGAAATTGATCTCCAGCAGCCGGTTGTCATCATAGACAAAATGCCCGCCAAGGATGCTTTCCTTGAGCAGCTTTGTCGGCGGGTGAAGCACGGACGAATGCTGCTTGATCTCCACGCATTCCATCCCGCCGGCCTCCAGCTTCTGCACCGTGGAAATGGCGTTGTAGCGATCATAGCCAACCTGCACGATCTCTACGCCGTATTTGTCCGGAAGCCCCAGAATAAAGCTTTCCACAAAGCCGTAATCCACGACATCCTCTCCGCAGGCAAAGCAGCATCCGCTGCCGATCAGCCGGCGGTAGTCCACGCCCTCGCGGTTGGATTTGAGCTCCACCCGTTCGCCGGGAAGAAATCCCCAGGCCTTGGCATAAAAGACGCCGTTTTCCTCCGTAACCATCGCGACGGCGGTGTTATCATCGGTCTGTGACAGGTCAAGTCCCAGCCATACCCGGCGTCCTTTCCAGAATCCCGCCGCTTCCTCCCGGCGGAATTTCTGCACCTTCTGGATGTCAACAAAGCCTTCCACGCCAAGCCCTTTATACAGGATGTTGCAGTGCTTGCACAGGAAATTCTCGCGTTTGTTTTCATACAGGATCGCCATCATGCGCAGATCCTGCAGCGAGCGGAATATTTCGGCATTGCCGACCGCAACCGGATTTGCCTGATACAGCACCAGATCGTTTGTCTCCCATTCCTTGACCAGCTCGCTGTCCGGCTCGTACAGGAGCGCAAACACATCTTCCTTTTCCGGAAGCAGGCCGTCCAGCACCTTTTTGGCAATATCCACCTCGTCGATCATCACATTGTTGTCGTTGGGATACTGGGTGGAGATAATGATGCCCAGCTTGTTGCGGATGGTGATCTGCGAGGAACGCATGGCATCAACCGGGTAGCTGTCCAGCGCGCCGGCTTCGTCCGCAAGGAAGATGTTGGCAAGCCTGCCGTCCATGCCATCGTTGGAATAGGCCAGCGGCGTATACTCAATGTCATTGAGCAGGCAGGTAATCATATCCCGGTTGATCTTGAAACGGTCAGCCAGCAAAGGAGACACCTTGATGATCTTCCGCACCGCCAGCCGCAGCTCGGAAGACAGCTTGTAATCCGGCGCCACCGAAAAGAACCGCGAAAATCGCGGCTCAGTCAGCATGCCGATGAGGAATATTACCGCCGAATTAAACGTCTTGAAATTCTTACGCGAAATTTCCAGCAGTGCCGTGGTATAAAAGCGCCGGTTGTCCTCGCGCTGCCGGGTGCAAAAGACGGCAACGATCAGAAACCAGGCATACTCTTCAAGCCCTTCTGCCATCGGGCAAAGTAAATCCGGATGAATCATCAATGCCAGAAGGCTCTCGATTTTGCGGATCGCTTTTTCGCTGACGAATGCCGTGGGATGTTCGCCGTCAGCGATGCGCAGCCATGCCGCCGCCTGCTTTTTCACATACCGGCCCACCTTGTGGTTATCGTCATCAAGGCACCACTTGGCGTATCGATATGCCCGTGTCCGCTTAATCATCTTCCATCAGGACCTTCAGCAGAGGATCCTCCTTCTGTTTAGCTGCCTGCGCGGCCAGCGAGCCGATTTTCGCCCTTGCCTGTGGGGAAAGACAAAGCTCGTTTGCCCCCCGCCAAATATCGTTTTGGTATTTTGCGCGGGCGCTTTGCAGCGATGTATCGGAAAGCAGCGAGGAATCCCGGTTTACCATATCGTTGATCTGCCGTATACGGGAAATCGCCACAGCCGTGCATTCAAGGACATATACATCCAGCCGCCCGAGTATTTCGCTGTCCCGTAATTCAGCGACAATAAATCGAAAAATGCTTTTTTGGTCATCGGTCAAGTAAGCCGGTGCTTCCGGCTCGGCCGGAGCGCCGCGCAGCCGTTCTTCGACGCCGTTGCGCAGCATTTCCTCTTCGCTTGCCAGAGCGCCGGTTTTTACTTTAACCGATTTTGCCGGTCTGGCCATATAGTCTCCTCCTTCCGAAAATCCATTTTGAAAAATCATCCTTTTTTTGTGGGGCGCCGTGGTATCCGCGGCCTTTGCTTTTCCGCCCCTGCCCCCTCCGGGGGGTCAAAGCGGTTCCCGCGCCAGGCGTAACAGCTCTCCGCGATCTATCTCGCCGCGATCCGCCGCCTTGTGATGCCGGACGCACAAAGTAATCAGATTGTCCTCGTCGTAAGCCTTATCCGGGTCCTCCGCAAGCGGTACGATGTGGTGCGTTTCCAAATCTTCGCACTGCAGCCTTCCCAGATTCAGACAAACACGACACAGGTGCCGGTCTCGTTCATTGACGGCTTTGCGTGTCTTATCCCACCGGCGGCAGGTACGCAGCCTGGTGTGCTCCGTGCTTTCTTTGGTTCTCTTTGGCTGCATGCACCCGCCTGCGGGGTGAACCCGCCCGCAAACAGGACAGGAACGAAGCCTGCTCATTGTATGTTTCCTCCATAACCCACCCGCCGGACTCGCTGTGCCGGCACAAAGAAAGCGCCACGGTTTCCCGCAGCGCCTTTGTGTAGATTTCTACAATATCATAATATCACGGAAGTACGTCCTTTGTGTGACCCTTTTTCAAATATAGCAAATAGAAAAACTTTCGTCGCGCATCATAGAATTGTCTCCTACCGCAAGGCGGAGCCAGTATCTCCCAGGGCATATGTTCATTTGTTACATTTACCAGTAGGCTTTGATAGATATCCGCACCCGCCTCCTTGGCGGTTTTCTCTATCAAATCGCAATAGTCGGATAAAGCCGCTGCCCTTTCTGCGCTTCGTCCGGTTTGATCTCCGACAAACGACCCATGAGGCATATCGTTTATCTGTGGACTTTGATACGGCGATCTTAGTTCAACCAGACGTTTTTTCTTCTCAGGATATTGCAAGCAAAAATTTCGCAGTTCTCTGTATTCGTATTTACCGATGCTATATTTTTTCAAATTCAAATCGCGCTCGTTTGGCATGTTTTGTCTTACGCCCCCCTCCTGTGCTCTCGCTCCCACTTTCTCCGATCGGCGCGCGCCAGCTCTGCCGCCACCCGTTCCTGCTGTATGGCCTCTTCCGCCACCGCCCGGCGGTATGGTTCACGGCATGCCGGCATTGTACAGATCGTCCGGCTGCCGTCGAACCGCGCCCATATGCACCGCTTGCGCGGGCAAATCTGCTGATTATTCATGGTTGTCCCCCTATTGATTAGCCCGGAAAAAGGCCTGTGCAAATCCGGGCGGTGTGATAGCGCGCAGCGCGGCGCGCTTGGCATCTCCGTGAAACTGCGAAATATACTCCGCATACTCCGGCGGACATTCCGGTTTTGACCATCCGCGCCCGTTTGATCTGCTGCCGTATTTCCGCGTCAGACCTTCCGGCTTGGCCTTTACCGGCTTTCTCGGCAGGTTAAAATACCCCCACAAATCGGTGCGCTTGAGCTGCGGATCGCCAAATTCCCAGTGTTCAAACTGATATGCCGGCACGCCGAGGAACTGTCGCAAATACCCGACCGGATTTTCCATTGCCCAGAATTTCAGACTTCCGGACATCCGGCACACCCAAATAATATCCAAGCAAGCGCTGACAATCTGCATAGCGTGAACAAAATCACGCGGTTTGCTGCCTTTTGCCACACTGAACTCGGTGCACGGCGGGGCGGCCAGGATGCCGTACACATGCTCCGGCGGCTTGTATGTACGTACATCGTATTCCGGCAGCGTAATCACCCGTACGTCATATCCTGCCGCTTTGTACGGCCGCGACCAACTGCCCGTGCCGCCACATAAATCCAAAATGATCTTATCTTTGTTTTCCATTTTCTTTTTCCTCCATATCATGGAGGATACCGGTATCCTCTCCCGCGGTCAGCTACTCCGCGGGGTTGTTGATTTTGTTATATCTGATATTGCCTTAAATATCGGATAAAACTGCTGCGGCACAACCGCGTTACCTAAGCATTTAAGTCTGTCCACCCGATAGGGAACCCCATTAGCCACTCTACCCACGTTGGGTTCAGCGTCCCACCAGTTTCCCCATTTAATTCCGCCGCCTTCTGGTTCGGAAACATAGCTGCCACTTGATCCAGCCGCGCAAAACTTTGCGTTCCGTCTTTTCCTATGTGTCTGATTGTCCCATTCCTGGTTAAATGCGGATTGATAGCTATTCTCCCACAGTCCGACGCGCTCGGCGTTGGCCACATCATCATTGTTGCTGTATTTACCTGTTCCCGTAAATTCGCCGGACGTGAACGTCCTTTCCGGCTGGTTTCCGCTTGACGTTTCAATGCTTCCGGTGATCGCTGCGGTAGGTGATCCATTGTGTTTGGCGTAGCCCAAAATGGCGACACGATATCTTCTGTGCGGGGCATTGACACCACAAGCTGGAACCATAACCGCCCTTGTTTCGTAGCCTGCGGCTTCCAGATCAGAAAGCACCGTGTCGATTGCCAAACTGACGATTCCAGCAACGTTTTCACCAACAACCCAAGTGGGCTGCAATTCTTTAACAACTCGCAGCATTTCAGGCCAGAGGTAACGGTCATCTTCCTTGCCTCTGCGCTTCCCGGCTGTACTAAACGGCTGGCACGGGAACCCGCCTGAAATAACGTCAACTGTTCGCAATCCTGTCCGAACATAAAAACTCTCCTTTGTCAGTGTCCGTATATCCCGCCAGCGCGGCACGTTCGGCCAGTGCTTTTCCAGTATCTTTGTGGGATAGTCCGCCCACTCGCATTGACCAACCGTATAAAATCCCGCCTGCTCCGCCGCAAGATCAAGACCGCCTATACCAGTGAAAAGGGATAGATGTGTCATTATAATCTCCTCCCGCTTCCCCTGCCCGCCAGATACGCCATAAACAGCGTCAGCACCCATACCGTCACGATCTGCGTGGATATGATCATGGCGTGTCCTCCTTTATCCCGCGCCATTCCCAATTGCACTCATCTCTGCACGTCCTGCATTTACAATCAAACGTGCAGGTGTCACAATCACGGACACAAGCCGTATGTGCGCATATGTCGCAGTTATCACCGTGCTTCAAATCCGCTATCGCTGCATCCCTTTCCAACTTCACGCGATCAAGCTCTTCCGTCAGATTATTGATCACGTCGTAAATCAAATCATAAAGAAAACCATTCCTATTCCACCTTTTTTGCATCCTGTATAGCATACAATAATTCGCACCATCTAATGGCTGTCATGGTCAATGTTGGGTTTGTGAAAAACCATCTGTTTTTAGCAAGTCTGGCATGGACTCTCTGTTCAACGCAACATAGGTTTTCTTTTACGCAGTTCATTGAATTTCCATCAAGAAAAACCAGTATTTTCCCATCCGGGATGTCTCCAAAAATAATCTTTGTTTTTGGCACCCAATCTTTTTTTCTATCTCCGGTGTTTCCAACTTTAACATATACACTTCTGTTTTTTTGGATTCTTTCCGTTCCTACTGGCAGTGTATTTCCCGGTGTGTTTCCTAGCTTTGCTCCCCATTTGTCGCGCTTGTCCACACCTAATTTAACTCTGCAATATTCACACAATGTTTCCGGCCTGACCTTCCTTCCAAATACATCGCAAAGCATTTTTGCGAGTTTGGCGTATGAATATTCATTGACGTTTTCTAGCAGCCATTGTTTTTCAGCATTACTATACGGTTTCACTGACATCGTCCCCGATCATTTTTTTAATGCTTGCGCCTTTCAACTTGCCCTCGCTTACTAATTTTTCTGTACGCAAGACAACGTCCGCATTGTTAATCATTTGCTTTGCAAGACTTGATACAACCATGGCCGTTTCTGCGATATTCTTTTTAGCCATATGCGGTGTTTCTTTGTCTGTCAAAAGTTCAATCTGTTCACCTAATTTGTTCTGTAATTCGACTAATGTCATGGCTTTTTATCCTCCAGTTTATTCAATATCAGGCGCTACCGGCAGCGGCATCCAGTGGGTGACGGTATCGTCTATAGCGACGCATCCAAAATCGTCCCAGTTTTTAATCCGCTCATACCATCCCTCTTTCACAAGGTAATCATCCCGGTCTTCATCGTATTCTTCGCATAACTCAAAGTCCCACGTAAAATCTGAATCCTCCGTGTAAAGTCCATGCGGCACATAAAATCCCAGACAGCAATACGTATATCCGTTACGAGGCATTTTGCAACACAGCATAATTTCTTGCTCTGCCTCCGTCAGCCTGTCCCTGACACTGATCCACTCACTCATCGTGCCGATTCGCCTTCCTTCTCTTTATAGCAGTCCTTTAATTTGCGGTTTCTCCGGCAGCAGGAACATTTCTGATAACGATTTTTCCAGTAGCAATCATCACAACCGCCAATATCTACAACGTCAAATATACATGGATTGTACACGTCAAGTTCAAGCAATTGTTGGATATTAAGCAGCGCGTTATCCATGTACGGCGAAACGTTCATGCTTCTGTTCATTCTGAGAGCTTTTAGATATTCAATCAGGTCATCAAACTTCACATACTTTTTACCTCTCCGCATCCTCGTCCCCTCCGTCCATCCTCGCCCCGCATTTCCGGCAATATATATAATTGCCGCGTACAGTATAGTCTCCGGGATCTTCTCGAAATGCCGTGTAGTCAAAGCAATAGGGGCAAATGTATTTAACGGTATGTTCTTGCGTGTCCTCGTACCGTATCCACTTCCCGTACCGCACCGGAACAACGTCAACGGTCGGCGCTTGATTTACGCACAAATCACGCACGATTTCCAACGCTTCTTTTACCGCTAGTTCGTGGTGAAACATATACGGTTCCGTAGCCCATGGGCTGGTTTTTAGTTCTTCAATTCCGGTTAAAATTTCGTCCGCGTCAATCAGTCTCATTTGCTGCCTCCTTCTGCTGAACATGTTACGCACGACCGCGACGCAGCAACATACTTCCCGTATGACATACCGGATTCGGCGGCAATCCTGTTTATGTCTGCTATGCTTGTCCTTTTAACCTGTTTCCCACAGCACTGCGTCATCGTATCTTTTTTATCCCTTTGCCGCTGACATGCCTGCTCCCGATGGACTATTTCCGCACACTCCGGGCAGCGTTTTCGGTGGGGATGTACTTGCACCATAAGCTTGCCGCAGCGTTCACAAAGTTTGTCAATGGTCATTTTCTTGTGTCTCCCACTCATAAACAGTCACCGTGATATGCGGACATCCGAATGATTTCACAATATGCAGATCAACCACCTGCGTATCGTCCACATAGGCGACGCCATTCAGCGCATCGCATACCACCTTGGCAATATTGTCCGCATCCGGCTTCTTCGTCGGCGCAAGCTCTCCATTCAAGGCACGCTCGCGCTTCTTTTTGCTGTATGATTTCGGAATACCGTAAACCGCCTCAATGCGCACCGCTACCGGTTGCGCTGTGCCATCCGACAGTGTGGCAAACTTCAGGTTTCCGCATTGTCGGGCATATTCCGTCTTGATCAGGTTCTCATAAAGCACGGTCTTTTCCGGTGTATATGTATGCCCGCCACAAGTTCGCGCCCGCGCCTTACCCTGTGGTTCCCCGGGCACGGTGAATATCACTTTCATCCCGCACCTCCCGCCGATTCCATAAAATCACAATATTCTGAAACGACATTCCACATCTGGCTATATTTCCGATACTTGCTTTTGTTTTCTCCCACACAAATTTGTGTGTTGGTTGACACGTGTGCGCTTGGTATAATTAAAGTTTCTACCTCTCCGCCATCATCGCCTATCAGGCGAAGCACATAAATGTCACATGTGCAAAACGGCTTTTCCAAGTTGAAAGAATAGAAGTTTCCTCCCTTGCCGCGGTACAAGCGACTTGCTTTAACATCAACCTTTACACAATCATTCACCAGCAAATCGTATGGAAAATTTTGCGGCATACGGCGTACATCGAATCCGAGAGATATCAGTTTTTCTGCCACAACCTGTTCGTTTGATTTTCCAAACGTTGTCTCGCATTCTTTTATCGGCAATTCTAATTCCTCTGCCAGCGAATACCACCCTCCGGCACGTCTGGATACTGCATTTGTAAGCGAGCAATCCCCATAATACCGCTCCGTTTCGCTTCTGGTGGGCATTCTGGTTAAGTGATTGAATTTAACGACCTCAAGAATTTTTTGCTTAATTAAATCGTCTGTCCATTTGTTTCCGTGTGTGTACCCCATCTTTCGCCTCCTAGAACGGTAAGGAATCCTCGTCCGGGATTACCTCGAAATCCTCCGCTGCCGGCGGTGCGCTCTGTGGCGCGCGATCACTGTAATCCACCGTAGGCGAAACAGGCGCAGTGCCACCATTCTTGGATTCTGCGAAAAACACATTGTCGGCCACCACTTCGTAGGCCGTGCGCTTGTTGCCGTCCTTGTCGGTGTAGGACCGGGACTGCAGGCTGCCCTGCAGCGCGATACGCTGACCCTTGCGGAAATACTTACACAAAAATTCGGCTGTCTGACGCCATGCCTGCACCGGAATAAAATCCACCTGTTTTTCCTGTCCCTTCGGGGTATATGACCGGTCAACCGCAACATCAAAGTTGGTAACAGAAATTCCATTTGGGGTGTTGCGCAGCTCCGGATCGGCAGTCAGCCGACCGAGCAAACAGATATTATTCATTTTGCGTCTCCTTTCGATATACCGGCACATAGCTTTCCAGCCGCCGTTCATATTCGTCAATTTTCATCGATGTTTCTCCGGAAGGTATAGCGCTTTTGCTTGCATTCTTTGCAAACTTCCCGGCGGCCTCGTCCTCTGCCAGCCATTGCGCCGCACAAAGCACAGCCTGCGTTCCTGTCTTGCGGTATCGCTGCGCTTTAGCTATATAGGCGTCAACCAACGCCTGTCCATATTTCTTCACAAGACTTTCCTGTGATGGTGGGGGCGGCGCAGCCGGAGGCGCCTCCTCTCCTCTGCTTTCCTCTACTCTACTCTTCTCTACTCTACTCTTCTCTTCTCTCCTCTCTTCAAAAATGTAAGCATTTTCGCCCGAAATGTCTGCATTTTCCTCGATTATGTTTGCATTCCCCGAAATTTTGGCATAGGGAATTAAGAGGTATCCTTTTTTGACATCGACGCTTTTACGGCGACTGACCGCATCGAAATACCTTTCCTGTATACCTTTCGATGTCAGGATGTGGTATCTGTCATATAGCGTATGGTCAAACATACCTCTTCTAATCGCAGCCGACACTATCTCAGAAACAACATTGCCACCCAGCCCACAAGACCGTCCAAACAACAATGCCACCTCATTTGTCCATTCACAGTAATAACCTTGCTGCCCATATATCCTCTGAAACAGCTTAACGATTACCGCAAATCCTTTCAGTCCAAACTCGGCCTCGATCAATTCAAACTTTTCATCGAGCGACACATCGAGCGGGAACCAGTCAATCCCGCTTTTCATAAGCCCTCCTATTTTTCCTGCCACACGAATACGCGGCAATTTTGGGTGCTGTTTCTGATCGCCAGCGCGGTGATGTGCTTCGCGTCATTTATAACGATCTTTTCCACTTCAAACCGATCGTAAGTCGTCCACTTTCCGTTTTTCTGGCTCAGATTCACCTTGTCAGCTGCAATCCATATAAACGGGGCAGTATACAGTTCTCGTCCGATTCCCCAGTTAAAGCAGGCACGTTTAAAGCTGTCCGAGCATTCTCCCTTTTCTTTTTCGGTATTGCTCTCGGTTCCGCAGTCTGCTTTGCTGATCCACTGCTTTTTTTCTGCATCCCATATGGATACTTCACAATGCAGGTTTCCCTTGACTTCATAGTGACGTCGTTGCCAGTTTTCCGCACCGACTGTCTCATCTAGGATATTCATATCGCAGCGGGCATCCTTATACAGCAACAGGGAACATCCCTTTTCGCTGATCGTTGACACGCGGCAATCGATTTCATCTCCGCTCAACGCTCTAAATTTTGTCATATTTCCGCCTCCAGCTTGTCTTCGAAGTACGCCGCAAGCAACTTTATGTTGGTCAGAAGATCATACACTTGCTTTTGCGGTTCCGGTGTCTTGTCATCCGGTATGTCAAGATACCCAAGCGCCTCTTTAGCCGCAGCCCTGATAGATCGGCAAACATCCATAGATTCCTCACGCACTTGCTGCGTCGTCTTCATCTTCCACACCCTCCATTTCTGCGCATTCCGGGCACAGCAGCGCGTCGCACAGCATCATCCGGTTGTCCTGTATGACCTCGCCGCAGCCCTCACATTTGCCGTACACCACCTGCGGCCAGTCCCATCCGTCGTAAGGCGGGTCAATCCGGTCGTACCCAACCAGCAAATTACAGGGTCTTGACATTTTCCCCGCCTCCCGGTATATTGTAGGTAGAGTGTTTTTTCTTGCTCTGCGTCGTCTGTGTTGCCGCACAGTCGGCGCTTTTCTTTTTGAGCCTCTGCCGGATATCCTCCGGCCGCAGACGCTTCGGCCGCGGCTTCGGTTCTGGTCGAAGCTGCTTGATCAGCAACCCTACGGCGCACGCGAGCAGTCCCACGCTGCCGAAGATCACCGACGGCCATGATGTGATCCAGTCCATTGCTTGCCCTTCCTTTCCGGCTTGTCCTGATTTTGTCGCGCAGCGGCAGTCTCCCCCGCGGATCAGCAACTGTAATGGCTATCCCCTTTTCACCCCCGCCCTCCAAACGGAGGGCTTTTTTGTCGGCCCGCCCGCCGGCGGGACGTTGCCCCCTTCCTCACCGCCCGCCGGCAGGCCACCCGGATGCTGTCGTTGTCCATGCCATCGTCTCCTTTTTGTGCATACACCTATCAACGCCATCCTCATTTTGTCGAATTTGCGCATTTTTTTGTTCCCGGTTTCATGGTAAAATGACCTGGAGGAGGGGACGCCGTTATGACAATGCACGAATTCAGCAACCGCGTGAGGAACTATCCGCAGGGAACCGCTTGGATGAGTTTTTACATCTATATCCGTTTTCCGCTGGGGTTGGTTTTGGGATGCCTCAGCTTTTTCTCTGTTGCCGCCACAATGTCAGACAGCAGCCAACCCGGAGCTGACTCCGGTTTGCTCGCGTTTTGTATTTTTATCGATTTAGCCTATCTTGCT
>ERZ791903.2484-NODE-2484-length-13527-cov-2.428593_pt1 | contig 13527 bp, 10 predicted proteins | sample MGYA00510148_ERZ791903 | MGnify/ENA primary metagenome ERZ791903 (study PRJEB30046, sample SAMN00792080) | human gut metagenome | study: EMG produced TPA metagenomics assembly of the A metagenome-wide association study of gut microbiota in type 2...
GGTTACCTGTGGATGCAGTTTTACGGGCACTTCATGCATGCCGAAGGTCTTGATCGACTCCGGAAGCTGAATTTTCTTTTTATCAATTTCCATATTGCACTGCTCCTTGTAGGCAGCTGCGATTTCCTTGCTGGATACGGAGCCGAATGCCTTTCCGCCCTCGCCGGCCTTGATCGACAGGGTTACGGATTTTTCTTCCAGCAAAGCCGCCTGCTCTTTTGCAGCGTCGAGCTGCTGCTGCGCAACCTTTTCGTCTCTCGCTTTCTGGAGTTTCAAATCGTTCATGTTAGCGCCGGTCGCTTCCAGGCCGAGCTTTTTTTTCAGAATAAAGTTCTTTGCGTATCCGTCGGATACCTCTACAACCTGTCCCTTTTTGCCAAGTGCTTTGACATCTTCCAGTAAAATTACTTTCATGATATTTCACCTTCCTCAATCATTTTATCCAGCGTCCGCTTCAGTACAATAATACCTTCCTCCACGGACGTATTTTCCAGCTGACAGCCTGCGATGTTCAAATGTCCGCCGCCGCCCATCCGCTCCATGATAACCTGTACGTTGACTTCGTCGATGGAGCGTGCTGAGAAAAACAGTTTATTCTGATATTCCGTCAGGACAAAGCTTGCCTTGACGCCCCTGATATCCAGAAGCTCGTTTGCAGCCTGCGCGCCCACAACAGTCGGGCTCGCAATTCCCTCGGAATGACAGATCGAAATTGCATAGGCATTGCGGTAAATTTCCGCCTGGCTGACAGCGTCCGCCTTTGCCTTATATTCTGCCGCATTTTCCCGGAAAAGCTTGCGTACACGGGTTACGTCCGCGCCGTTTCTGCGCAAAAATGCAGCTGCTTCAAACGTACGCACGCCGGTTTTTGTCATAAAGTTCTGCGTATCTACCACCATGCCGGCATACATGCTGTCCGCTTCTTCGCTCTTGATCCGGATTCCATCGCTGGTATACTGCAGAATTTCCGATACCATTTCGCAGGCGGAGGACGCATAAGTTTCCACATAGGAAAGGGTCGCGTTTTCAATCGTCTCCGTTCCGGCTCTGTGATGATCCAGAACGACGATGGATTTGCAGATTTTTAAAAGCTCCGGGCATTCCGTCAGCGACGGACGGTTGACATCCACAACCACCAGGACGGTATTGGGTCCCGCGCATTCCAGCGCCTGAGCGCTCGTCAGCAGCATGTCGTTTTCATATTCCGGATTGTTCAAAAACAGATCGACCATCGGGCGAAGCGAGGTCGTCACATCGTTCAACACGATCTGTGCACGCCGCTCCAGTGTCCGCGCGATCCGATAAATTCCCACTGCCGCACCGAAGCTGTCCACGTCGCCGATCTTATGCCCCATAATCAGGACATTGTCCTTGCTCGTGATGATTTCACGCAATGCATGGGCTTTGACCCGGGCCTTGACACGTGTATTTTTTTCTACCTGCTGGCTCTTGCCGCCGTAATAATTGATCTTGTCGGGCATCTTGACTACCGCCTGGTCACCGCCGCGTCCCAGTGCAAAGTCGATCGCCGTGCGGGCAAATTCGTAATTCTGTGCATAAACCAGACCGTCCAGACCAATACCAATGCTCAGTGTCACCGCCATCTCATTGCCAATGTTGACCGTCTTTACATCCTCAAGCAGTTCAAAGCGCTGCTCCTGCATCTGCATTACGGATTTTTTCTTCAAAATAACCAGATATTTATCCTTTTCGATATTCTGGCAAATTCCGTCGAAGCTGGAAATATATTTGTTTACTTTTCGGTCAATCAGCGCCTTTAACAGGGATCGCCGTACTTCTTCCACACTCGCAAGTGCCTCTTCGTAGTTATCCAGGTAAATCAGACCGACTGCCAGCGACTGTGCGTCGTTTTCCCGAAGCGCAAGCTTTAATGCCGTCTCATCATACAGGTACATCGCATACAGGCAGCTGTCATAATCCTCGTCATCTAAAACGTCGCTGTCTTCCGATATCATCCCCCGCAGCGATACCCGCGTAATATGCGCGATATAATCGCTCTCTTCAAAGGAGATCTCGATTTCCGCCTCCTGCTCGCCCTGCGGCAGCCGTTCCCGCGTGATTGCCGGAAATACATAGGTAATCGACTTATGAAAGCCCTTTTCGCTGTGGATTGCAGCACGGAAGGCATCGTTGCACCAGATGACCCGTCCGGTTTCATCCAAAAGCGCATAGGGAATCGCCATATCCCGAAGCAGCGTCTTCTGTACCTGCCCGTACTGCGTTGCAAAGCTGATCAGCTCGTTCAAAATGATCGGTCTGTTATAGAACATCAGCAAAATGATCATTCCAAAATAAAACAGCAGAAAGCAGGTCAGCAGAAAGCCTGCACGGACATCCAGAAAATACGTTCCGATATCCACGATCAGGAGTAAAATCCCCATATAAAGGGAGGTCTGCATATAGATACGCAGCCTGCCTTTCAGCCTAATTCTCTTTTTTGTTCTCATAAACACACCTATGCCCTGTCAGAAAGACAGGCACCTTTATCATTTCTGTGTATGATTGCAGTAAAAATGCCCCGTTTTGGAAGCATGCATTCAGTATACCATTTCTTTTTGGAAAATTCCATAAAAATAACTGGCATCTGCGCGCAGGGTACGACAAAAAGGTACAGTTGTACAGTTCACTCGCGCCATTCGTACCTTTTTGTAGGCAGATTTTCATGCGAGCATGAAATCTGCCCCCAAACGGTACGGGTGAACTGTTAACTTAAAAAGACTGCCGCTTGTGAATTTCACAAAAACGGCAGTCCCAAATGTCTGATGATTTATTCAGCAACGTAAGGCATAAGTGCCAGATGACGTGCTCTCTTGATTGCAACAGTCAGAGCTCTCTGATGCTTTGCGCAGTTGCCGGTAATTCTTCTGGGAAGAATCTTACCTCTCTCGGAAACGTATCTCTTTAACTTATTGGTATCCTTGTAATCGATCACATTGTCCTTACCACAGAATACGCAAACTTTCTTTCTTCTGCGCATGCCGCCTCTTCTCCGTGCGGGAGCGTCAGGTCTTTCAGATTTATTGAATGCCATGATGGTTTACCTCCTGTTTGAATATAGAAACTTCTCAAATGCTTCGCATTCGAGAAGCAGCGCAATTTTCCGCGAGCGAAAAATTAAAACGGGAAACATCTCAAACACTTCGTGTCCGAGATGTAGCGCAAAATTTTTGTTTCACAAAAATTTTGCTTAGTTGAACGGCAGCTCCTCGTCGATTCCATCCGGAATGTTCATGAAGCCGTCTGTCGCTGCAGCAGGCTGGGGTCTTGCAGGTGCACTGTTATAACCGCCGCCATTGTAACCCCCATCGTTACCGGCTGCACTGTTCTTGCTCTCTGCAAACTCCTGATCTTCCACAACAACATCAGTCGTATACACTTTGACGCCATCCTTATTGACATAGCTGCCAGTCTGGATTCTGCCGGTCGCCACAATTTTGGTTCCCTTATGGAGATACCGCTCTGCGAACTCTGCGCTCTTGCCGAATGCAACGCATCCGATAAAGTCTGCGGAATTCTCATCGTTATTATTGCGGTTAAATCTCCGATCCACAGCCAGTGTATATCTGGCGATCGCCATAGCGTTGTCTCCCTGGGAATACCGAACCTCGGGATCCCTGGTAAGACGGCCCATAAGAATAACTTTATTCATATTGACTCTCTTTCTTACTTCGTCTCATTCTTGACAACTAAGTATCTCAGTACGTTGTCCATGATGCGAATACGGCTTTCGATCTCTGCAGGTGCAGAAGATTCAGCCTCGAACTGGATGAAGTAATAGAAGCCTTCTTTCATCTTCTGGATCTCGTAAGCGAGTCTCTTCTTGCCCCAGTCATCAACGTTGGTGATGGTGCCGCCAAATCTTTCGATCAGCGCCTTGCACTTGTCAACAACCGCAGCTCTTTCTTCATCTTCGATTTTCGCACTGACAACCACAGCTAATTCGTACTTGTTCATGCTAATTACCTCCTTTTGGTCTCTGGCCCCTTTCCAATAAAAGGAGCAAGGAATATATATCACGGGTATCTATAATACCATGAAATCATATTGTTTTCAAGCTTTTCTTTTAATATCACGCAGATTTTTTTCAACCAGTCTGCGTGCGATCATAATCTGGTGACCGCAGCCTGCACATTTGAGCCGAAAATCCGCTCCGATCCGCAGGACTTCCCATTCCCGGCTGCCGCAGGGATGCTGTTTTTTCAGCGTCACCACATCTCCGACCTGAATATCCATGAAAATCTCCTTATAAGATTCCGTTTTACAGGGAATCAAAAATCTCCCCTATGCTGCCTGTAACGACCAGATCCGCTGCCGAATCCCGCGCCGTAGGCGTCCGGTTAATCAAAACCAGTTTATCGCTACGGTAATAATCAATCAGCCCCGCCGCCGGATAAACGACTAACGAGGTTCCTCCGACAATCAGTACATCCGCATGGCTGATAAAAGAAACCGCTTCTTTCAGCACTTTCTGATTCAGGCTTTCTTCATAGAGTACGACATCCGGTTTGATCACGCCACCGCATTCGCAGTGCGGAACCCCTGTGCTTTCCAGAATTTCATTCTGATCGTAAAACCGCCCGCACTTCATGCAATAATTGCGGAGCGTACTTCCGTGCAGCTCCAACACGGTTTTGCTGCCGGCAGCCTGATGCAATCCATCGATATTCTGCGTGATGACCGCTTTTAGTTTGCCTTCCTTTTCCCACTGGGCAAGCTTTTTATGCGCAGCGTTTGGTTTTGCGTGCGGCGCCAGCATCTTGGCACGGTAAAACCGGTAAAATTCTTCCGGATTCTGCCGAAAAAAGGTATGGCTCAAAATCGTCTCGGGCGGATAACGGTATTCCTGATGGTACAGACCGTCCGTACTGCGAAAATCAGGGATTCCGCTTTCCGTGGACACGCCCGCACCGCCAAAGAAAACGATGTTATCGCTCTGATCAACAATCTCCTTTAGTTTTTTCCATTGCAAATCTGGCATATTTCATATCCTCAACTTTGATATGATCCTGCAGCCACTGCTGCAGATACTCAAACAGATCCTGAATCATGGCGTCCTGCGTACCGAGCGAAAGCTTCGATACCCGATCGGTAAACTCTTCCAGCTTCTGCACGAACATCCGATGCTGTTTCTTCTGTTCTTCGATTCCGCCATAGCCCATCTTTTCCATCAGCTGCTCTTCATGTGTAAAGTGCATCGTCGTGTAATCCTCCAGCCGCTTTAAAAGCTGTCGAATATCCGCACATTTAAACAGCATGTTTTCATCTGCCAAAAGCGCCCCCACCTGGTCTGTCAGATCCAGCAGAACCACATGCTCTGCATCTACTGCTCCTACACCCGTCAGAAAATCTTCTTTGTTCTGTTTCATTCCTGCTTTCTCTCCTGTCATTTTCACGTTCGTTAAGATAGAAAAAGTGTATCATAAACAGCCATAGTTTACAACAAATCTTGCCTTCGGAAAATGTGCATTTTCAGATACACAGACGTTTTTTCAGCGCATACTCAGTCCATGATGCGATCCCGCATTTTAATTCCCTCCGGCGTCGCGGCAAGACCGCCCTCTCCGGTTTCCCGAAGACATGCCGGCATCGAAATTCCGACCTCCCGCATCGCGTCAATCACCTCATCAGGAGGAATTCTGCTGCGCACTCCGGCAAGCGCCATGTCTGCCGCCGAAAGGGCGACAACCGCGCCGGATACGTTTCGTTTTACGCAGGGTACTTCTACCAGACCTGCTACCGGATCGCATACCAGACCCAGCAGATTTTTCAGTGCCATCGCTGCAGCGTGCGCCACTGCCTCTACAGAGCCGCCCCGCAAATGTACCGCACCTCCTGCTGCCATTGCTGATGCCGAGCCGATTTCCGCCTGACAACCGCCCTGCGCGCCCGCAATAAACGCCCGGGATGCGATCACCCCGCCAATGCCGGACGCCACATACAGCGCTTTTGTCATTTCTTCATCCGTATAATGATATTTTTCCTGCATGCTCAGAAAAACTGCCGGCACAACACCGCACGCCCCCGCCGTAGGTGCTGCGACAATCCGTTTCATACAGGCGTTGGACTCTCCCATTTTGACCGCCTTTTCCATCACGCGCCCAAGAAAATCGCCGCAGATCGGCTCATTCTGCTCCACATAGTGCTCCAGCTTGCCGCCGTCCGTGCCCACCAGTCCACTGCGGGAATGCAGGGTTCCGTCGTAGTCCTGATCCGCCTCTTTCATCGCCTGGTACATGCGCTGCAGCTGTACAAAGGATTCCTCCTGTGCAATCTGCCGCTCCCGGCAGTCATCTTTTTGGATCAGCTCCCAGAAACTGCAGCCGGTTGCTGCCGCTTCCTTGCAAATCTCTTCTAATGAACGATACATCTCTTTCTCCTATTCTTCCAGACACAGGTAGATTACTTTTTCAATGCCCTCTTCCTGCTCCAGCGCTGCAATCCGCTCCCGCGGCACTTCCTGATCCACTTCGATTACCATAACGGCATGTCCGCCCCGTTCGTCCCGGTACACCTGCATCGTCGCGATATTGATCCCTGCTTCACCCAGACGCGACGTTACTTTTACGATACAGCCCGGCTTGTCCTGGTTGTATACAACCAGTGTCGGAGCTTCCCCGGAAAAATTTGCAGTCAGTCCATCGATCTCGCAGATTCTGATCCGTCCGCCGCCGATGGATGCACCGATCGCTTCCAGCTTTCGCCCGCTTTCTCCGGTCACCTCCAGCCGAACGGAATTCGGATGCGCATTCATAAGGCTGATTCCTTCAAAGGAAAACGAAAGCCCTGCCTTTTTTGCTTCTGCGAAGCTTTCCGGAATCCGTGGGTCGTCCACTGCCAACCCCAACAGTCCCGCCACAATCGCGCGGTCTGTTCCATGTCCGCGCCCTGTTGCCAGAAAAGAGCCGTGCAGCCCGATCTTTGCATTCACGACCCGTTCTCCCAAAAGCTTTCCCACCGTCTGACCGATCCGCACCGCCCCCGCCGTGTGAGAGCTGGATGGTCCTACCATCACAGGTCCAACAATATCCAGTATGTTCATAGCTTCTCCATTCCTCAGACACGCTTTTTTTCACAGTTTCCCGCACAGATATGCGCAGGCCTTCAACAGCGTCTCTAATTTTTTCCCTACAATAATATAATAATCCGGCTGCTGTGTACCTTCCAGACAAATCTGGTTTCCGTATACGGGCAGGCTGCAGAAGATCACTTCTTTGGACGATGCCGGCAAAATGCCATAGCCTCGGTCGGAAATCAGATATGGAAGTTCGTTTTCGACTCCATGGGAGATGCACCGCGCCGTCTTTTCCAGATGGATTCCGCCTTTACCGAGCGCCCCTGCTGCATAGAGCCCTTCTCCTTTTTTCCAGTCAAAAAACAGCCTGCTGCGCCCGCCGTTTGGCGCATTTTCGATCAGGCAGCGATCCTGTCCGCTTTCTTCCAGCAAGATTTCGCTGTCCTTATCCAGAAACCGCAGCGCACCTGTCTTTTTGTCCGCAACCACATACATTTCCGGCGTTCGCATCTCCACAAGCGTCGGTTTTTCGCGCATCTGCCAGTTTTTCTCCACCCAGGTGACGGCGATTGCAGGATGCACCGGCGGCATCTCGCCCCGTGAAAAAGTGACGCGCAGAATTCCGCTGCCGACAGGGCTCAAACGGGTCACTCCATAACGGCTCTGTAAATACAGACCGTCCTCCTTACGCTGTACCCAGCGAATCGAATGGTCGATCTTCGCATGTCCCGCCGCCCGCAGCTTCGCGGTATCCGGAAGTTCACCGAACGAACGGACACCGGATGCTGTGCGGGCATGCATATCGCCTGTGACACGCGGCTGTAGCGTGCCGTTCACCGTTCTGCCAGCTACCTGTGCAGATTGTCTATTGCCTACAGCCCTGCCAGATTCCTGCGCAGTCTGGCTGTTGCTCCCGTACAGCGACGCCAGCGGATGGAGGGCTTTCTGCGGCTGACCGGAAATAACCGGCTTCGGGCGCGACGTCCAGCCGGCACCAGCAGATGTCGGCCGGGGTGCAGCTGCCGCCGGACGGGCACTGCCCTGTGTTTTTCCGCCTGCGCGGCGTGCGTCCGCACTTTCCTGCATCGCACCCGTTCCATATGGCAACGGTGCTTCCTGTCCGCCGGACGGATTCTGCACGATGACGACCTTTTTCTTCGCGCCGGATACTCGCTTTTTGTTCTTTTTCGGAATCGGGTCTGCGATCAGCCCGGTAAGGTTGCCGGTGTGCAGAACCTCCAGCCGGTGCAGTGCTCTTGTTGCCGCGACATACAAAAGCTTCGCGTGTCCATCGTCTATCGGATAGGACTCCCGATCCGGGCTGAGCAGCAGAACCGCATCGAATTCCAGTCCCTTAGTATATTCCACCGGAAATACCATGATTCCTTTTTCAAACGACGCTTTTTCCGGATCCCAGGGCATGACCGGCAGTTCTTTTTGCAGAAGCTCTGCCGTCTCCTGCGCCTGCTTCTGATCCCGGCAGATCACCGCGATGGTGTCAAAGCCCTCTGCCTGCCATCCTTTGCAGATTTTTGCCGCTTCCCGGTACAGATCCCTTCCTGCTGTCTGTCGGATGCCAACCGCTTCGCCATGCCGGATGACCGGCTCTGCCCCATACCCCGGAAACGCTCCGTGCGCCAGGATGTCCGATGCAAAATTTGCGATTTCTACGGTATTTCGATAGCTTTTCCTCAGCACGCAAAAGTTATCCCGCTCTCCGGTCAGCAGGATGTTTTTCACCCCTTCCCAGTCGCTGATACCGTAATCCATACGGATGTTCTGGGATACATCCCCCATGACAGTGTAAGTGCAGCTTCTGACGCATTCTTTTAAAACTGCATAGACCATAACACCGAAATCCTGCGCTTCATCCACAACGATATGATGTGCCTCGCTGATGACCTCCGTTTCCCGCATTCTGCGATACAGATAGGCAAGTGCCGCCAGGTCGTACACATCCAGCTCCTCCTGCGGTTCTTCGACGCAGACACCCTGCTGTTTCTGTTCTGTCAGGAAATCATGATACATCTCATAAACGGATTTTTTCCATTGCCTTGTGCCGAACCTTTTACGCATTGAGCGGCGGATTGCCTTTTTTTCTTCTAAGGTATAACTGATGCCCTTTCCTAAAAATTCGTCCTCCACTTTTCCCATCAAACGCTCCTGCAGCATCAGCACCTTGCTCTGCGCGGACACGGAGGGATTCTGACGGATATAGCGTTCGATCGCCTCACCTGTCATCAAAACCACCATATCCTTCGGGTCATTTTTGCCGCCGCTCTCATCGAACACACCGACACGACCGTCCCGAAGCCCCTCTACAAACTGCTTCCGGTTAAACAACACCGTCGTCCTCGGGATCGTGTTCCACTCCACTCTGCTGCAAAACTTCTGCAGCTTTTCAAACCACGCAAGGGTTCCCCGCACCGCACCGTCTTTCCCGGCATCGCGCACCGGGCAGATGCGGTAGGTTTCGTCCCAGTCCTCATATAAAAGGCGTACAAACAGCTGCTCCATCGTCATCTGTCGGATGCCATACACATCCAGATCCGGCAGGACACCCGTGATATAGTCCAGCAAAATCCGGTTGCTGCCGACGATATAAAAATCCTCCGGCTGAAACCGTTCTTCATAATTGTATAAAATATAGGAAATCCGGTGCATCGCCACCGTGGTCTTGCCAGAGCCTGCTACGCCCTGCACGATCATGCTGTGATAGGGCGATTTCCGGATAATTTCGTTCTGCTCCTGCTGGATCGTCGCAATGATCTCCCCCAAAACCGCCTTTTTATTTTTTGCAAGATACCGCGTCAGAAGCTCATCGTTTGCCACGACTTCCGAATCATAATAGTCGATCAGCTTTGCATCCTCGATCTCATACGTCCGTTTGAGCAAAAGCTCGATCTCCATATGCTGACCATCCGGTACGGGGTAGCTGCATTTTCCCAGTCCGTTTTCATAATAGGCATTGGCCACCGGTGCACGCCAGTCCGTCACCATTTGGTGGGTGGTATCCTTTGCGATGCCGCCCCGTCCGATATAGAGGGATTCTTCTTTATTTAATGCCTCGTCATGAAAAACAATTCGCCCGAAATAGGGCTTTTTCAGCGCCTTTTCATTGCGCTCCAATGCCCGCTTCATATGGGTGTGCATGGTTACGGTATTGTTCAGGATCGTCAGGACTTCCGCATCGTTATCATGATAATGCTCCAGCATTTCATCGATATCCTCCTGCATCTTAGCAACTTCCTGTCCATATTCCCGCACGTTGTCACGCACGACCCTCAGAGTTTCCGCCAGATAAGCTTCTTCCGCCTTACGGCTTGTATTTCGCTTCATACAGCGCTCCTTTCTACTGTTGCTCTGCCTTTAGCTGCCCCTCTATTCTACCTGTTCGCCCGCGCGATTACAACCAAAAGACACCGCTTTCCCCGCTGTCAGGCTGATTTCTTTTTGGATACCTCCTTTGATCCGGACTGTTCTTTTCTGATCGGTTGAGCTGATCAGCGTGCACTCTGTCTTTTCCTCGTCCCATGTAATATCGACGCAGACATTTCCACGCACGCCAAGTCCTTTGACGCTGCCTTTTGTCCAGTGTCCTGGCAAGGCAGGCAGGATCACGATTTCATCCGCATGACTCTGCACTAAAAGCTCTGCAATGCCAGCCGTATAGCCGAAGTTTCCATCCATCTGGAACGGCGGATGGGCACAGAGCAGGTTTGCATACACGCCGCCACGCTCTGACATCTTCGGATCGCGCGGCTCATTTAACCGGAACAAAAGCTTCATCAGCCCGTCGATATGCGTTCCCTCTTCCAGTCTTGCCCACATCAGCATTTTCCATGCCATGCTCCAGCCGGTCGTCTCGTCGCCGCGCTCCGTCAGGCTCTCTTTTACCGCGCTGTAAAGCTCCGGCGTCCGGTTCGTGATTCCCCGTCCCGGATGGAACTCGTACAGATGCGATAAATGCCGGTGATGTGGCTCGGATTCCTCGAACTCTTCATTCCATTCCAGGATTTGTCCCTTGCTGCCGATTTTGGTCGGAACGATCTTCGGCAGGATTTCGCGCACAGACTGTGAAAGCACTGCGTCAGGAAAAACGGCTGCGCTATTGGAATACGCTGTAGCTGTCGAAGCCGACACACTGTCAGCGCCCGCTGCGTCGGACTCACGCTTCAGCGCATCGCAAGCCTCCAGATAATCCCTGAAAAGGTTGCGGATGATCGCCAGCGTATTTTCTGTATACAATCCGATGCTCGTTTTTTCCCCATGGTCGAGGAACATATTTTCCGGAGAAGTTGCCGGGCAGACCGCGTATCCGTCCGGGGTCTTTTCCAGGACGTTATAACAGAACCGTACATTTTCTTCCAGAATCAGGAAAATCTCCCGTAGGTAGTAATTGTTTTTCGTAAACAAATATTCGTCAAACAGGTTTCTGCACATCCATGCCGCACCGAACGGCCAGAATGCCCAGGACGGACTTCCGTCTGCAGGAGACGTCTTACGCCACAAATCCACGTTATGAAAACATGCTGCACCGTCGCAGCCAAAATATGTTTTTGCGGTCTGTTTTCCATTATCCAGAAGCTCGCGGTTCATCCGCACAAGCGGCTCGATCAGCTCATGCAGCCTGCACGGTCCCGTCATCCAGTAGTTCATCTCGGTGTTGATGTTGACCGTATAATCGCTGTGCCACGGCGGCAGCTTTTCGCAGTTCCAGAGTCCCTGCAGGTTTGCAGGCTGACTGCCGGGGCGGGAACAGGAAATCAGCAGATATCGTCCAAAATCAAACACCAGCGATTCCAGTGCAGTATCGTCCGGATCTTTTTCGTACTGCAAAATCCGTTCCCGCAGATCCATCTGCTCCCTGCCGCTTTCAGGAAGTTCCAGTTCAACCCGGTTAAAAAGCTCCTGATACTCTGCAATATGTTCCTGCTTCAATACTTCAAACGAGCGCTCGCTCCCGTGCAGATCTGTTTCCAACAGCGCTGCCGTATCTGCTCCTTCGGTCTCCGGATGGCGGTCTGCCCCCGCATAGCTGCTGCGCACTGCCAGAAAAATCTCCAGCTCCAGCACATCCTTACAAACAAGTCCGTCCGCCTGCGCCTCGGTCGTTCCGCCTGCTGTGCGTACGCGTCCCCTGCCTTCATAGCGCATTCCCATTTCTTCCGGGATTTCCGAAAAAACAAAGGATTCTACTTCTCCCTTGCCGGAGCCGACCGTCCGCAGACTTTTGCCGGGAAGCCGTCCAAACAGCGCAAATCCATCCGTCTCGTACCTCTGCTCTGTTAAAAATCCATTTTCCGCACTTATTTTTACGGTAAACGGTTTTTCTGCACAAATCCGCAGACAAATTTCCTGCGCCGGTGCGCTGACAAAGCAGGTTTCCTCAAACGCATTATCCCTGTCCCGATACGTCACGTTCACACACGCCGTGTCCAGATCCAGGCTTCTTTCATACGCTGTAATTTCACGCTCTTTTTCAAATGTGAGCACCAGATCGCCGAACGGCTCATAAATCTGCACATCCCGCGCGCCCTTATTGCTCTCTTTCAAAAGCGCGTCCGCCTCCCGGTACCTGCCCTGCTTTGCAAGCTCCCGCGCCTGATCGATCGCATCTTTCGTCATGCCGGTCTGTTCGTCTCCCGGATATCCGCTCCAAAGCGTATCTTCATTGATCCGCAGAAGCTCCCCGTCCGTTCCTCCGTAAACAAATGCTCCCAGTCGTCCATTTCCAATCGGGAAAGCCTCCTGCCAGATCGAAGCCGGCGTTGTAAATTTTAAAATTCTCTCTCTTTTCATATCAATCCCCATTCCGCAGGCGCTTTGCGCCGAAGGAACCGCGAGCAGAACATCCAGTTCTGCTCTGCAATCCATAGCTGCTTTGTGACGCCTGCGGCACAAATAGCTGTGTAAAAACAGGACGCCGTGCGGTGCAGGGCGTCCTATTTTCGATTCTATTCACTGTGCTGCCTTACAGCTCCTTTGTCTCGCTGCAGTGTACCTTCAGAACACTGCAGGTCTGTCCGGTCAGCTCGTTGCTTCTGCGATCCGGTTGCTGCATGCCGACGAAAACCTCGTAATCTCCTTCTTCCAGCATAAAGTGTGCGTCCTCGTCGTACAGAGCAAACGCCTTGTCAGCCAGCACGATTTCCACTTCTTTTGCCTCGCCGGGCTGCAGGGAAAGCTTCTTCAAGCCTTTGAGCTGCGCGTTCGGTGTATTGTCCCGAAGCGCTTTGACATAAACCTGAAGGGTCTGTCCGCCTGCAAATTTTCCGGTATTTTTTACGGAAGTTTTGATTCGAAGCTGTCCGCCTGCCTCGATTTCCATACGGTCTGCGCTCGTCTTTCCCTGTTCAAAGGAGGTATAAGAAAGTCCGAAGCCGAAGGGATAAAGCGCTTCCTGTTCCATATAACGGTAGGTGCGTCCCTTCATCCCATAGTCAGTGAACTCCGGCAGCTCCTCAGAGGTGCGGTAGAACGTTACCGGCAGC
>ERZ791903.2511-NODE-2511-length-13375-cov-7.123874_pt1 | contig 13375 bp, 12 predicted proteins | sample MGYA00510148_ERZ791903 | MGnify/ENA primary metagenome ERZ791903 (study PRJEB30046, sample SAMN00792080) | human gut metagenome | study: EMG produced TPA metagenomics assembly of the A metagenome-wide association study of gut microbiota in type 2...
TTGAAGAAGCCTTTCTTGATCCATGCAGGGGTAAAGTTGTTTCCCATAGGCACACGTCCTTTCTTCGGTGTTGCGGCTTTTCCATGTGGTCAATTTGACCACATGGATTTCTTCTGCCGCAACAGGTAGATAAACGTCCGTTTCACCTCATGTAGACAAAATGTCCACATGAGGCGAATTGCCGTTCTCCCTGCATGGATTTCCTGCCCCCTTCCGGCGGCGTTTTCCGGCTCTCCTTCTCAGGGTCATCGCCGGGTATCCCATGCAGACGGTCATTCAGTTCTCAAAGTTCAACGCTGGAACGGCAACAAAAAAGCCGCCACAAAACAGACCGGTCATGCCTTCGCTTTTTCGGAAGGTCTTGCCAGTCGGTTATGTAGCGACTTGAAAAGTCAAAAAGGGGAGTTGCCCAGCCCCGCAGGTACTGAGCGAATAAGTAAAATATGTAAATATTAAATTGTTGGGATAGATTACCACAAAAATCGAGCCGTGTCAACATAAAGTTTCGAGAACACGTCACTTTCGGCAGCTTGCAAGAAAACACGGTGAAAACTTTGGCAAAAAGAGAGAGGACTGGACGGTGCCAGCCATCTTGACAAGCTGTTATCCTTAAAAAGACGATGCCACGACAGGCAGGAGAACGTACACCATTGGTTCCTCTGCAAGCCTGCGCTGGGTGGGCAAAGACCGTCAACTGCCGTGCCCATCCGCGCATCCTTCTGCCACAGAACAGGTGCTTGCCGGAGTCTCTCGCAGCCCCTTTTCCGCATCAGCCGGAACCAAGGTGTAACACACTAGACTTTGCAGGCAAAGTCGTGTGCCAACGAGCGTTCCGCCGCTCTTTGGATTCTTCCCGGAAGCTTGATTCTCAAGCTAAAAAACACCCGCAGGCGCTTGTATGGCAAAAGCGTCTGCGGGTGTCCGTGCGGAGAAGCAGGGTAGATGAAGTAGATAGGAGTTTGTCAGATCTTATGAAAGCAGAATACGGTTGTTAGAATTAGCGTGTTAACGGGTTCAGGTTAGGAGAAGATGATGCGTTGAATTTTGCCCTCCGCGATCTATCAGCAACGTTGGTTTCAGACAGGGTTACTTGATGAAGCCAACGTGCTTGCAGATCTCTTCAATGGCCTTTTCTTTGCGCTGGTTAAAGATCACCTTGTTTTCCTCAAACAGGTTGCGGCCATCGGTGTCGATGGAAACGATCAGTGGTCCGAATTCCTTGACGCGGCAGTGCCAGAGGGTCTCCGGCATACCAAGGTCGCGCCACTGGGCATCCACGATCTCCTCCACCTCGGTGGCGGCGACGACGGCATTGCCGGCGGGGAACACACAGTGGATCGCGCCGAACTCCTTGCAGGCACGCTCGGTGTTGGGACCCATGCCGCCCTTGCCCACGATGACGCGGACACCGGACTTCTGGACGAACTCGTACTCGAACTTTTCCATCCGCATGGAGGTAGTGGGGCCGACCGAGACCATCTCGAATTTGTCGTTTTCCAGCGGGCGGATGATGGGACCAGCGTGGAAAATAGCGGCATCCTTCACGTCCACGGGCAGCGGACGACCTTCCTCAACGAGGCGGCGGTGTGCCACGTCGCGGCAGGTGGTCAGGCTTCCGTTCAGATAAACGATATCGCCAATGTGGACATCCTTCAGGTCTTCTGCGGAGACCGGAGTGGTCAGAATTTTCTTTCCGTCTTTGATGGTCAGCATTACAAAGTCACCCCCGAATGAGTATCAATGGTGTAGTTCAGGTCTTTATCGAAAATGATGTGGCCGCGGCGGTGGCTCCAGCAGCCCACGTTCACGGCAACGCCGATGGCAGAAGGATGACGGGCAGTGTTCTCGATGTGCACGCCCATGACGGAGTACTTGCCGCCCATGCCCTGCGGGCCAAGGCCGATGGAGTTGATGCCGTCCTCCAGCAGCTTCTCCATGGTCGCTGCACGCTCGTTCTCGTTGTGGCTGCCCAGAGGACGCATCAGAGCCTTTTTGGACAGGAGAGCAGCGGTCTCAACAGAGGTCGCCACGCCCACGCCCACCAGCAGCGGGGGGCAGGCGTTGATGCCGTAGCTGGTCATGACGTCCATGACGAACTTGGTCACACCCTCGTAGCCTGCACCGGGCATCAGCACCATGGCCTTGCCCGGCAGGGTGCAGCCGCCGCCTGCCATGTAGGCGTAGATCTCGCACTTGTCGCTGTTGGGGATGATGTCCCACCAGACGGTGGGAGTGCCCTTGCCGACATTGCGGCCGGTGTTGAACTCGTCGAAGGTCTCCACGCTGTTGTGACGCAGAGGGGCTTCGAATGTGGACTTGACCACGGCCTCCTTCAGCAGCCCTTCCACCTCGCCGATGAGCGGGAAGTCCACACCGCACTTTACCCAGAACTGCAGAACACCGGTATCCTGACAGCTGGGGCGGTTCAGCTCCTTGGCCAGCTTCTGGTTGCGCTTCATGGTCTCATAGATGACCTTGGACAGAGGAGCATCCTCCTGTGCGCCCAACTCATCCAGCTTTTTGATGATGTCGTCCGGCAGCACTTTGGCGATATGGCTCACAAAGTTGGCCATATAGGTCGTCATCTGCTGCACCTGTTCCTGTTTGTTCATTCCAATGCCTCCTTGCAGATTTGAAAAAAGTTGGTACTTTGGTCTCTTTTATCTTCAGTCACCCGGCAGCCGGGTGCGGAATGCGGCTTCAGGTAAAGGGGTAGAGCGTCGGCAGGAAAAACACCGACACAAGGATCAGGATCAGCGCCAGCGGCGTGCCGCAGCGGAGATAATCCTTCAGCTTGTATCCGCCCGGCTCGATAATCATGATCTGACAGGGTGCAGCCATTGGGGTCATGATGGACACACAGCTTGCCGTGATGACACCAATGACAGCGGCACGGGGGTCTACCCCCATTCGGATGCAGGCCGATGCGACCAGCGGGATAAAGATGGTCAGCGTGGCCAGGTTGGACATGACCTGTGTCAGGATGAACGGCACCAGGAAGAATACCAGCATGATCAGATACGGATTTGTGGTGTTGCCCAGCAGGCGGATCATCCAGTCCGCCACCACATCGCCTGCGCCCGTGGTCTGGATCGCATCGGACAGTGCCAGCACGCCGGCAAACAGAAAGATCGTAGGCTGGTGGATGGAGTTGAGCGCTTCCTTTTCGGTCAGCACGCCGGTCAGTACCAGCGCTGCCGCACCAATGCAGGAGGTAAGATACATTTTGATGCCGATCACATTTTCCAGCAGCATCAGCACGATGGTGGCCAGTACGATCACCACGGCCAGCTTGCGTTTGAAGGGGCTGAGACGGTTTTCTTCGGCGGTGCTGTCTGCAGCATCCCGGAACTGTTCGTTGGGATGGTCCGGCATCAGTTTGTAGCTGAAAAAGGTCATGTACAGAATCGCGATGGTCAGCATCGGGATGCGTGCCACAGTGAAATCCCACACATGGAGCGGGGTCGGCGCACCGGCCTTCATCATCACGTCGTTCCACGCCATGTTGGATGCTCCCTGCCCCAGAAACGTCATCTGGGTGGCAATGTTGGCACAGGCCATGGCCGGATACAACAGCTTACTTCGGCTCACACCGATGTCGTTTGCAATGCCGACCAGCAGCGGGATCATGATCGCGGCAGTTGCAGTAGCGCTTGTGATGGCACCCAGAAATGCCGCCGCCACGCAGGACAGGAAGATCAGCATCCGCTGATTCTCCTTATAACGGACGACAAGGCTTTGTGCCTTATCAATGAGGGGTGTTTTGGTCAGCCCTGCACCAATGACAAACATCGCCACAAACATGACCACGTTCGTGTTGATAAAACCGCCAAATGCTTCGGCCGGTGTTTTGACACCTGTGAGGATCAGCGCCAGAATGATGCCGGTAGAGATCACGGAAAACGGGATCTTGCCGGATACAAAGGCGAGGATCGTCACGAGCAGGATGACCAGTGTGATCTCCAATAGGCTCATAATTGTTTCCTCCTGTGTATTTTCCGTTCCCTTGACGAAGGAACGCTTGCACCAGATTTGTAATTATATTTGATATTGTATCCACTTTTGGGAACAACATCGCGCATCGAATCTCACAGTCCGCTGGTTTTCCCATGGCTGCTTTCTTTTTCATCGGTTCAAACCGGATGATTCTTGCGACAGCACGGAATGCAGCCTCCGTCAAACGGTTCCGCTTTGCATTTTATCTTTGACAATGTATCCATTTGACAGTGCAAGAATACACTCCCGACAAGCATTTGTCAAGAGGTTTGTGATGCTTTTGTCGAAGCGCATAATTTTTGCACGAATTTTTGTGCAGGCAATACAACGCATCCGGCCCGAACTGCAAAAAAATACCGGAACAGCCTTTTGCGCCATTCCGGTATCTCCTGTCTTTATAAGTAATAGGTCAGTGCATCGTCCATGCTGCGCAGGATATGCTTTTCCATCTCAGCCCGCGCCGCCAGCGCATCCCGTGCTTCCAGTGCGGCAAAAATCAGCTTGTGCTCCCGCTGGGAATTGAGGGCGTAGTCCAACTCGGTCATCTCCACGCCGATGGACAGACCATTCCAGAGTTCAGACAGCATCTTTTGCATTTTCTGATTGCCGGATGCTTCCCAGATCTCAAAGTGGAAGGACTGGTTGTAGTCGGCGTAATTCCCGGCCTGCTGGTGGGAAAGGGCTTCTTCTGCCGTGTCCACACAGTTCTTGATTTTGGAGAGGTCGACGTTGTTCTGACAGCAGAGCATACAGGCGGCCCCTTCCAGCGCAGAACGCAGCTGGTAGTGCTCCCGGATGGTCTTTTCGGTCACGCCCAGCACGATCGCACACTTATTCTGTTTTACTTCCAGCAGACCGTCCCGCGCCAAGATCTGAAATGCCTCCCGCACCGGGGTCACCGAAACGCCCAGCTCCTGTGCGGTGTTTTCCAGCGTCAGTTCCGCCCCCTCCGGGATGCTTTTGGAGATGATGGCTTTCCGCAGGGCGGAAGCTACCCGCTCACGGGCGGGTAGCAGTTTAATGGGTTTCAGTCCCAGCATATTGACTCCTTACCGATAAAATCAGGTGTAACAATTCTTCTTCGTAGCTGCGCCATTCGTTTAAGACCTCCGGCGAGCCCTGCCGGTCGAGCGTCAGCAGATGAGCCAGCCGTCCGTTGACCGGCGCAGGGCGGGCGTTGACCGCAAAGGCAATGTAGGTTTCCTGAATGCTTTCCAGCAATTTGCTGTGGAGCGGATAGGCCAGCGCACTCCGCAGCGTCCGGTGCTGGAGCATCTCACCGCCTGCCAATATGGCATCCTGCGGCAGACAGCGCATGGCCTGACGTTCCAGCTGCGCCCCCAGTGCAAGGATCTGACGCAGGGTATCTTCACTCAGGTCAGCGGCTTTTACATGGTTGTTGGGCAGACGGATGAGAAGCCCCTGATACTCAAGGATCATCAGAGCCTCGCGCACCGGCATCCGGGAGACGCCAAGGCTCTCTGCCAGCTCATTCTGGGTCATCTCGGTCCCGGCGGGTATCTGCCCGGAAAGGATGGCCTGTTGCAGAGCGTCCACCACGCTGCCGTTCTTCTTCTGGATACCGATGTACTCCATAATGCCGCTCCTTTGTTATCGTGTTTCTTATATTGTATCCAATTTTCGAGCCAAATGCAAGAGACATCCCCGGAGAAAACCAAAAAGCACCCGACAGACGATTTGAAATGATGCCTGTCAGGTGCTGGTGTATGGTTGTTTACTCGATCATCTTAAAATGCTTCAGCGCCTCCCGGATGGCTTTTTCCTTCTCCGGCGGGCATTGCGGTTGGCGGCTGTTCTCGGACTTGGGCTTGTTGTAGTTCGCTCTTTCCTTGATGCCGCACTTCTGCTTGACCTGCGCAATATAAAGGTCTTTCACGATCAGCCCCGTATGCTCCTTGACATATTCCCGGATTTCCTCATAGGTAGCCTTGGTCTCCGCAGCAGTCACGTCCAATTCATCCATCTTCAGATCAACCGTGATCTTCTGGTGGATATCTAGTTTGGACAAAGCACATACCGTCTCACAATGTGCGCTGTGGGGGAACATATCCACCGGCGTGAAGCCCTCGGCGCGGTAGCCTTTCTGGGTCAGGAGCGCAAGGTCGCGGGCCATCGTCTCGGGGTTGCAGCTGACGTAGACCACCCGCTTCGGGGCCATGCGGGCCACGCTCTCGATGAAGGCGGGCGTCGAACCCTCCCGGGGCGGGTCCATGAAGACGACGTCGGCCTTCTGGCCCGCATCGGCGGCTTCCCGGATCCATGCGGTGGCGTCAGCGGCAAAGAAGCGGGCATTCTTCACGCCGTTGTGCTTTGCGTTGCCGATGGCGTCCCGGACGGCGTCCCGGTTCACTTCCACGCCCACCACCTGCCGGGCCTTGTCAGAGGCCGTCAGGCCGATGGTGCCGATGCCGCAGTAGGCGTCGAGGACGACTTCTTTGCCGGTGAGGTGGGCGGCATCGACGGCCAGCCCGTAGAGCACGGCAGTCTGGACGGGGTTCACCTGATAGAAGCTGCGGGGGCTGAGGGCGTAGGTCTTGCCGCAGAGGGTGTCGAGGATGAAGCCCTTGCCGTAGAGGACTTTTTCGTCCTCGCCCAGAACGACGCTGGTGCGGCGGGGATTGTAGTTCTGTACGACGGTGGTGACGGGGACGCCCCGCTTTTCGGCCTCGGCCAGCAGGGCTTTCACGAAGTTCTTCGCGCCGGGCAGCACGGGCTGGGCCGTGACCAGTACCACCATCACCTGACCGGTGGCGACGCCCCGGCGGAGCAGGCAGTGGCGGAGCAGGCCGGTGCCTTTGTCCTCGTGGAAGGGCTGGTAGCGGCAGGCGTTGGCGGCGGCGCGGACGGCCAGCATCACCTTGTCCAGTACCTCGTCCTGCAAAAGGCAGCTCTCCACCGGCAGCACCTTGTGGGTGCGGGCCGCGTAGATGCCGGAGGTGAGTTTTCCACCGGCAGCGGGGGCAAAGGTGGAAATGACCTTGTTGCGGTAGTGGTAGGGCGTTTCCATCCCCCGGATGGGGGCGACAGGGCCGTATTTGCCCAGCAGGGCGCGGACGTCGGCCTCTTTCTTTTTGAGCTGTGCGGCGTATTCGGTGGCCAGCATCGGGCAGCCGCCGCAGTTTTTGGCGCGAAGTTTGCAATCCATACCTATATCCTCCGAATGCTTGACAAAGCAGTAAAAAATCACTATACTACAAATAGAAAAGGCACTGCGACAAGCGGTTGACCCTTTTAGTGACTAAGGTTTATCAAGAAAACCGTCACCTGCCGGGGTGGCGGTTTTCGCTTTTTACCTTGATTGTAAATACCAGTCCGAAAACATGGAATGTCAAAGTAATTGGCATATCTCTCACCTCCTTTCGGAAGTGGAGCCAACCGCCTGCCGTATGTGCAGCGCCTTTTCATCTGCTATCTTATCATAATATTTAACAGAATGCAACGCGAAAGCTCCCGTAATAGGGAGCTTTTTGTGTTATAAAGGCGGATGCTCAGCCGTACGGGTCATACAGGTCATATTCTTCCGATTCGGCGTGCTTTTCGTTCAGCACGGCGATGGCCTGTTCCAGCTCACTCTGGGAGCAGCCGCTCTCGCTCACCAGCGCCCGCACGGCCTGTGCGAGGTCGCCGCCAAAGACGGTGTCCAGCCGCTGGCGCATGGTGTAGACGCCGTAGGCCCGGCGGGTGACGGTGGGGGCGTAGAGGTTGTGGTTCTGCTCTTTGGTGCAGGTGACCCAGCCCTTCTCTTCCAGCCGGTATAAAAAGTTCAGCACGGTGGCGGCGGCCCAGCCTTTTTCGGCCAGACGCGCACCGATGTCCCGCCGCGACACGGGCGGTTTGCAGTCCCACAGGGCCAGAAGCACCTGTTCCTCCGCCGCCGAAAGGGCTTTCAGCCTGTCCGGAATGCCATACATGGGGGTGATCTCTCCTTTTTGAGTGAAAAACTTGATTTTACATTTGTCTCAGATGCTGCCATTATAGCAAAAATCGGGAGAAAGGACAAGAGCAGAAAACCCAGCAGCCATGCGGCTCTCTACTATCTATTTTACAAATGTCTCCGAAAATGTCCCCCGCACAGGGACATTTGTGCGCTTCGTGCGCCCGCCCGGGCTTTGACGGCTCAACTTTGTGCAAAGATGCTCTTGTTTTGCACCCCTCAAAACCATTATACTACGGACAAATCCAGAGCACAACGCCCGAACGGGCCGTCAGATAGAGGAAAAGGAGAGAACACGTCATGGCACGAGTTTATAATTTCAGCGCAGGTCCCAGCATGTTGCCCGAAAAGGTGCTCAAGCAGGCTCAGGCAGAGCTGCTCGAGTACGGCGACAGCGGCCAGAGCGTGATGGAGATGAGCCACCGCAGCAAGTGGTTCGACGCCATCATCACCGACACCGAAGCCACCCTGCGCCGGGTGATGAACATTCCCGATCATTATAAGGTCGGCTTCTTCCAGGGCGGCGCGACCCAGCAGTTCGCCATGGTGCCGCTGAACTTCATGACCACCGGCAAGGCCGACTACATCGTCACCGGCAACTTCTCCAACCTGGCCGCAAAGGAAGCCGCAAAGTTCGGCGAGGCCAGGATCGTCGCGTCCAGCAAGGATAAGAACTTCACCTACATCCCGGACGTGAACGCCATCGACTACGACAAGGATGCAAGCTACATCCACATCTGCCAGAACAACACCATCTTCGGCACCCAGTATGTGGAGGTGCCTCAGGTGGAGGGTGTGCCGCTGGTGGCGGATATGAGCTCCATGATCCTCTCCAAGCCCGTGGACGTCACCAAGTACGGCTGCATCTACTTCGGCGTCCAGAAGAACGTCGCCCCCGCCGGTATGGCCATCGCCATCGTCCGGGACGACCTGCTGGGCCATGCCGCCGACAATGTACCCACCATGATGAACTACACCACCCTGCTGGCCAAGGACAGCATGTACAATACGCCGCCCTGCTGGTGCATCTACATGACCGGTCTGGTGCTCAAGTATCTGGAAAACGACATCGGCGGCCTTGCCAATATGCAGAAGATCAACGAGGCGAAGGCCAAGGTCCTGTACGACTACCTCGATGGTCAGGACTTCTTCAACAATCCCGTGGAGCACCGCTGCCGCAGCACCATGAACGTCACCTTCACCAGCCCTGACCCCGACCTCGACAAGAAGTTCTGCGCCGAGGCTGCAGACGCCGGTTTCGTCAACCTGAAGGGCCACCGCCTCGTGGGCGGTATGCGCGCCTCCATCTACAACGCAATGCCAGCCGAGGGCATCGACAAGCTGGTAGATTTCATGGAGAAGTTCCGCAAAGAGAATGCATGAGTTTTTGTGTATAGGAGATAGGAAAGTATGTTCACCATCAAAACCCTCAACGCCATCAGCCCGGTGGGTCTGGCAAAGCTGAACAAAAACCTGTTCGATGTCTCGGTGGACGCCGACGCCCCCGACGGCATCCTTGTCCGCAGCGCCGACCTGCTGAACACCACCTTCAATGACAGCCTGCTGGCCATTGCCCGCGCCGGTGCCGGTGTCAACAATATTCCTCTCGACCGGTGCAGTGAGCAGGGCATCGTGGTGTTCAACACGCCCGGTGCCAACGCCAACGCTGTGGCGGAACTGGTCATCGGTATGCTCATCGCGGGCAGCCGCAATGTGGCTGCTGCCGCCCAGTGGACTCAGGGCCTTGCCGGTGACCCCGCCATGGCAAAGAGGGTGGAGAAGGGCAAAAAGCAGTTCGTGGGCAACGAGATCAAGGGCAAGACCCTCGGCGTCATCGGCCTGGGCGCCATCGGTTCCCGCGTTGCCAACTGCGCCATCGAGCTGGGGATGGAGGTCTACGGCTATGACCCCTATATCTCCATTGATGCTGCGTGGAACCTGAGCAGTCAGGTCCACCACTGCGTCAACCTGAATGATATGCTGCCCCTCTGCGACTACATCACCATCCATGTGCCGTATCTGCCCACCACCAAGGATACCATCAATGCCCAGACGCTGGCCCTCTGCAAGGACGGTGTCAGGCTGCTGAACTACGCCCGCGGTGAGCTGGTGAACACCGACGCCCTGCTGGAAGCCCTTGACACCGGCAAAGTGTCCGGCTACATGACCGACTTCCCCACGGAAGCTCTGCTGGGCCGTCCGGGCGTCATCTGCACGCCTCATCTGGGCGCTTCCACCCCGGAGGCCGAGGACAACTGCGCGGTCATGGCCGCACAGGAGATCAGCGACTACCTCAAGAACGGCAACATCACCCACTCGGTGAATATGCCCGAGGTGCATCAGCCCCGCGCCGGCGGCAAGCGCATCTGCATCATCCACAAGAACGAGCCGGGCATGATCAGCCAGATCACCGCCCTGACCACGGAGGCGGGCCTGAACATCGAGAACATGGTGAACAAGAGCAAGAAGAACATGGCCTACACCATGCTGGACGCCACCGGTGCCGTGAATGATGCACTGGCCGCGAAGCTCTCGGCCATCCCTGCCGTCATCCGGGTGCGTATCCTGTGATGCTGCGATAAAATTTTCTGAGGCCGCTGCCCTGCCGGGGCGGCGGTCTTTTTGCGAGCGGATACGCTTGAATCCCGTCATTGACCACAGCAGGGATTTGCGGTAAAATTATATCAGCCGGAGTGTCAGCCTGTGCGGCCCGCCCGGCTGAAGATGATGAATACAGGAGGTTTGTCCATATGAAGGCCAAAAGATTGCTTTCGCTGCTTCTCACAGCAGCCCTCATGCTGAGCATGATGACCCCGGTGCTGGCCGCCTCGGCAGAGACCGAATTGCCCCGCGCCTCTCAGACCCGGCTGGAAGAGACGAATGAAGTCGTCTCCATCCGTCTGCAGGCTACCGGCAAGCTGGTCTATGGCTCCCCGTTCGAGCTGTCGGTAGTCACCCGCCCGGCGGACGCGCAGTATATCGGCGTGGTGCTGGGCATCAAGGGCGAAGCCAAGGGCTACGTCACCCTCGTGCTCTCCGATAAGCTCCGCACCCTGCTCAAGATGATACCCCTGCCCCGCAAGATGTCCAAGACCCCTGACCAGGTAGAAGAGTTCAATGTCTACGCCTATGTCAAACAGCTCATCGACGGCAACGACGTCAGTGTGCTGCTGGGCGTGGCCGATGAGGTCGTCAAGGTGATGGATACCCTGAAATTCTATATCCCCACCCTGAAAGATATGTCCATGGGCCTGAAGCTCTCTCTCGAGCTCATCCGCCGCTACCTTCCCGAGGGTGCGTTCAGCCGCATCTATCTGGATGAGCAGCCCGTGGATTCGGGCAGCTATATCGCGGGTGCCGTGGCGCTGGAATCCGGCGATCTGAACACCGCCGGTGTGGCCATGTTCAAGATAAAGCCCAAGACCGAGGGCGTCCGCCTCTACTGGGCCGAAGACCTGCCCGCCGGGATGACGCTGGCCGAGGCTGAGGCACACAATGTCGGCGCTCTGCTGGAGTCGGACGGCGTGGTGGTCGATAATGCTAAGGTCACCTGTACTTATAAAAAGAAGGGCCTGTTCAGCAGCAAGTCCACGGAGTTCCCGACGCAGCCGGGTATCTACACCCAGACGGCAACAGTCTCCGGCAACTATTCCTGCGAGAAGATCACACGGACTATCGTTATCAATTAACATCAAAAGAAAAACCTCCTGTGCGTCAGCACGGGAGGTTTTTTTCTGTCTTATTTACATCCGGAACCGCCAGCCCCAGCCGCCGCCACAGCAGCAGTTGCAGAGCAGATTGAGCAAAATCATGCTCCAGCACCAGCGCATCAGCCCGCCGGGCTGGGCGTAGGTGGTCTGGGTGCGGTAGGTCTGGCCGGGATTCTGCATCCGGCGCAGGTGCATCTGGTACTCGGTGTTATTGGGGTCCAGCTGAACGGCGCGGCGGGCGTCCTGCAGCGCGTCGATGCTGTTGCCGAGGCCCTGATTGGCCAGCGAGGAGAGGTAGTACCACCGTGCCGAGCGGCTGTTCATGCCGTCCAGCACCCGGCGGGCCTCAGCGTAGCGGCCATTGGCTACAAAGTTGCGCGCCGCCTGCATCTCGGGGCTGTCAGAGCCGGAGTAGCTGGCCCCGCTCTGCTGCTGATAGCCGCCAAAACCGAATCCGAAACCAAACGGGTCGAACCCGAAGCCGAAATCGCCCTGCTGCCAGCCGTTCTGGCTGTAGCCCTGGTCGTATCCCTGCTGGTAGCCGCCCTGATAATAACCTTGCTGGCCGTAGCCGTAACCGCCGCCGGGCTGTCCGCCCATCTGGGGGCCGGTGTCGCCCTTGGTGATGGCGTCGTAAGCTGCCTGCACCTCTTTGAAGTGCTCTTCGGCGGTGGGGTCGTTGGGGTTCAGGTCAGGGTGCCAGCGCTTGCACTTGGCACGGTAGGCTTTCTTTATCTCGTCGTCGGTTGCGCCGCGCTGGATGCCCAGCACCTCATAGGGATCTCTCATGGGTCTACTTCCTCACGTCTCTCAGGCCATGCGCGGCCTTTTCGTTCCATACAATATTACAGTCTACAGGACAGTGCCTGCAAAATCAAGACAAAATCCGCCTTTTGGGCGGAATTAGTTACTTTTTCCGGGCCTCTTTGGCCTGTTTGCAGTTGTATTTGAGCCACACGCCGGAATACAGGATGTTCCGCAGAAGGTCCGCGTCCTCTACGCAGGGCAGACGCTCGAAGCTTCTGGCGCACCGGGCCAACAGCAGCTCGAAGATGTCCCGCATCTCTTCCTCATAGCCGGGCTGACGGCTGAGGGTGCGCAGCGGATTGTATGCGCCCTTTTTCTCGTCCCGTGCCAGGTCATCGTAGGCGTCCAGCAGGTAGATGAATTTGCCCAGATGGAAGCCGATGCCCCGCAGCTCCGGCGACCAGTGGTCCTGCTTGTAGTCGAACAGCTCGGCCATCAGTTCGCCGAAGCAGCCCGCCACAGCGTCGAGGTCTTCGCTGCCCTCGGCTTCCAGCTGAGTCAGCCGGTCGAGGCAGGTGCGGATGGCGCTGCACTGTCGGGGCCAGCGCTGTGCGACGGTCTGAGCAGGGGAGTCCAGCAGCTTTTCGAAGCCAAGGCCCAGCAGGCTGTGGTCGTCGTTCCATTTATCGGCGGCGTTGTAGTAGTGGAGCGCCACGCTCATATCGGCGCAGTAGTCGGTGGGGCCGCTGTGCCGCCAATTTATCTTCCGGATGGGGTGGATGGGGCAGTGGCCGCTGCCGGTGACGCACTCGCTCTCACCCTCGTAGAGGCTGGAAAGCAGCAGATCCAGAAACGTCAGATCGTAACTCAGCGTCAGACGGCCCCGCAGGCCGTGGAGCGCACCGATGCGGCGGCAGAGGCCGCAGTAGGCCGTGCGGTAGCGGGCCTTGGCCTCGTCGTCCAGCGC
>ERZ791903.2514-NODE-2514-length-13367-cov-3.005859_pt1 | contig 13367 bp, 12 predicted proteins | sample MGYA00510148_ERZ791903 | MGnify/ENA primary metagenome ERZ791903 (study PRJEB30046, sample SAMN00792080) | human gut metagenome | study: EMG produced TPA metagenomics assembly of the A metagenome-wide association study of gut microbiota in type 2...
CTCTTTAAGGCAACTATCAATAGTAATAATAATTAACTTATTTTAGTTGTAAAACCTTTAAAAGAGAGATAAATAAGACTAAAAAGTATATTTAAATTCACAATGACATAATTAATTATATCATTTATTTTCTTCATTAATTTATAACCATATTTAAAGTTTATAAGCGATCTCATTCCTTTTTACATTTTTATTGGTTTACACAAAGGGGTAGCAATATTTTTGTATAACAGGGTAACCTAAGATGCAAACCTCTCAACCCTCTCGCATTTACTGTATAAATCATCTATACAGTTATATTGACAGTACATCATACTGTATGAATGACGAAGCCTTTAAGTATCTACTTAACTATCTGTAAATTAACGATTTTTATTGTGAACAAATCTTCTTTTAGATAAAGACCTAATCTAATTTAACTTATTGGAACCTTCTCTAATAGATTGTTTATACAATAAATAAATTAACCTATTTCGAGTTTTTATCGCTCGTAAAAAGTCTTTATAAACTCATCTATCCATCTGTTTATACGAAGAAATTGTCTATTTCTATATATTCACAACGCTCTGTTGACAACTTTCCGGTAACTTCTTCCCAAGCTCTCTGACTTACACCTTAGCCTTCCCTTCTGCTGTACAAATTAAATTCTCAATCTCTATGGTAGAGAATCATGAAATTGATGAATTTATACTATTCAGATTATCTAAGAAAGTTATGAGAAAAAGCGTACCCTGCTCTACTCGAAACGAAGTTAAATAATAGATAAAAAGATTTTATCTTGTCTAACTTGTTTTTATATTTAAATAATTTAAATGTTTTGTTCAAACGCTATACTGCAAACTTTTTTAATGTTGTTATGATTATTCTATGAAAAATTTAAATTTAATACTTCAGGCTATTTATATTTATTTTAATTTTCAATTTTGACGATGATCAAAGCAAATTTGCTTTATTTAATACACACTTCCCTGCCCTAACATATGAGTACATTTTGATGCCATTGATAAATCTTCGAGTTTTCAAAAAGTTTGTAATCTCACTTTCAGAGCATTAACTTGGTATTGTTTCTATAGGTACATGCTTTCTCTCTTTTTCAAAGATTTGTTCTTTCTTCAAAAAAGATTACGTACTACAACTTCAACTTGTCTTATTTCTATTAATCCGCTTTCGTCACCAAAGAATTAGGATCACGTCTGATATTTGTTTTTAAGAAATCTTCTTTTCCTTGATTCCCTTCCGGAGCTTTCACCTTTAAGCAAGAATCTAATTCTGAGTTCGTATTTAGATTGGCCCCAAAATTCTTCGATTCAAGTTAAAAAATAAGCCCCGTCACTCAGGACGAGGCTCAAATACGTTTTGGTTAACTTAGTGCATCAAATACGGTAGTAAATAAAGCAGCGTGGCAACAATGCTCAATCCACCTACGAGGAACCACCAAAGATGATATTCGCGGTCCATGCTCCTCTTTTCTTCAGGTGTCGGGATTTCATCAACGCCGGAAGCTTTTTCATCCAACTTAAAAGAAGCACCGGCTCCGTAATACTTAGAGCAGCACCAGTAAATAGCAATTCCGAGGAGACACCATATAACGCCGGTGTAAAAAGCCTCATTACTCAGCTCAGTCATCATATATAAGTAAATTAAAGCGCTGACCGGAGCACTGACCATGATCAATGGAGCTTTATACGAACGTTTTAATTCAGGATGCTTTTTCCGCAAACCCCAAGCTGCCAGAATTCCGAGAACGTAGTAGAAAAGATCTGCGAATAAGGAAAGTTCTGCAATGTAAAGCAATGAGTTAGTTGCAATCAGAGCAACGGTCAATACACCCAGCGTTATCACCGCAACGTAAGGTGTCTGATAACGGCGGCTGACCTTTGCAAAAATCTTGGGCATTGCGCCGTCTCTAGCCATCGTAAAGAGGTAACGTGGCGTTGTTGAAATAGAGGCGTTTAACGTTGAGAAATCACCGCCGAAAGCAACGCCGGCCGCAAGCAAGGCAAGAGGGAATCCTAGGATACCGGCTGCCTTCATTGCTTCCGCATAAGGAGCTTCAGCCGTTGCCAGAGATGCTAATTTCTCTACCGGTGTAATACCGATCAGATACCACTGGAACAATGCGTTCACACAGAAAACGACGAACGGAGCTAAGAACATGGCACGAGGAATATTGATTTTCGGGAAACGAATCTCCTCTCCCATCGCCACACAGGCTTCAAAGCCTGCAAAGCACCACCAGATCATGCACACGGCGCCGATAAACGTAAAGTCTTTGTCCTTTGCGATGAATTCCGGCGACTTTACAAAATTCGGCAGTTCAATATTCGGGATCATTGTCAGGAACCAAATAGCAGCAACGCCCCAGAAAAAGAACATAAAGCCGTTTTGCAGCCGGCCCGTTAACCTAACGCCGAAGACATTGGCAATAATGAAAACGATCGTGACAATCAACGCCACTGCGACATCAGACAATGGAATTTGCCATCCGAAAGCAAGACAAAGTGTTTTGAAGTAATAACTAAAAGCCAGCGCCTCACCGCCGGTAACCGCAACGAGCGAAATAATGAAATTCCAACCGGCCAAAACGCCTACCGCCTTCCCTAGTCCAAGCGAGGCAAATTGGTAGGTTCCGCCCGCATATGGAAGTGCAGCGCCCATTTCTGCGTAAAGAAGAGCAGGATAAATGCTTACCAATAGCGCCAATAAGGTGGCGAAGATTACCTCGACACCAAGGTTTCCGACTACATTGGATCCGGTTGTAAAAAGACCGACACCGATCACGGAACCGGCGGTAATGGTCACCGCTTCCCGCATGCCAAAACTTCGTTTGAGGCAACTGGGGCCGGCTGAATTCGATAGATTCTCTTGCGACATTGAAATCTCCTGAAAGATTCTTTTTCTTCAATATAGGACGGACATTTCGTGAATAACGAATCTTGTAGTTCGATTTCCTAGCTAATGACCGCTATATAGCCTTCTCTCGGACAAGCCAAAGACTAACGAGAATAATTATTTTGATTCCGGAAAGTTATAGATTTTCGGGATTAGAATTCGAATCTTCTAGAAATAAAGAGAAGATTTTTCGTTTGTCAGTTTTTTGGACAAAAAAATACCTTCTTCAGCTCTCTCTTTCTGAAGAAGGCACAGTCCAAAACAGACTGTTTATATCTAACAACCAATCAGGAGATGTCCGTCGGACCTTGGTTACGTCCGACACGGTTATTGTGCCTAAGTACTGCAGTTGATACAATGACAAAAATTTAGTGTTATTGATGACAAAAAAGGCAATTTACAGAAATATTACAAATTGTCCTTAATTTTATTTGTTTATATTCAAATAAATAAGCGTATTTATAATGTTTTAATTGCCAATCCTGTTAGTTACAAAAACACACAAACTACAGCCTGGATTTCAGCTGAAAGGATGAACTGTGAGTACTGTTTCCGACCTTGATACCTGGCGTCTTTTCTTTAAGATCGTTTCCCGTGGTTCCATTGCCAAAGTTTCGGAAGAGATCGGCGTGGAAGCCTCTTCCATTTCCCGACGTATTAATAAGCTCGAAAAAGACCTAGGCGTAGAACTTTTCCGGAGAAAAGGTAAACAGCTAGTGCTCACAAGTGCCGGATCTGTGGCCTATTCCCGCATGAGACGTATCGTTTTTGATGCGGCCTCTTTGTTCAAAGACCTTCAGGTTGCTCGAGATAACGACAGGGACTTGATCACCATCGCATGCCCGATCGGTCTTTCTGAGATCATCATGCCGATCGCAATTTCTAAGTACCTGGAATTCAATCCGGATGTTTCAGTGTCTATGAGGTCATTAAGTTACGTTGAGCTGATGACTTCTGACGCCATTACCAGCTATGACGTCATGCTCTCGGTGACACCTCTGAATATTCCGACGCGCGATTCTAAGTTGATTGCCGGCATTTCCTTCATGCTCGCGGCCACCCCACAGTATTTAAACTCGCTGAAATATCCGATTCGCTCTCCTCGCGATCTTTCGGAGCACCCTATTTTTTCTTTCTTTTCCAGAAACCGCGAAAGGAATATGGTTTTAAGAAAAGGAGGCGACTATTTCCCGCTGCACTTCCATGCTCATATGCGTTTGAATAATCCGGGCGGTATTAAGCAGGTTGTTATGCGTTCAAAAGGCATCGGAGCATATTGTCCTGTCTATTACTATTTAGACGAACTGGCCAACGGAACCGTTTGCGAAGTCTTGCCGGAATGGAAATTCCCTGTTCAGCAAATTTATATCAGCAGAAAAGACCGAGACAGAGTTGCGGTCAATCGCTTTGTCCATTGGCTTATTGACTACTTTGAACATTGTCCCGGACTGGTACCTCCCAGTTATGAAGGTCTTTGGGTCGGAGATTTTGTCGATGGGGCCCCTGTATGACCAAGGTTCAATACAGCTTTGCCCAGCTTGGCGAGTCGGAAATCTTTGAACCTTATCTTTCCTCAGAGCTTAAAAAGAATTCCGATTTATGGAAGCCTACCGAGTTCGAGCTCCCGCTAAATGATCCCGGACTTGCGGCAGCATTCCTGACGCTAACACAACCGGATGCAGTTTTCTATGTTCCTCGATTCTCGGGCAGATCTTTCGAATCAAAAAGCGCAAATTATTTAGCGGCTCTTTCTCAGACCTTAGAGACAAAGGAGTCACTTTTGGTCAGCTGGCTGCAGCCGGAAGAAAGTATTCCGCCTTTCATCAGCTGTGAACATCTACTTATTAGATTGCCTGAAGTTTTCTATTGTTCAAGCACAAAAAACTTAATTACCGATTGGATAGATAAAATTTTGTCCCGCAAACGGATAACCGTCTCAGGAAATAAACCGCTTCGCCTTATCGGGCGTCATCTTTTGGTTCAGATGACGGTTGCTGCCGCTCTTAAATGTCTGGCAAACCCGGGTTTTGATGGTGTTTATAAATTAGCGGCCAACGGAGAAACCTCTCTATTCGAGCTCATTAGCTTTATTCACTCGACATTAGCTCGCCTCCTGCCCAACCATAAGTTAGCAAAACTCAGTTTTGCCGAAGAAGAGCCGGTTCCGCTTTCGGAAGAATTTGATACTTCCTTTATGGAAAATTTCAATGTGATTTTGCCCGGCTGGCGCACGGGCGTTGAAGAGACAATCGTTGCCTTTTTAGTTCATCGAAAACTCTTTTGAGAACTTGTGTATCAGGAAGCATTCTTTTCGCCTTCTTCTAATAATTAGAGAAGGCTAAGAAATAGTTAGTCAAAAATCTAAATCCTAACTCGGAAAATTTCCCATCAATGAGCCGTTTTTGGAATGTAATCGAGCAGGGTTTCGCTGATTATCAGCGAACACCCTCTCACACTACTGCCCAAACCGCTCTGGTAAGCCAGGTTACTCTAGTTTTTTAGCGGTTTCTCAACATTTTAACCCCTAAAACAACCCAACCACGACCATCCCCTACCTTTGAGGAAGTCAGTTGTCAGGGCTTCGACTTGTTTTGCAGTCTTACCCGACGACAATTGCCTGAAACCGTTCCTGTTCGTAAGGCCTACGGTTTGCCTCGGGCTTTCTTCAGTCGGAACCTCGCGGTTCAGGCCTTGTCTCTGGCTATGTGCTCGGCGCCATCGCCTGCACTTCGGGAGTTCCACCCTGTAGAGTTCGCTCATGCCGAGCGCACAAAAAGACGGCGCCCGAAGACGCCGTTCCCATCTAAATTATCGGAGAGGGACGCCTTGCGGCGCCCCATTCTCTCATCAGATCACAGGAGAATTAACCGATCTGTTTGCCCATAACCTTCTGGCCTGCAACCCAACCGGAGGTGTGAGCGAAGCCGCAGGCGTTACCGCCGCAGTAGAAGGCTCCGTGAACACCGGCAACTGTTTCACCGGCTGCATAGAAGTGGTTAACAGGTTTCATGTCCCAACCCAGAACCTGGAGGTCTTCGTTAACACGAACACCGCCGCAGGAGAGGTTGTTCCACGGTTCCATACGGATCATGTAGTACGGGCCTTTGCCGAGAGGATACATATCCTTGTCGCTGCGGCCGAACTGCAGGTCGTTATGGTTCTTAGCTGCTTCGTTCCATGTGGCGATCTGTTTCTTCAGACCGTCAAGGTTCATACCGGACTTCTGGCAGAGTTCTTCAAGAGTATCGCATTTCCAGAGGTTCTTACCGACTTTGAATTCTGCTTCAACACGTTCGGCAGGCCAGCTCGGCAGACCGATCAAAGCACCGAGTTTGATCTTGCTGAGGGTACGGTCCCAACCGGCTTGGTCGCAGAGGACATAGTGGCAGCCGTCAGGCTGAGAAGCCAGGGACGGAGTAACGTGGCAGATACCTTCTTTTTCTGTAATGAAGCGCTGACCGTTCTTGTTGACCAAGATACCGCCGTTATTGGTGATGAACCACCAGCGGCAGTACGGGCCGTTACGTCCGTTAACAACGATACCGCAGGGATAAGAAGCGATGTACTGCATGTGAGACAGAGGAACGCCGACGTCGCGAACGGCAACCATCATAGCTGTACCGTCATTCTTCGGACCGCCGATGGCAACGCCCTTACCTGCAACGCTCGGAACCCAGCGGTCCAGAGACTGCGGTGTGCCGGTGATACCGCCGGTAGCCATAATAACGCCCTTATTGGCCTTGACGTTCTTGGCTTTGTCGCCTTCACCTACCTGAACGCCGACAACCGTGTTAGTAGCCGGGTCATAGTAGAACTTGGTAACGCCCATACCGTGGTTGATCTTGATGCCGCGCTTGTCGAGCTGTTTAACCAGAACTTCAATGTAGTCACGGCCCTTGAAAGAGTCCTGACGGTGAGCGCGCAGACGGCTGTGGCCGGCATACGGTTCAAGGTGATGTTTGGCAAGACCGGCGTCTTCAAGGAAGTCGAATGCTTTGCCGGAGTTCTTTGCGAAGCAGTAAACCGGTTCCTTCAAGCTCATGTAGTTACCATAAGCCATGATGTCTTCGGCGAACTGTTGCCAGGAGTCTTTACGGCCTTCGGGGTCGGCATTCTGCATCTTGGAACCCCAAGCTGTGAACAAGCCGCCGCAGAGGTTTGTAGCTGTATGGAAGGGAGACTGACCTGCGTCATAAACGGCAACTTTACCGCCGGCATCGTGTGCCTGGCAGGCGGCCATCATACCGGCACCGCCGCAGCCCAAGACGACGACGTCAACTGTGTCATCCCATTTGGCAGGAAGATTGTTTCCGGAAGTAGAAGCAGCCATTGCAGGAGCGGCGACAGCGCTAACGGAAGCAGCAGCGGCTGTTCCAAGGAAAGTACGACGAGATAGGCTTGTCATTTTATTATTCTCCTTTCATCTTGATTGCGAATGTATGGCAGTCATTGCATTCGAGGTGCGGTTTGCCCTTAACGCTATGGCAGTTGGTGCAGTTTTGTTCACCGCGGTGGTTGCTGTGAGGGTTCGGATTCATCTTGGCTGTTTTTTGAGCTACAGCCTGATAGGACTGATGGCAAACCAAGCAATCTTTTGTTGTTGCATTGTCAGGAAGGTTGGCATGCATCGGCGAATTTTTCAACTGAGCTTGGGCGCTCATGCTGAAAGCGGCTGCGCAGCAGAGTGCTGCGGCAAAGCTCAAAAGAGTCTTAACTTTCATATGTTTTCTCCGTGATCGAGGTGATTCGAAACATTGATTGTTTCGATATGTGAAATTTAAGACTTAGCTCAGGATTGGGATACATCCCAAAGTTCATAAGAAAAAACCCTGAGTAATGTGATACAAGCCAACCTCTTGAATAAGCATAAAAAAATCCGAAGATTAATACCTCCGGATTATGCCTTCAAGGAATATTCCTATTATTGTCTGCTGCTTAATTCTTTTGCATACAGAACTGCGGTTCCAAGGATTGCCTTAAGCAAGGCGCCGATAACAAACGGCACAAAGCCGACCAGAACAGCCTTTTCTACGCCGATGGAAGCAGAAAGCCAGAGTGCGCCGAAAGCGACAATAAAAATATTGGCGGCGTACTGGCTGATAAAGGAAGCAAAAACACGTTTGCCTGTCCAGCCTCTTTCAGCAAGCAAACCGCTGATGGCAGCGGCTATCGGGAAAGAAACTAAGTAACCGGCAGTCGGACCCATCAAAGCGGCCGGGCCGCAAAGCGGCGTGGCAAAAACGGGAAGACCTGCAAAACCGAGGGCTAAGTATGCGATAACAGCGGCGACGCCCTGACGTGTTCCGAGCCAAGCGCCGACGACAGCGACGGCAAATGTCTGCATGGTCAGAGGAACAGGACCGATCGCAAAAGAAACCTTAGACGCAGCAACTAACAGAGCGACAGCGGCAGCACACTTAATAACTGCCCTCTTATCAAAAGCTGCTGTTCTGTTCTGAGCAAAAACTTTCACAAAAAATCTCCTTGTGTATTAGAGGATTCACAAATCTTAACCCATTGCCAGTTCATGCGCCTGAGGCAGAAGACGAGTTTTGCCTATCTGCCTCGCTGTGAATAGCTTTGTTACAAAGTCAGCTTTTTTACTTTCGCTAGGGATCTCTGAGACTTTTATATTGGGATTAACAATCAGACATAAGGGAGGCGGTTTCGAAAGAAACCGACTAGATAAGAATGGACTGTACTTATTCAGGTTTTCTGAGAACGCAGGAGAAGTTTTACACCTGCGGTGAGGAGATTGCCAACGCTATTTCCCACGGCTTGGCGGTCGTTGCTTCCATAGTGGGACTTGTCTTCTTAATTCTTTACGGAATCCGGCACGGAAATGCTTTGGCTGTAACTACTTTTAGTATTTTCGGGTCTTCTCTGATCGTTCTTTATTTAGCAAGTACGTTGTATCACGCCATTCCGAACGTCAGAGCCAAAAAGGCGCTCCAATATGTCGACCATTCCTGCATTTTTCTTTTGATCGCAGGAACGTATACACCTTTCATGCTGAACTTGATGCCGAATTGGATCGGCATCACGATTTGCACAGCCTGCTGGATCATTGCTGCCTTCGGCATTATTTTCCAGCCGTGGCTGATGAAGAAAAGCGACAAGCTCAACACCTGTCTGTATCTTTTTCAGGGTTGGCTGGTTCTGTTTGCTTTTAAACCGGTTGTGGAGGCCCTGCCCGTCACTGGCTTAGCACTGCTCGTAGCAGGCGGCCTCCTCTATTCTTTCGGAACGATCTTCTACAACTGGCAAAGGCTTCCGTATCACCATGCAGTTTGGCATTTATTTGTTTTAGGCGGAAGTGTGACGCATTATTTTGCAGTCATGTACACCATCTGACGAATAGTCCGCTGCCAGTCATGCCTCAGCCGAAAATACTTTCTCAGCTGAGGATTTGCTGCTAAATCTCAATGCAAAGCTCGCCGCGAGAGTAAAGAGCAGCTTGTCCGGCGAGCTTGACTCTGCTTCCGGCCAGTTCAGAGTAAAGGACGCCTCCGCGAGAGGAAGCTTGATAGGCCAAAATCTCCTTCTTTCCGAGCTTTTTAGACCAAAGGGGAACGAGGTGGCAATGGCCGGAACCGCATACCGGATCCTCATCGACCGCCAATTTCGGTGCAAACGTCCTGCTCACACAGTCGTATTTATCTTTTCCTTTAGCGGTAATATGAAGAAGTAAGCCGTCTAAAGCTTTGACTTTTTCAAGATCCGGCTGCGCATGGATGACTTGATCTTCGCTCTCCAGAACACAAACCAAGTCTCTTCCGATCCAGGCTTCCAGAGGCTTGAAACCAATGGCCTTTTCCATTTGCGCTGCGACTTCTACCCGCTTGAGTTCATACGCCGGAAAATCCATTTTGTAGAGGTCGTTCTTTTTCTTTACGGACAGCTTACCGCTCAGAGTAGAGAATTCGATCTCAGAAAGATCAGGTTCGACAAAGTTCAGCAGAACAAAAGCTGTCGCCAATGTTGCGTGGCCGGCCGCACAAATCGATTTCACCGCCGGGCGTGAACCACCGAAGCTTCCAGACATTGTTTTCTTTCACCACAAAAGCCGTTTCAGAGAGACGGTTCTCTGAAGCGATGTCCTGCATCAATTTTTCATCCGGCCAACGTTCCGGAAGGCAAACAGCAGCAGGATTTCCATGGAAAACCTTATCTGTGAAGGCATCCGGAATGAATTGCTTGATCATATTCGCTTCCATTTCCTGAATTAGAGTACATAGCTGCAGCCCGCTCCGGCCCAGTCAACATCATCGAATCTAGCAGCCATTGCCGCGGCAGCTTTAAATCCAGTGCAATGATTCAGGCGCCATTTTTCGACAGGAAATTCGGCAAGACGGTCAAACCATGCGCCGTAATCCTGGGGACTGACACCGCAGAGGTGAGAGCCGCCGACAACCATGTGAAGACGTTCGATGCCAAACAAGTCTTTAGCTCTCTGCATTATGTTCGGCAATCCGGCATGTGCGCAGCCAAGCAACAGGCTCCAGCCCTTTTCTCCTTTTACGGCTAAAGAGACATCGTCTTCAAAGCGGTCTGCAATAATTTTCCCATCCGGGCCCACTTCCCACATGTTTCGACAGCAAACGTACTGAGAACGCCGATTCTGTTCGGGGACGCGGAACGCAAATACATTAGGAAGAATTTCGAGATAATCCTCGATGAGGTGCGCATTAGAAAATTGACCTACAGGCATGCCGCCGCTTCTTCTGGAAGCATCTGCATCTCCTCTTCTTTCAATCTCGATGCCTTTACCCGCGTAGATCGGAATGCCTGGGCAGCTGAAAACAATATCCAAGAGACCTGAAATATGGTCATGGTGGCTATGAGACAGGACTAAAGCTGAGAGTTTTTTGAGATCAATCTTGAGAAAGTCGAGATTGTGCCTTAATACGTGGCCTGTCCCGCCGGTATCAATCATTACGTTGCCATGGTCGGTCTCTAAAAGGCTGCAATACCCCCATTCAGCGAGCATGCCGGACTTGGCGCAATAGTTATCAATGACGACCGTGAATTTCATTGTTTTTCTCCGGGAAGAAAATTTTTTGATTTCTTTTGGAGAAGTTTACAACGGCGTTTTATCTGGTCCGAGTCGGAAAATAAAAAAGCCCGAGGTTTACTCGAGCTTGAATGGAAAGATTCTTATCAATCCGCAGCGCCTGCCATAACTTTTTGTTCTTCGACTTGTCTGGCTGCTGCAACTTGTCTTGCTTTCGGATGGAGCGTTCCGTGTCCTGAGCGAATCAGGAAGAACCAACCGGCCAACATAACTAAGAGGCCTGCAATAATGACGGCTGTACTCTCGGCGCCGGCAACCGCAATAATATAACCAAGGGCGATCAGTCCGACAGATTCCATCATGTGGCGAACTGTCTTTCTTTCTAACTTACTAAACACAATTAATCTCGATTTATTTCGACATAAGGGATTCTACCTGAAATTTGTAAAATCCGCCTGCAAAATTGTGTTCAACTATTTGTTTTATCTAAATTTTACCTACTTACACCCTCTCCAACCCCTTGATTTACATGGGTTTGATAAAGGCTATAAGTAGTTTCCCGAATTGGTACTATATTTTGAAAATTTAGGCTTTTCAGAAGGGAAAAATCGGCAAATCTGCCATTTTTCACTATTTGAAAAACAAGTTGGCATCGAACGGCGCCATCACGTTTTTCTCGATCCAATCCGCCGGACAACACTGGTTGAATTGGATCAGAAACTGCTCGGCGGTCGACTTCGTACTTATCGATGAAAGCTTCTCCATCAAAACCTCTTCGGTATAGAGATTGCGTTTCTTTCCGAAAATCGCCTGCTTTCTTGCAGCTAATCCTTCCAAATCCCGACCTTCGTGAGAGGTATACGCACACCAAAACAGAAGCGAGAAAGCCAGGAAAGTATGAGAGACAAGAAGCTCACGAAAGAACATTTTGAGCCTGTCTTCTGTGCTTGAATGCATCGGATTTGAGACCAACGCGGCTAATAATCCAGCGATAGCGTCTTCGCCTGCGCGTTCCATGTTGCCGACATAAACAGCCGTCACCTCTGCTCGGTGGTGCCCAAGATCTTCCGAGACTTCCAGTGAGGACCTTTCGCCGTTTGGGTTATATCCATCCATCATTCTCGAAGCAAATGAATGTCTCATTGAATAGGCAGATCCTTCAAAAACTTCTTTTGACAGTCTCAGCTCCTCTACGAGCTGCTTTCTTTGTAGTTTTAGGGCTTCTTGCACCGATAAGTTTGGATCTCGAAAGATTTCAATGCCCTTCTCTGTACAAAAAGAGTTGAGTTGTTCGAAGGCGTTGTGTTGGTCAACGGTTTTCATTAGGATTTTTCTCGGCTTTCCGCCCTTAGAACCATTTACCACATGGATATATGGATGTCCGCCTTCTGTGCAGAAGGACTCTTGATAATCAAGAGAAACTGATTCCGCCGGACGGAGTCCGAAATAAGCCATGGCCATTACTTGGACGCCTAAGTAATCATTGATTCTGAAAGCATCATCGACTTTCTTTCTAAGCTCAGAAATGTCCGTATGAGCGCTGCGAAAGTTTGACATCGGACAGTTTTCCAGACGAAACCTTTCCGCTTTCATGATTTTCGAGAACTTCGGAATGCAATTGGGTTTTGAGATCCACCAGGCAAAGAATTTTAAATGGCAGAGTTCATTGTCTATTCTTTTAGCGATGGCCTTAGGTTCAACCCCGCGGTTTAATCGTTCGGTAGTTTTGTAATGGAAATAGGCTTCCACGTGTTTTGTTTTTAATTGACGCGGATCAATCCGAAATTCTTTCGCCGCGTAGCGAAAAAACTTCATATAAAACTTTTTTCTGCCATCTGAGGTTTCTCTTGAACAGCACTTGTTCTTAGTGGAATGGAAACAGTTATAGATTCTGGACAGCGTCAGGACAACCAATTGCCAGTTATCAGGATGTCGTTTCAAGCCGACAAGACAATATTTATTTTTAGGCGGAAAAAGGAAACGATATCTGCGCAGCCCTTTAACGGCATCGGTTCTCCGCTCTGAGAATTTTTTCATGTTTTCTCCGAAAAAAGAAGGAGGCCATGATTTTTACATGGCCTAAATACAACGAAAAAAAATTAAGTCCTAGTACTATTTCCGTTGTCCGTAAAGGATCAATCGGGTTATTCCGTTTCCGTCCGGTGGTAAGTCGGAGGCCGGGATAGCGTCGGCAATCAAAGGCCGTGGTTAAGAATGCGAAGCCCACATCAATGGGTAAAAATTAATTCGCACCAACCGAGTTATGCAGGCATATGAACGGACATATGCGGAGAACCTGCATATAAATTTAGATGGTTAACGGCGCAATTATATAGTGAGCGGCGGTAATTAAAGGAAGGATTGATGAAATTTAACCCCTGATTACACTTTTGGGAAGGTATCGGTGAGGTTTTGGAATACAAAAAGCAGACATGAAAAAAGCAGCTCAACAGCTGCCTTT
>ERZ791903.2533-NODE-2533-length-13283-cov-5.266178_pt1 | contig 13283 bp, 15 predicted proteins | sample MGYA00510148_ERZ791903 | MGnify/ENA primary metagenome ERZ791903 (study PRJEB30046, sample SAMN00792080) | human gut metagenome | study: EMG produced TPA metagenomics assembly of the A metagenome-wide association study of gut microbiota in type 2...
CAGCGGGGCTACAAGAAAAAGGCCGCCTCCGCGGAGAGCCCGGCGGAGGGCGCCTCCACCGAGTCCGCCGAAAAGCCCTCCCCCCGGCGACGCAGCCCGCAGATCGACATCCCCCTGGATGGTGAGCATGAGCCCATTCCGGAGAGCTCCCCCCTGCATAGTGAGAAGAAGCCCTTCTTCAGCCGCCGCCGGACGCCTACCCCGGACGAGGTGCTCCAGCCGGTCAAGGATGTGCCTGTCGAAACGGCCGAGCCCGCCGAGCCTGAAGCAGCTTTGGCTCCGGCTCAACGGCACGACCCGGAACCGGCCGAGCCCGTTAAGGCTGAGCCAATGGCCGAACCCGTAGACCTGGAAAAGACCGCCCAGGAGGTGAGCCGCCAGATCGAGCAGGAGCTTTCCCAGCCCGAGGAGCAGTATCAATATCCGCCCATCACCCTGCTGGACCAGGGGACGGCCGGCAGCTTTACCGAGGCCGGGGCGGAGATGCGCAGCAACTCCAAGCGTCTGGCGGACACCCTGCGCAGCTTCGGTGTGGACGCCCGGCCCGGCGAGGTGGTACGGGGTCCCAGCGTCACTCGATATGAATTTGCCCAGCCCCAGGGGGTGAAGCTGTCTAAGATCACCAATCTCTCCGATGACATTGCCCTGGCCCTGGGTGTGGGCAGCGTTCGAGTGGCCCCGGTGCCGGGTAAAATCTCCGCCGTGGGCATTGAGGTGCCCAACCGGGCCGTGACCCCGGTGCGCATCCGGGAGGTCATCGAGTCCCGGGAGTTCACCGGCCACAAGTCCGCCGTGGCTTTCGCCGTGGGCAAGGACATCGGCGGCAACCGCATCATCGGCGACATCGCCAAGCTTCCCCATGTGCTCATTGCCGGCACCACCGGCTCCGGCAAATCCGTGTGCACAAACTCTCTCATTGTGAGCATGCTGTATAAGTCTACTCCGGAGGAAGTGCGGTTCATCATGGTGGACCCGAAAATGGTGGAGCTGGCCCCCTATAACGGCATCCCCCACCTGCTGATCCCTGTGGTCACGGACCCCAAAAAGGCCGCAGGTGCCCTGCAGTGGGCGGTGTTTGAGATGATGAAGCGCTACAAGCTCTTCTCCGAGAACGGCGTGAAGGAGCTCAGCGCCTACAATGCCCTGGCAGACCAGGCCCAGCCGGACGAAAACGGCGAGAAGATGAAAAAACTGCCCACGGTGGTGGTGGTCATCGACGAGCTGGCCGACCTGATGCTGGTGGCCGCCAAGGAGGTGGAGGACTCCATCTGCCGGGTAGCTCAGATGGGCCGCGCCGCCGGTATGCATCTGGTCATCGCCACCCAGCGGCCCTCCGCCGATGTGATCACCGGCCTCATGAAGGCCAATATACCCAGCCGCATCGCCTTCGCCGTGGCCTCCTCCATGGAGTCCCGGATCATCCTGGATACCCCCGGCGCTGAGAAGCTGGTGGGCAAGGGCGATATGCTTTACGCCCCTCTGGGGGAGGGCAAGCCCCGGCGTGTCCAGGGCTGCTTCATCACCGCAGAGGAGATCGAGCGGGTGGTGGAATTCATCAAGGAGACAGGCGAGGCGTCCTACTCCGAGGATGTGATCCGACAGATCGAGAAGGTGGTGCAGGAAAAGGACAAGAAGGGTGCCCCGGCCCCGGACTCTACCCCGGAAGACGACGCCGACGAGCTGCTGCCTGCCGCCGTGGAGGTGGTGCTGGAAACGGGACAGGCCAGCGTGTCAATGCTCCAGCGGCGGTTGAAGCTGGGCTATTCCCGGGCCGCCCGGCTGGTGGATCAGATGGAGGAGCGGGGCATCGTGGGCCCCTTCGAGGGCTCCAAGCCCCGGCAGCTGCTCATTGACAAGGCCAAGTGGCAGGAGATGCAGATGGGCAAGGCCGAGGCCCAGCCGGAATTTGACCGGGCCGGCACCATCCGGGATGTATTTGAAAGCCATGACGCCCTGGAATGAGGGCGCAGAAAGGAGAACACCATGGAATACAGAAGATTCGGCAATACCATCGTGGCGCGGATCGACCGCGGCGAAGAGATTTTGGCGGCCGTAAGGGAGATCGCCGGGGCCGAGCACATTCAGTTGGCCAGCGTCAGCGCCTTGGGCGCCACCAACGACTTCACCGTGGGCGTTTACAACGTGGACGAGAAGCAGTACCACGCCAACGATTTTAAGGGGAATTTTGAGATCGTCTCCCTTACCGGCACCATCAACACCATGGACGGCGAGTTCTACACCCACCTGCACATGAGCGCAGGCGATGAAAAGGGGCAGGTATTCGGCGGGCACCTGAACCGGGCCGTGGTCAGCGCGGTGTGCGAGATGGTCATCACCGTTATCGACGGCGTGGTGGACCGGCGCTTCAGCGAGGAGATCGGGCTGAATCTGTTCCGGTTCTAATAAAGCATAAAAAAGTCCAGGAATCTTAATGATTCCTGGACTTTTTTGGTGCCCCGTCGGGGATTCGAACCCCGGACACCCTGCTTAAAAGGCAGGTGCTCTACCTACTGAGCTAACGGAGCAATTATTCTCGCGGTGCAATGCACCGAGGAAAGGCTTGGCAGGGATGGCTGGACTCGAACCAGCGGATGAGGGAGTCAAAGTCCCTTGCCTTACCACTTGGCTACACCCCTGTGTGGAAAAATCGATCAGGGATTGGGATCGCTCCCAATCCCTGATTATCAGTGGGGTGGGTAAAGGGACTCGAACCCTCGACACCCGGAACCACAATCCGGTGCTCTAACCAACTGAGCTACACCCACCACATATCATGCACACGGGAACCGGCGATATACTCCAAAAAAGTGGCACGCCAGAAGGGACTCGAACCCCTGGCCCACTGCTTAGAAGGCAGTTGCTCTATCCAACTGAGCTACTGGCGCATAGGAAAAAGTTGGAGCGGGTGACGGGAATCGAACCCGCATCCCCAGCTTGGAAGGCTGGTGCCCTAGCCATTGTGCTACACCCGCGTCTGCCCTCCGAAGAAATCGTCAGCTTGGTTATCATACCATTTTGGAAAAACTTTGTCAATATAAATTCTGAAAAAACTGCGATATTTTTCACAGAATCACGAAGGTCACACCCCGGTTCTCCCGCTCCAGATCCCGATCCGCCCGCAGCTGGGCACAGAGCGTGAAGCTGCGGCGGGTCTCCTCGCTGAAAATGGAAAAGTCCTCGCCCCGGATCACCAGGCGCACCCGGCCCGCCTCCGCCTCCCGCCGCAGGTATTTGCGGCAGGCGGTGCGAATCTTGCCGCCGGTGCCGGAGGAGCCGTAACCGTGGATCAGCTTTAGCCCAGGGCGGCCCATTTTCCGGGCGGCGTGCAGCTCGGCCTCCAGCCAACGCAAAGCCGTATCCACTGTGGGCATACCCTGCTCCAAATTCAGTTCTTTCATGGAAATTGCCATGGTTTACCTCGCCTGCTCTATAAAATGTGTAAAGATCGGCGCCGCGTCCACCGCATCCGTGCGGCACAGGCCAAAGCTCTGCCGCTCCGGGTGCCACTGCACGCCCAGGATTGGCAGCGCTGTGTGCGCTACTGCCTCAATGATGCCGTCGGGGGCTACCTGTACCGCCTGCAGATCCCGCCCCAAATGGCGGAGGGCCTGGTGATGGTTGCTGGTCACGGTGGGGCAGCGGCCTATAAGCCGCGCCAATCGTCCCGCGGTCAGGGTCCTATGTATCAGGTCGCCCTGGGGCTGCTGATGATTCGGGATCCGATCCAGCAGGTTGCCGCCGAAATAGATGTTCAGTGCTTGCATCCCCCGGCAGATGCCCAAAATCGGGCGTTCCCTCTGCACAAAGGATTGTATCAGCTTTTCCTCCTCTCCGTCAAGCTTTTCCCCGATATCACCGCCGCCGGGGAGCAGCAATCCACTGCACAGGGCGGAGTCGGCACTGTCGGTGCTGCAGATGGGTATGCCGCCGGCAAAATATACGGCGGCGGTGTAATTGCGCAGGTCCTCCCGTCGGCCGGGAATGAAAATCGCTGGAATCATGGGTAATTCACCTCTTTTACCCAGCCTATGCGCCAAAAAAGAAAAAAATGGTGAATGTCAAGAAGAATTTTGACAAACAGTAACACAAAGACAGCTGCAGCACGACGCCAGGATCCAAAGAAACGTGTTACACATGAGGGAAATCCGCTGCGGCGGGGATCCGGTCCCGCCGGGTGGGATGCCTGCGGGCATGGGGCCACCAGGCCGCAATCTGATCGCAGCAACAACCAGCACGGCCTACCAAGTGCACCGAGACACACGGAGAGGACACCCGTTCGGGTGCCCTCTCCTGGTCTTCGGAGGATATCGGATTGGAAAGAAGACTGTAACACAGATGCAGCGCCAAGCACTTGCGCTCGATCGGGGAATCGTGTTACAATGGACACATCTGACGAGAAAGCGGGGGAAAAGCATGGCGCAGCACTACATGACCTACGAGGAGCGGATCCGCCTGGAGACCCTGCTGAACGAAAAGAAGCCAGTTGCATACATTGCCCGGGTGCTGGGCTGCAGCCGGCAAACCATATACAACGAGCTTAAACGGGGTAGCTATATGCACACAGTAAAGGCGTGGGATCACAAGCGCTACTCTGCCCAGAAGGGGCAGCAGGTCACCCGGTACAATCAAACAGCCAAGGGCAGACCCCTGAAGCTGGGGAACGACTATGCCTATGCTGAGTTCCTGGAGCGCAAGATCCTACAGGACAGATACTCCCCTGCGGCAGCTTTGGCAGCGGCCAGACGAGCCGGGTACCGGACAGAGATTAGCGTGAACACGCTGTACAGCTACATTGACAAGCGAGTGTTTTTTACACTGAGCAACAATCATCTTTGGGATAAATGGAAAAAACGCACCAGGTCAAAACAGCCGGAGCGCAGAATCACACACCCGGCACTGCCGAGCATCGAGATCAGACCGGAATGGATCAATAAGCGGCTGGAATACGGACACTGGGAAATGGATCTCATCGTCAGTGCCAGAGGAGGCCGCAGTGTGCTACTAACCCTAACAGAGCGGCTAAGCCGGGAAGAAATCATCCTGAAGCTGCCGAACCGAAGGGCGGAGACCATCCGGAAAGCTATGGACCGGCTGGAGCGGAACACGCCAAACTTCCGGCAGAGGTTCAAAAGCATCACCACGGACAACGGCAGCGAGTTCCTGCAGTATGACCTTCTGCGCAAGAGCTGCAGACGGAAAGGAGATCGCTTTGACATCTACTATTGCCACAGCTACAGCGCCTGGGAAAAGGGAACGGTAGAAAACCATAACCGGATGATCCGGAGATTCTTCCCCAAGGGCACCAACTTTGACGAGGTCAGCCCAAAGGAGATCCGCAAGGTACAGGACTGGATGAATCGGTATCCCCGGAAATCTTTAGGTTGGCATGCTCCGGAGGAAGTAGCAGGGTAAAAGGCAGGGACCCCGCGCGGGCAAGCCCTCGGCGCGGGGCCCCCGTGTAACACAATCGCCACACGCTGCACAGCTGGATCCAGCTCCGGAGCAAGTGCAAATGTGTTACTTGTACATCCGCTTTTGACTCTTACGCCACTTCCTGGAGGGCTTAAGGACGCCATCCATATTAGGCTGCTGCTCATTACGGCGCAGGGACAAGATTTCCTCCTCGGTCATCATATCCCCTGCCGCAAAGGATTTTTGCAGGTTACCCACACAGGCCAAAGTATTATAGGCTCCGTAGTCCTTATTGGTCACAAACCAGCACCGGCGAGCTACCGGCGTAAGGAGCCGCGGGGAAACCGCGTTTTCCATCTCCCAAGCATCATAGATTGCCTGGCGCTGGAATCTCCAAAGCTTATCACACTCAACCACAGAACTGGTGACCTGCCGCAGCAGCGCATCCACATGGCCAAAGCGCTGGGCCGTATAATACAGGCTGATATGATAGTGCCGGCACGTGAGCAGCGTATTGAGAAACAACGGATCAATATTGCTCTTAAAGTTCCGGCTATTCATCTGCACCGAGAATTCATCACCCAAAACAATGGTAACGGTAAGGGTATCATGCTCTTTGTCATACTCCCCATTCTTTTCCGCGCAATGCACCACCTGCTGCAGGCTGACAAAATCGTCATAAGGTATCTGCAGGGCCACGTTAGACAGGACCTTGATCCGCTGGGTGACCCATGCTTGGCGGTCCCGGTCATAGATTAGCTTACCATTATAGCGGTTATACATGCCCACGACCTTATGTACGGCTGACAAGGTCTTGCCCTTGCCAAATAGCCCGGTATAAGCGATAAGCTCACCAGAAGAACAGTTATTCCATCCCTGACACTTGATATAGTCACACAGATCTACCACGCCGTTATAAATAGTCTTGATGGGATGGAAAACGGCACAGCGGAACGTAGGGAAACTTACCAGCAGGACCACCACGAGGAGCAAGCCAAGCCAAAACATCAGAATTTCCTCCAGTTAACAATTGCCGAGGCCACGGCGGCGATGAGCCGGAACGCGCACACCACCAGGACGACACTAACAAACACCGTCAGCAAGTACGGGATCAGCTCCTGCATGTTGGCAGGTGGGGTAATAGACGGCCCAATAATTTGGAAAAATTGTGCAACTGCAGCACCCATTAAAACACCTCCTTGATAAGCTTCCAAACAACCCAGCAGAAAGCCAGGATCAGGAACAAGAGCAGAAAACCCTCAGTCACAGAATAGCTCTCAAAAGGCTTTGTAAAAAACTCATTCATCAATCACTCACCCACTTTACAATCATGCATATTACGGCGCCGGCGCCGATGAGGAAAAGAATAATCTGCCAAAAAGAAAAGGTCAGATCATAAATTGTAAAAGACATCTGAAGGATGCCCAGCACAGCGGCCAAGACTTCGCCTATCTCACTCATTTTGTCACCTTCCTTTTGATTATCAATCCAACCACCAGGACGATAAGAGAGGTTTCCACGATGGAAATCCACTCGACCGGCAGAAATGGAAAAAACAAGCTGCCCAGGTTACGCAGCGAGGCAAAGAAATTTTGGACAACAGATGTGATATTAGTTAGCAGCCCATCTATATTGTCCAGACCGTCCAGGAGGTTAACAACAAATGTCACCGTGCCCACGATCAAGCCATTGATGGTACTCAGGATGACATCCACCAGCCCGGACAACAATTTTAAAAGTATATCGATCATACAAGCCTCCGTCACACAATTTTGCTGCAGCAGCCGGCGCCCAGGAGCGGCATACGTGTTACACTCAGGCAAAAAACAGCTTTTTGCCGATGATCCCCACGAAAGTACACAAAAAAGCAAAGCTCAAAGCAAGCTGCAGGTCAGACGAGAGCACGCCCCAAAAGCCGGTAAGCCATGTGGGATAATCACCGCCAAAGCTGGTGATCTGCGTAGTGAGCTCAGTAAACCGGGTAAAGAGATCGTTTATACCGCCAAGGGTTTTTGTAAACAGATCCACGACCCAGCTAATAATCTTACCAGCAAAAGTACCCAACTTAGCAAAAAGTTTAATGATAATCTTTGCAATACTGGTCTCACCGTAGTCAGTAGGAGCACCATCTCCGGTGTGATCCTCGTAAGTCTGCCCGCAGCGGGAACAAGTGTAAATGTCATAGGCGGCCCGGGTGACCTCCCCGGTACCCGGATCCGTGACAGCCTCCACATGCTCGGTGCAAACCCAATCATGATCCAAAGCGCCGACGATCTCGGAATAACTGTTGCCGCACTTGGAGCAAGTGGAAACCATCAGGCCCGGAAGAATACAGGTAGGCTCCTGCTCCATCTCCTGGGAGTAAGTATGCTGACAGGTGTACACCCCTCCCGTGCTCTGCATCTGATCCAGGATAGCGTCCAGCTTGGAGGAGACGGTCAGCAGGGACTCATTGGCCCGGCTACCATAGTTAGAACTTGCGTCCACCAAATACAAAACATTTGTGTTATCGCAAAGGTAATAGGTGTATCCATTGGTCAAAACGATACGGATATAACCATTAGAGGTAATGGACGCACTGCGCAAATGCCCGGAGGACGCAGCACCGGAACGGGAAAAGACGGTAATCTTTTTGTCAACATAGTCGGTATTAAGACGCTCCAAGATAGCAGCAGCAGAATCATAAGGGATAGGCAGCGTAGGATATAAATTTCCGTCTGCGTCCGTCTGATAGCCGCAGCAATAAGCCGTATTGTTAAACAGGTTAATACTGCTGGCATCCACAGACAGCTGCACATCCGAGAGATCAACGCCAACGGTAAGATTATTAACAGCAGAAATCACGTCAGACAGACGGGAATAGATGCTTTTGGCATAGTCCTGGTCGGCCACAAAAATGGTATTATCCTTGCCGCAGAGGTAATAGTTATCGGAGGACGAGCGAACACAAATATAGCCATTACTATCAATCAGACAGCGCGAAATAGTCACCAAAGCAGTACCGCTACCGTCCCGCTTAATGACGGTCATTTGCTTGCCCAGCATCTCCGAATTAATCCGGGCAGAAATCTGCACGGCCATGTTGTAAGGGATAGTTTGAGTAGGATAGGCCGTGCCGGCTGCATTGGTTTTATAGCCGCAAGTATACGTGGTGGTATTTAGCAAATCGGCGATATTATCCAGCCTCCCGGCCAAGCCGGTAGCATCTGTATGCAGCGTGGATAACCGGGTATCTATACTGCCTAATTTAGTCACGGCGTTTTTGGCCTGCTGCCAGGTATTGTATTGTAGGTCGGCAACAGTATACTGAACGTTGTTCACGGTCTTCAGAAGCCGTTCAGAAGCCCGGGCAGCGTAATAGGACAGATTACGATCAGAAGATACAACGGCAAGATCACGGATAGCCAAAATACGGCCATTAGTAGACAGAGCCTCAAAGGCGGTGCCGCTGGGTACCCAATCAGACGGATCAGACACATAGGGACCACCCAGGCCCTTGATATAGGACAGGCCCAAGTCAGCATCATAGTAAACGCGGCAACGGACATTAGCCTTATTGAGATCAGCGCAAATATCGTTGAGGACTTCCGGGGACACATAACTTTTACTGGAACTCATAGAAGTAAGCCAATAGCGATCAAAGGCAGCAGATATGGCGGTACGTTCGTCCGCAGAGCCATAATAATAATCGTGGCCCATACGGGAAAACATGGTAGGTAAATCGCTGTAAACCTGGGAATCAAAATAACCGGTAGCAGCAGAATACAAATCTGACAGGGATTTTTGGACGTTAGTTTGAAAATTGTAAAGATTGGAGGAAATGGTGGAAACGGTGGAGAGAGTAGACGGCCATTTTGATAAAGTGTCACTGATGGTGGAGACGGTGGAGGAAATGGTGCCCAAGTTAGATACGACGGTGGTCAACTTATCGGAGATATAACCAATAAAGGTATCAGTGTCAATCCGAGCATAATACAAACCATAAGGATAACGACAATACCAAAGAGTGTTGGAGCCATATTTGAGCGCAATCCCATAGTAAGCAGAACCACCAACAGTAAAAGAAGCAATAGTCGCGCTATAATTTTTGACAGAATTTCCAAAAACTCCGCTTAAAATATCGTTGTTTACCTGCACGCAAAGATCACTAAGCGAATCAAAGGAAAGGCGAACAGACTTATCAAAATTAGAAGATAAAATATTACTTGCACTCGAATTGTCAAAGCATTTCAAATGGTCATCCGAGGTAATTACAGTATCAGCATAAGAGCAGACAAGAGACACAGAAAGAATTGACATACAGCAAATAACTGATATAATAAATTTACGAAGCACAGATAATCACCATCCTTGAATGCTAAAAAGAGGTAGAATATGAACTCCTACATAGAAGCTCAAATTTTCAACATGAAATCCATGGTTAAAGTATTTAATCAGTCCTGCGAACTGGCCGCCCGAAAAGACGATGGACAAATCAGCAAAGAAGAAGCCAAGCAGCTCAAACAAATCAAAACAGCAGCTGAAAAATTTTGCAAGGAACTAGATAAAATCAAGTGACGCCCATCCCCGGCCATGTGCCGGGGAACTTTTTTTGTAACACACGAAGATCTTCAGCAGCCGGGGAACGTTCGAGAACTTGTGTTACAAACCAAATGGCCGGGATAAAATTGGGCTGGCCCCCCGTCGCTATGCTCCGACCCAGCCCGGCCTCATGCGCTGCATGAGGGTTATTAAATGTAACACGCAGAGATCTGCCGGCAAAATGTACCTGGCGCCGAAATGTGTTACATTAGTGCTTACACCTCCACCAAACGGCAAAGGCAATGGTAAAAAGGATAACAATAGCACACGCAATCACGATACCAGCTTCAGCATTAGTCATCGGAATCATCTTGCAGCTCCTTTCTAATCTCCCGGACACAATCAGAGCAATATAAGCCATCAACTCCGTCAATCCGGAAAAGCAACGACATCCAAACACGATTCCAACCCTTCAAACGTCTGCACCGTGCACATTCGCCTTGGCCCTCACCAGTGCAACGAGTAATTTTCAATTCACGCATCTTCTTCATCCTCCTCGACTATCACCGGGGCGGGCTTTTTCTTTTTAGGCTTCTTGGTAGCCGGGACCTTGAGACCGAAACGCTGGGGAAACAGGAAGCGGAGCAGCCGAGTAATGACCCAGGTCATCAGACAGAGCATCAGAGCCATGAGAAACAAGCAGATCAGGACGATCACAGCGGTCACAAGAAATTTAATCATTTTTATTTACCTCACTTTTACTTTTTTGTATTGTGCCAAAAATAGAAAAACACAGCAGCCACCACAGCGAAGATCACAGCCGAAAAGAATACGGCCAAAACATCAGACTGCTTGTAAGAATATATTGCATCCAAGGTGCTGGAAAATATATTGCCGGCCCCCTCAAAAAGGACGCCAAAGCCAGCCGCATATTGCTGATTATACCAAGGCATAGGACACCTCCAAAAAAAGAATGGTGAGGCATGGGGCAAAGCCCACACCCCACCAGGCCGCAGCATCAGCCGCGGGCAGCGCGCTTAGCCTTGCGGAAGACCGCAAAACCAATAGACAGCAGAGAGACGCAAATGAAAACGCAGAGAATAGGATTGCCGGTCATCACGTCCCATACATCGCCGACAACGGTTTTGATGGAGCTCACATTGCTAAGGATGCTGGTTACGGTGGTAGTAGTAGTGGAAGCCTCAGGCATGCCCTCCTTTCTAAAAAATCATGGTTGCGGGGGGAGGGATCGAACCTCCATCTCCAGGTTGAGAGCCTGGCCAGCTAACCATTACTCACACCCCGCCATGTAACACGCAGCGCAGCTACAGCGGATCCCGATCCAGCCGGCAGCGTGCTATTGATGTGTTACGTTATCAAGTTGGATAACGTCCGCTTGATGGCGAACAGCTCGTTCTCAATGGAACGCAATGTACGAGCCGAAATGTCATAGTGCTGGGAAAGTTCAGCCAGATCAGCACGCTTACGTTGTATGCGCTCCTCAAGCTGTTCCAACTGCCGCTCTTTCTCCGGCAGGAGCATGTAGCAATTGTATACCAGGCGTTCGAACTTTTGAGTAAAGTTATCCCCAATCTGCTGGTCTATTATTTCTATCAGCTCGTCCGAGAAACGGATCGAGCGTATATTGCCCTTCTTCATTGGGTTTACCTCCCATCCACTGCTCACAGGTATCAGCGCACCGAAAAAGGTGCCGGTACTTGTGAACCAGTTGTTTGTATTTTGGATTGTCGCGGACATCACGGTTTTCAATGAGCCGGTGGAATTCCGTAATGCCGTAGATCTTGATTAGTGCGTCAATAGCGTTACCGGCCTGGTTGATGACAAAATTCTTACAGCGATCCAGATTGTAATCCATGCCGGGCGAAGTAAATACGCTGATAGGCGTCAGCAGCTCCAGCATATGCAACCAGTAATCTGCCATAGGCCACCGCCAGCGGTTACTGTCCTCCGGATCCGGCACCACATACCGCAGATAATTCAGCAGCACGCCGGAGAAGCGTTCTCCGATGCTCAGATCCGGGATTTTGGTAAATTCTATGGCCCGATCATCCCGGAGCTGCAGCTCCACACGATTCCAGTGTGTACCGGTTTCACAGTTCCGCTCCCGGGCTTTGTCGTAGATCCGGATCACTACCTTGCTTTTGGGACTGCCGATCATAACCGTGCTGCCCTTGCTGGAAAGCACGGTTTCCCAGTAGTCGGAACGGGAGACGAAATGCTGCTCCTGGGTATCGCTGACGATCTGGGCCATATCCAGCACGCCGGTGTGATCATCAAAGGCCACGTCCAGGCGGGTGATTTTTGCCTGAGACTGGACGATCCTGGCAAACAGCTTGTCCCAGCCAACGGAAGAAAGGGACTCGAAGGTACGGCAGCCCTGGCCGGACATCTCGCACCAAACGCCCATATCATCCCGGCCGTTGAAGTGGACGGAAATGGAACTGAAATACTTGCGGTCACGGTAACCGTGGGCGCCCTTTATGATCTCCCAAGGGCAATCCTCCAGGCCCAGCATCCGGATCATATCATCTGGGGAAAGAACTTTTGATGTAAAAGACAGCCAGTCATAAAGGACTATGTTCTCCTGCAAGCCATCCACAATTTACCCCCTGATTTGTATGGATTTGTAGGTAGTACCCCCCTGTTAGCGGGGGGGGGTACACCGGGAGGAGCGACCTCCCGGTGCTTTTGCGGTGACAAGGGAAGCTGGAAAAAGCCTTAGAGATCCACTGGGATCAGTCCAACGGAAACGCCGGTAGAAGATGCCAACGCCACGCGCTTCTTGTCGTCAAAATACAGATTGACGACTTCCATGGGGTGGAGGTCCTTCCATACGGCATTGGACACGCAGCGCAGCTTCTCGGCCTTCAGGCCGTTGGCACTGTAATTATCCGATTTGTAGGAACTGACCGGAGACAGAACGAACAGATGATAGTAAGGCTGCATTTCCGTGTAGCGCCGTCCGCCTTCATCACGTTCGACCTCCATCCGGCCCTCAGCCCAGCCTGTCACGACCCACTCACGCTCTTTGAATGTATACACCTTGCTTGTTTTTTCGCTCATATAGAGCACCTCTTTCTGCCCATATAGGGCTGTAATATTTGGCAAGAACGAGTCTGCTCTTGTCAAATTACATATTACAATCTGCCAAAAAGAAAAAAATCCCGCGAATCGGTTGCGTCCGTGGCAAAACTGTGGTACTATGAGTGGGTCCCTACGGAGAGGTATCGAAGTGGTTGTGGCGGGATTGACTCGAAATTTCGGCAGAAGCTGGGAATTTCGTCCCCCTGATTCTCCTTGATATTCCTCAACACAGAAAATCTCGAAAT
>ERZ791903.2542-NODE-2542-length-13248-cov-4.147048_pt1 | contig 13248 bp, 8 predicted proteins | sample MGYA00510148_ERZ791903 | MGnify/ENA primary metagenome ERZ791903 (study PRJEB30046, sample SAMN00792080) | human gut metagenome | study: EMG produced TPA metagenomics assembly of the A metagenome-wide association study of gut microbiota in type 2...
GGGAGTGATTGCGATGACTTGGATGGAGTTTTTTGCTTTGTGCAATGTTGTATGCAATATCATTTTGATTTTGCAAAACCGCAATAAACGGAAATAACCGCCCCAGCGTCCAACTAGGCGGTTATTTCTAAATAACAATCTTAGTGGGAGCAGACCGTTTCCGATGCGCTCTTTCTATCTTCATTATACCCGTTTCCATCCAGTTTGTCAAGAGGCAGACCGGATTTTTTGCGTATCTGCGGCTTGACAGTTTTCGGCAGAATATGCTATAATGATACCCTAGGGCATACCGAAAACGGTGGACGGTTTGATTTCCAGCTCCCATGTATTTGATACGATGGGAGGTGATACAATGGAACATTACGTAACATGGTCAGAGCTTTTCGCATTTCTGGCACTTCTGATTGCATTCGCATCCTTGTTATATACAATTTTCCATGATAATCACAAAAAGAAATAACCGCCCTCTGCGACCAAACTGAAAGCGGTTAATTCTTATTTACCTATTTCATGGGAGCAACCGTCTGCCGGTATGCTCTTTCTATTTTCATTATACCCGTTTCCATCCAGTTTGTCAAGGGGCAGACCGGATTTTTTGCGTGTATTTTCCCGTGAAAAGGCTCAAAAACTCGTTCGTTTCTGCGCCGGCAGCTTGCACAATCTGTAACTTCCATGTGTTTCCATAAAATTTTTTTGCGGCTAAATCCGTGAAAGTGTGCAGAAATTGTGGGAAAGCACCGGAAAATCCACGCAATTTCGCCGTTTTTTCCGAATTTCACAAAATGAACAAAAATCCGCCCCGGATTTTCACTCGCTTGACATTTTCACCGGAAATTGCTATAATATTTAGGAACTGTTTTGCGGGATTTCTGTATAATTTGTAGAATTCCCGAAGGGTGCGCCGCTGGAGATGCGGTCATCCGCAGAAAAAGTGACGATCTGTGCAGCTTGCACAGAAGGTTAGAGTGTGGCATCCCGAAAAGACGTGCAGTGTATTTTTCCGGAGACACGCTCCGGAATACGTCTGTCATCGCAGCAGACAGAAAGAAGGGTGGAAGAGCCTTGGCGAACTACAAATGGCACAGCCGTGCCGCAGCAGCCGTGCTGGCTTGTCTGATGACGGCGGCGGCGCTGCCCCTGTCCACAGCATTTGCGGCAAAGGCACCAAGCACAGACACAGCGCAGACCACGGCGGTATCTGCGGAAGAGACCGGAACGGATACCGGCGGCGACCTTTCCTATGAGGAACAGGAGACCTACAGCGACTATTACGACACCTATCGGGACGAACCACGCCCCGAGGCGGAGATCCTGCTGAGCGGCGCAGATTTCCAGAAGGCGGACTGCACCGGTTATGAGACCGGCAGCTATTCCGATCGGAACGGCGAGAGCCGGGAAAATGTGCTGGTCTGGAACAGCGCAGAGGGCAGCTTCAGCTATACGCTGAATGTGCCGGAGACCGGGTTGTACTGCGTGCAGGCATCCTATTGTCCCATCGTCTCCAATACTGCCGAGATCTCTGTGTCTCTGGCAATCGACGGCGAAGTGCCTTATGATACGGCGTCCCGTCTCAAACTAAATAAGGTATATCAGAATCAGTCGGAGATCAAGACCGACGATTCCGGCAACCAGGTGCGTCCGACACAGGAACAGACCGAACTGTGGCAGACCAGCTGGATCGGCGATTCGGACGGTCTGTTCAATGACCCGGTGTTCTTCTATCTGGAAAAGGGGACCCATGAGATCACCCTTTCCTCCCAGAAGGCATACTTCGCCCTGGAATCCCTGCGCTTTGCACAGCCGGACGAAGTTCCCACCTATGCGGAATATACCGACAGCGTCAATGCTGCGGTGTCCAAGGAAGATACACCCTCCGGCGTTGTCCGCATCGAAGGCGAAAACGCCGTGCTGAAATCGGATTCCGTGCTGTATCCGACCTATGACAACTCCACCAGCGCCATCTCGCCCTCTGACCCGAAACACATGGTGTACAACACCATCGGCAGCGGCAACTGGGAAAAGGCGCTCCAGACCATCACCTGGAAGGTGGATGCAAACGCACTGCCGGGAGACGGCTGGTATAAGCTGGGCATCAAGGCACGCCAGGAAGAAATGCGTGGTTTTTACTCCAACCGCCGCATTTATATTGACGGCACAGTTCCCAGCCAGGAATTCGATCAGGTGAAGTTCTACTACGACACCGACTTCCGCATGACCACCGTCCAGAACGGGGACGGCGAGGATGTGTATGTCTACCTCACAGCAGGGGAAGAACACACCATCACCATGGAGGTCATCCCTGGCGAGATCGGTGACTCCATGCGTCAGCTGGATGCCATTGTCCTGGATCTGAACACCTATTACCGGAGGATCGTGATGATTACCGGACCGGAGCCGGACAAGTATACCGATTATTATGTACACGAAAAGATCCCGGAACTGGTAGACGAATTCCAGCGCATTTCCGGGGAACTGAAAGAGATCCAGGGACACATTGAGTCGCTGGCGAACTCCAAGGGTTCTGAGGCGGCGTCGCTGGAACAGATGACCGTGATCCTGGACAAGTGCGTCGACGATCCGCTGAAGATCCCGAATTATCTGTCCCAGATCAAGGATTATATCACATCCCTTTCCTCCTGGATGCGTGACTATCGTGACCAGCCGCTGGAAGTGGATTATCTGGAGTTGGCGTCTCCGGACAAGGATTTCCCGTCCATCAAGGCGGGATTCTGGAGTTCCCTCTCCTATAGCTTCCAGCGCTTTACGGCATCCTGGGACGAAAGCTATAACTCGCTGTCCTCCACCACAGGGGACGATGCCATCGAAGTCTGGGTGTCCCTGGGACGTGACCAGGCGCAGGTGGTAAAAGACCTGGTAGAATCGGAGTTCCAGCAGCAGTACAACGTGCCGATCTCCATTAACCTGGTAGTCGGCGGCGTAGTCGAGGCAACACTGGCGGATAAAGGTCCGGACGTTGCCCTGTTCCTGGGCGGCGAATTCCCGGTGAACCTGGCTGCCCGTGGACTGCTGGCGGACGTTTCCAAAATGGACGGCTATGACGAAATGACAAAGCTGTACCAGGAAAACGCCATGGTGCCGTATCAGTACGAAGGCGGCACATACGGTCTGCCGCTGACCCGGAGCTGGGCGATGATGTTCTACCGCAAGGACGTTCTCAGCGAACTGGGCTTTACCCAGGCACCCCAGACTTGGGAAGATCTGATCGATATGCTCCCGGCGCTCCAGCGGAACTATATGTCTGCCGGTCTGGTGCTGCCTGCGGTTGCGGCGGATGCCAACCAGGCGACCATCTCTGCGGCGACGGAATCCGGTCTGACCTTTGCGTCCCTGCTGCTCCAGCGTGGCGAGAACTATTATAATGCGGCGCAGACGGAGACTACCTTTAATACCAACGCCGCCATTGACGCATTTGAGATGTGGACGGATTTCTACACCAAGTATGACTTCGACCAGCAGTACGATGCGTTCAGCCGGTTCCGTACCGGGGAATATCCCATTGTGGTTTCAGACTACTGCACCTTCTTCAACCAGCTGGCAGTGGCAGCGCCGGAGATCGACGGACTGTGGGGATTTGCTCCCATTCCGGGTACGCTCCGGGAGGACGGCACCATTTCTCACGCTGTCAACTCCAACAACACCGGCGCAGTCATCTTTAATAAGGTAGACAAAAAGACAAACGGCCTGGAAAATGCGTGGACGTTCCTCAAGTGGTTCTGCTCCACCGATGTCCAGGTAGAATACGGCACCCAGATCGAGGGACTGCTGGGACAGATGGGACGGTACGCAACGGCAAACACCGAGGCGCTCACCCAGCTGGCATGGTCCACCGATGAGGCAAACACCATTCTGGGTGCAATGGATGAACTGGAAGAGATCCCGATCATCCCGGCATCCTATTCCGTCACCCGAAATGTGATGAACGCATTCCGTGACGTCGTCAACAACAACGAGAATCCCCGTGATACGCTGATGTCGTACAACCGGGACATCAACGAGGAGATCACCAGAAAGCGTGAGAACCTCGGATTAGATACTTAACGAAAAGGAGGGAATCCCCTTGGATACTGCCGAGATTGGCAAAAGAACCCGACAGGAAAACCGGCGGCTCACCTGGCTGGCAGTCAAGCAGAACAAGGCGAGCTATCTGATGATCGCTCCATTCATGCTGTTTTTCCTGGTATTCACCATCGTACCGGTCGTGATGTCCCTGCCGATGGGCTTTACGGATTTCAACATGGTACAGATGCCGAAATTTGTGGGACTGTCCAACTATACCACCCTGTTCCTCTCGGACAAGGTGTTTATCCAGTCCATCCGTGTGACCCTGGTGTTCGCCCTGTTCACCGGTCCGATCAGCTATGTGCTGTGTTTCCTGCTGGCGTGGCTCATCAATGAGCTGCACCCGAAACTCCGCACCATCTTTACCCTGATCTTCTATGCGCCGTCCATGGCGAACGTCTATACCGTCTGGAAACTGATTTTCAGCGGCGACTCCTACGGCTATCTGAACTCGTTCCTCCTGGATCTGGGCATCATCAGCTCGCCCATCCAGTGGCTGACCGACGGCAGCTATGTGCTGGGCGTCACCATCGTGGTGCAGATGTGGATCAGCCTGGGCGCCGGATTCCTGGCGCTCCGTGCCGGATTCCAGAACATCGACCGCTCGCAGTATGAGGCAGGCGCAATCGAAGGCATCAAGAGCCGCTGGCAGGAACTGATCTACATTACCATCCCGTCCATGGGACCGCAGCTGATGTTTGCGGCAGTCATGCAGATCGTCAGCTCCTTCACCGCCGGCACAGTCTCCCAGAATCTGGTGGGATTCCCCAGCACGGACTACAAGGCGCACACCATCATGAACCACGCCTATGACTACGGCTGGATCCGCTATGAGATGGGTTATGCCTCTGCGATCTGTATGATCTTGTTTATCGTGATGTATATTCTGAACAAGCTGATCGGCAAGGTTCTCAGCAAGTATATGGACTAAGGAGTGTGCAGTATGGCAAAAAAAGAAAAGGTATACGGCACACACCTGAAGGTATCGACCAAGCGTGCCGGGCATAAGATCGGCGGCACGGTGGGGATTTTTGTGTTCCTGCTGGTGCTGGCATTGTTCATGGCGCTGCCCATCTATCTGGCAGTGGTCATGTCGCTGAAACCGGTGCAGGAACTGTTCGTGTTCCCGCCGAAACTGTATGTCATTGATCCCACCCTGTCCAACTACAGCGCCATGTTCCGGCTCTGCTCCGACCTGTGGGTGCCGTTTTCCCGTTATGTATTTAATAGTATCTTTGTCACCGTATCCGTTACTGTGTGCCAGGTCATCTTCTCCGCCATGGCGGCGTTCTGTCTGGCAAAGGTGCGTTTTCCCGGTGCAAAGGCGATCAATGCGATCATCGTCGTTGCCCTTTTGTATCAGAGCAACGTCATCTATATCATGCAGTATATGGTCATGGCAAAGATGGGCATGATCGACACCTACTGGGCGCTGATCCTGCCGTCTGTGGCTGCGCCGATGAACCTGTTTCTGATGCGCCAGTCCATGACCCAGGTACCCGATGCCATGATCGAGGCGGCGAAGGTGGACGGCGCAGGAATGTTCCGCATCTGCTGGCAGGTGGTCATGCCGAACCAGAAGCCGGCGCTGATGACTGTCATCATCTTCTCGTTCCAGGCGGCATGGAACATCCAGGGCGGTACGCTGGTATTCAGCGAATCCCTCAAGACCCTGCCCACCGTGGTGCAGCAGGCAGCATCTGCCGGTCTGGCGAGAGCCGGCGTGGCAATGGCGGCCGCCGTGTTCATGCTGGTGCCGCCGATCGTCATCTTCATGCTGGCACAGCGGCAGGTCATCGAGACCATGGCACATTCCGGAATCAAGGACTAAGGGAGGGTGAAGATTTTGCAGAAAAAGGCAAACCATCTGGCGGCGGCAGTTTTTTCCGCACTGATGCTGACGGCAGCCATAGGCGCTCCGGCGGTTTCGGCGGAACATTACAACGTCTATAACTACGACTGCTGGGGCGAGGCGGTTCCGGCGCAGGCAGGCTATGCGGCACAGCGTGCCGTGAGCGGCCAGGATCTGGGCTGCGGCGCATTCAACACCCCGTCCGATCTGTTCCGGGACTGGGAGGATCGCTTTTATATTGCAGACAGCGGAAACAACCGCATCGTTGTCACAGACGGCGATTTTTCAAAGGCGACCAGAATTTATGACAAGCTGAAAACCGAGGACGGCGAGACCACGCTGAAAGATCCGGAGGGCATCTATGTGTCTCAGGAGACCCAGTGTATGTACATCGCAGACACCGGAAACTCCCGGCTGCTGGTGTGCGATCTGGACGGCAATGTGCAGATGGAACTGAAACGGCCGGACTCGACCCTGTATGAAAATGAGACCTTTAAGCCCCAGAAAGTCGTTGCGGACAAAGCCGGCAACATCTATATGGTGCTGAACAACATCACCAACGGTGCGGCAATGTTCAACAGCGACGGCGAATTCCAGGGCTATTTCGGTGCGAACTCCGTGGACGCAACCGCAGAGGTGGTGGCGAACTACTTCTGGAACCTGTTCGCCACCGATGAGATGCGTGCCAACTCGTCCCGTAACGTGGCGGCAGGCATCACCAGCTTTGACGTTGACGAAGAGGGCTTTATCTATACGGTAACACAGTCCTCTTCCTCTGAGACGGACCGTGTGAAAAAGGTGAACCCTGCCGGATATAACCTGTTCACTTCGCTGGATGTGACATTCGGCGACCTGGACTCGGTCTATGACTCCACCGCCAACGAGAACTACACCACCCAAATGGTGGACATCGACATCGACGACGACGGACGCATCAACTGCCTGGATCTGGAGACCGGACGTGTGTTCCAGTACGACGAGGACGGCAATCTGCTGTTCATTCTGGGAACGACTGCCGACCAGATCGGCGGCTTTTCCATGAAGGTCTCCGCCGTGGAGACTATGGGAAAGAACATCTACGTTTCCGATGCCATGAAGAACACCGTCACCATCTTCACCGAGACGGAATTCGGCGGCATCGTCCATGATGCGGTATCCCTGTACAATGCCGGCTATTATGCGGAGGCGCTGGAGCCGTGGCGTGAGGTGCTGAAACGGGACGGCAACTCCCAGATGGCATACATCGGCATCTCGTCGGCGCTTTATAATGAGGGCGACTATGCCGGGGCAATGAAATATGCCAAGCTGGCGCAGTCCCGCAATTTGTACGATAAGGCATTCGAGGGCTATCGCTCTGAATGGCTGAACAAGAATTTCACCTGGATCATCCTGGTGGTTGTGGTGCTGATCGCTGCGGCGGTATTCTTCCACTTCCGCAACAAAAAGAAGAAAAAGAACCAGCCGAAGAATCTGGTTGAAATGCTGCACGAGGGAGAGGAGGAGTGATGCTGCTATGATGGATCTGACACAAAAGCAATGGGTCAAGCACAGTGTGTTCCACCCGTTTGAGGGCTTTGAGGATCTGCGCTGGAAAAAAGGCGGCTCGGTGCTGTACGCCACCATCGTGGTGCTGCTCTGGTTCGTGGCACAGATCATCCACGATAACCTGGTGGGCTATCAATTCGCCGTTACCAATACCAAGATGTTCAGCATCGTCCCGTATATCGTCCAGACGATCGCCGTATTTCTGGTATTCGTCATCGGCAACTGGTCGATCTGCACCCTGCTGGACGGCGAGGGCACGATCAAGAAAATCTATATCTACAGTGCCTATTCGCTGATACCCTACGTTGCCGGACTGTATATCCGGACGATCTTGTCCCATGTACTGATTCAGGACGAGGTGATCTTCATCACCTGCGTCACGGTAATCAGTACGGCATGGTCTGTGCTCCTGATGTTCAATGCCATTAAGGCGGTGCATCAGTATTCGATCGGCAAGACCATTCTGGCACTGCTGCTCACCTTTGTAGCAATGCTTATCATTCTGATATTGCTGGTGTTGCTGGTGGCATTGTTCCAGCAGGTATACGTGTTCATTTCCTCCGTCTACACGGAGATCACCTATCGGGTAAGAGTATAGAAAGGACGGTGGAACAACCTTGAAGAATTGGAAAAAATGGGCTGCCGGACTTTTTGCGCTGAGCCTTTGCCTGACGTCGGTCTCTCTGCCGGCTGCGGCGGAGGGGGAAGAGGATATCGCCCTCATCGCTGACACCTCAGAAGAGACACCGGTGGCAGACGGCACACCCGATGAGACCGCCGGGGACGGCGAGGCGGATGCCGAAGAAGAGGCGACCCGCACGGAGACCCAGGAAGAAATCGAAATTACGGCAGAGCAGGTCACCCAGTATATGCAGAAGAAGAACTCCTGCGACGGCATCACATTCTACTACCGTCCGGAGGACTATGAGGATACCATTTCCGACGAGGATGTGGTGGATCTGCTGGACGACATCGAGCTGGCAGGCATCGACGATGCCACCGGCGAGGTGGTCTGCACCCTGGAAGAGGACAGCGACAACAGCGACTTCGTGGTATTTTTAAGCCCGGAGAGCCGCTGGCTGGTGTACATGGACCCGGAATATACCAAGGTCACCATGGTGCGCCAGATCGTTTCTTCCCTGGACAACGAGCTGCTGTTCCGCTCCCGGGACAACAAGACCCTGGAGCTGTACAACAAGGACTACGACGAAGTGGAACGCAGCTATACCACAGACGGCAAGGCGAAGGACGGCAAGGTCACTTATACCAACGAGGACGGCTGGCAGGTGGTGCTGGCAGATACCTATGATGCCGTGATCTCCTCTGCACGGTTCGTCACGGAAAACGACAAGCTGGCGCTGTATGTGGACGATGACACCGCAGTCATCGGACTCTACGACAAGGCGAAAGATAAAATGTGGTGGTCTACGCCCGAAAACGTGGGACACGACAAGACCGCAACCAATACCATTGTAGAGGACCTGTCCTCTTCGCTGAAAATGGTCTACGGCGAACCGGATGCCCGGAGTACTACCAATATGCGCTCCAGGGGCGACGCCAAAATTAAGGTCAAGGACAAGAGCAGCGGCGTGAAGATCACCTATTCCTTCAAAAAGGCAGGCATCACCGTTCCGGTGACCTACACCCTGGAGGATGACTACCTGGAGGCAAAGATCGACACTGCCGACATCGAGGAAGAAGATACCTCACAGTCCGGAAAGCTGGTCACATCCCTTTCCGTGCTCAGCAGCTTCGGCGCAGCGTCCTCTGCGGACACGGGCTATTTCGTGATCCCGGACGGCAGCGGCGCACTAATCCGTTTCAACAACGGGAAGAAAACGGCGAAATCCTATACCGGCTATGTGTACGGTTCGGATGTCACCGCCGTGGCACAGACCGAGCCGGCTGTGACTGAGCAGGTCTATCTGCCCATGTACGGCATCGTCAACGGCGACAACGCCATGATGGTGGTCTGCACCGAGGGCGACTCCAACGCCAAGCTGACCGCAAGCGTCAGCGGACAGTCCAAGAGCAGTTTCAACATCTGCGGCTTTGACTTCACCGTCCGGGATTCGGATACCTACTATATGTCCGGCGACAACAGCACGGCGCTCACCGTGTTTGAGGACGGCGACATGAAAACCGATACGCTGGCGGTGCGGTATTATCCGCTGGAGACCGAGGACACCCCGGATTACACCGATGTGGCTGAGGCATACCGGAACTACCTTACCGAAGAGGCAGGGGTGACTGATACGGCAGAGGACACCGACCCCGGACTGTACCTCAACTTCTACGGCGGCACCATAAAGGAGAAATCCGTGCTGGGCGTGCCGGTGAAAATGAAAACAGCGCTCACCAGCTTTGAGCAGGCGGAGCAGATTTTGCAGGATCTGTCGGACGGCGGCGCCGAGAATATGAAGGTGCAGTATTACAACTGGACCAACGCCGGCATTTCCGGCAAGGTGGATCTGAAGGCAAAGGCTGCCGGCTGCCTGGGCGGAAACAGCGACTGGAAGGCGCTGCAGAGCTATGCGGATTTCAACGGCGTGACTCTGTATCCGGCAACGGACAATGAGACGTTCAAGTCCGGCAACGGGTACTACACCTTTACCGATACTACCGTCCGCATCTCCGGTTCCTATGCCCGCATCTATGACTACAACCTGGCATACGGCACACAGAGTACGGCAAACAAGCCCCTGTCCCTGCTGTCTCCGGCGACCTTCACCGAGATCGCTGAAAAGCTCACCGGGAACTATCAGGATAAATCCCTGTCCCGTGTCTCCCTGGGCAGTCTGACCACAGCCCTCTACGGGGACTACGGCAAGCAGGAGATCTCACGGGATAAGGCACAGCAGCTGCTGGAAGAGTCCTATCAGAAGATCACAGACGGAGACATCACCCTGCTGGCAGACGGGGCAAACGCCTATGCGCTGCCCTATGTTCAGGAGATCACCGATGTGCCGCTGCAGTCCAGCGGATTCGATGTGTTTGATGAGGACATCCCGTTCTATCAGATCGTGATGCACGGACTGAAATCCTATGCCGGCAGCGCCGTGAATGCCTCGGCAACGCCGGAAGAGACCGTGCTGCTCTCCATTGCATCCGGCAGCAGCCTGCACTTCGACATGATCGGCGAAGAGACCAGCACGCTGAAAGACACTGTGCTGGACGGTCTCTATTATGCCAGCGCCGAAAGCTGGACCGATTATGCGGCACAGAGCTATGCGTTCTCCGAGGCGGTGCTTTCCGGACTGGGCGACCAGACCATCACCGGCTATGAGAGAAACGGCGATGTCATTACCACCACATATGCAAACGGCACGGTGGTAGAAACCGACCTGTCGAAACAGATCGTCACCGTAGACGGCAAGGCTTATGCCATGGCGGATTATGTGGAAGAAGGGAGCTGGAACGAAGCATGAAAATGGCATATGAAAAACGAAAGAGTATGTACGGCTACTGCTTCATTGCGCTGTGGTTTATCGGCGCACTCATATTCTTTCTGATCCCGGTGGTGGAATCCCTGTTCTACTCGTTCCGGGAAGTCAGCCCGGACACCGGCGGCATGGTCGGTCCGTTTGTGGGACTGGACAACTATAACTATGCGTTCAACGTAGACCCGAACTACCGCCAGTACCTGGTCAAGGTGCTGAAAGACACCGCCTGGAAAACGCCGCTGATTCTGGTGTTCTCCCTGTTCGTGGCAGTCATTCTGAACCAGAAGTTCAAGGGACGGACCTTCTCCCGTGCCGTGTTCTTCCTCCCGGTCATCATTGCCACCGGTCCGGTGTACAACATCATCAACGGCAACCTGCAAAGCACCGGCAACAGCGATGCCAGCCAGTTTTCCACCATGTTCTCCACTGACCTGCTGGGTCAGCTGATGGAGTTCCTGGGCATCTACGGCATCTCCGACAGTATGCAGACCACCATTGAAACGGTGTCGGACAACATCTTCAGCATCGTCTGGAACTCCGGCATCCAGATTCTGATCTTCCTGGCGGCGCTCCAGAACATTCCGGTCTCCGCCAAGGAGGCGGCGCAGATGGAGGGTGCGACGGCGTGGGAATACTTCTGGAAGATCACCCTGCCCTATGTCAGCCCCATGATCCTGGCGTGCTTTATCTTTACCATCATTGATTCCTTTACCGACCCGAACAACGTGGTCATGGGTCGTATCCTCGACCTGCAAAGCGACTGGCAGTACGGCCCGGCATCGGCAATGGCGTGGGTATACTTCGCCATCGTGTTGGCGGCGGTGGGTATCATTACCGCAATCCTCAACAAGTTCATTTACTACGAAGTAGACTAAAAAGGAGATGTCAGTTATGGAAACAACAAAAAATAAGCCGCTGGCATCCCCGAAAGCGGATGCCCAGGTGGGCAACGGCATGAGCAAGCGTGAGGCTCGGAAGATCCGCATGAAGAGCATGAACAAATCTGAGATTGCCTATATGCGCCGGAAACGGGTGTTTGAGGCAGTCTGGCCGTTTTTCCGGTTCTTCATCCTCTTCGGACTCTGCTTTGTCATCCTCTATCCGCTGATCTATATGATCAGCTGTGCGTTCCGTGACCCCACGGACATGAGCGACCCCACCGTTATGTGGATTCCTCGTCACCTCACCTGGAGCGTTATCAAGGACACCGCCAATGTCATGGACATCTGGAACACGCTGAAAACCACGCTCCTGCTGAATGTGGGCTGCTCGCTGGTACAGGTGGCATCCTGCGCACTGGCAGGCTATGGCTTCGCCCGGTTCAAGTTCAAGGGAAAGGGCATTCTCTTCGGCATCGTTGTCATGATGATCCTGGTGCCGTCGCAGATCATCTCCATTCCCCAGTACATGATGTTCCGGAACTTCGGTTTCGGCAGCCTGTCGGTAAACCTCATCAACTCCAAGCTCTGTATGTACCTGCCGGCAGCCATGGGCAACGGCATCCGTGCCGGACTGATGATCTTCATTTTCCGTCAGTTCTTCAAGGGCTTGCCCAAGGAACTGGAAGATGCCGCATATCTGGACGGCTGCGGTCCGCTCCGCACCTTCGTCCAGGTCATGATCCCCAACGCATCCTCCTCGTTTCTGACCGTGTTCCTGTTCTCCGTAGTCTGGTACTGGAATGACTACTATGTCAGCTCCACCTTCTTCACCAAGAACCAGACCATTGCGCTGATGCTGAAAAATCTGAGCACCCTGCTTTCCCAGCAGCTGTTCAACAACGCAGATGTCAGCCCCAGAGAACAGATCGTCTGGATGGAGGCAGGCTGTCTGATCGCAATTCTGCCCATTCTGATTATGTATGTGTTCCTCCAGAAGTATTTCACCGAAGGTATCGAACGCTCCGGTCTGGTTGGTTAACATTTCGAAATAAGATGTACCCGGTCTTTTGCAGACGGGTTCTGAAAGGCGCTTTCCGCTGGGAGAGCGCCTTTTGGTTTTTCTATCTATCCTTATATAGAAAGAGACCAAATGTTCCGCACCCCTTTTCCCGAATCTGCATACGTTAAGGATGTAAGGGCAGCGCTGTGTGCTGTCCGGAAATCTATTTTTCAGGAATGCCTTGCGGCAGTGCTTTCAACAGGTTTTCCACGTAGAAATGAGTGGAAAAGTTGAAAACCTGTTGAAAACATCACTTTTTCACTGTGGAAAACCGCAGAAATGCGGAGCGGAGGGAAAAACTATGACATCCGACAATGTGATTCTTGTGGCAGGCGGAGACCTGCGGCAGCAGTACGCCGCCCGGCGGCTGCGGCAAAAGACCGGGGC
>ERZ791903.2582-NODE-2582-length-13015-cov-5.045988_pt1 | contig 13015 bp, 9 predicted proteins | sample MGYA00510148_ERZ791903 | MGnify/ENA primary metagenome ERZ791903 (study PRJEB30046, sample SAMN00792080) | human gut metagenome | study: EMG produced TPA metagenomics assembly of the A metagenome-wide association study of gut microbiota in type 2...
TGTCCCAGGTATGGGACACGTACCTGACCCCTGTCCCAACCCAGCCACTGTCCCAACCTCGCTCACGCAAAAAAGCAATGCCCGCTGTCTATCCGACAGTGGGCATTGCTTTTTGACATTGTTTAAATCTTTCATCGGTAATCACATCGATAAGAATATTCATCTTTCGTATACTTTTTCTTTAGTACATGTTCTTATGTAGTCACAATTATTGCTGTGTAACTGCTGTTTTTATAAATCCCATTTCCAATCTCTTACCTCAGGTAAGTCGAGTCCATACTCATGGATGTACTGCTTATGCTCAACAAGCTTGTCATTCATCTGCTGTACAAGATATGAACCTCTGTTTCCAAGCTGAGGAAGGAAGCGGATAGCATTCTTTACAAGGTTGAAACGGTCAATCTCATTCTGCACTCTCATATCGAATGGAGTTGTGATTGTACCCTCCTCCTGATAACCGTATACATGAAGGTTACGGTTATTTCTGCGATATGTAAGCTCATGGATGAGTGTATGGTAACCATGGAACGCAAATACAATTGGCTTATCCTTTGTGAACAGCGCATCGTACTCAGCGTCCGTAAGACCATGAGGATGCTTGGTGCTAGGCTCAAGCTTCATAAGGTCTACTACGTTTACAACACGGATTTTAAGCTCTGGAAGAGCCTTTCTCAAAATTGTGACTGCTGCAAGTGTCTCAAGAGTCGGTGTGTCGCCACAGCATGCCATAACGATATCCGGCTCCTGTCCCTGGTCATTGCTTGCCCAATCCCAGATACCGATACCCTGTGTACAATGCTTAACCGCCTGCTCCATTGTGAGCCACTGCTGTCTTGGGTGCTTGGAAGTTACAAGCACGTTCACATAGTTACGGCTTCTGATACAATGATCGAAGCATGAAAGAAGACAGTTCGTATCCGGTGGCAGATAAAGGCGTACAACGTCTGACTTCTTATTTGCAATATGGTCAAGGAAGCCCGGATCCTGATGTGTGAATCCGTTGTGATCCTGCTGCCATACATTTGATGAGAGAATAAGGTTTAGTGAAGCAATCGACTGTCTCCAAGGAAGCTGATTGCATACCTTTAACCACTTAGCGTGCTGTGCACACATAGAATCTACAACTCTGATAAATGCCTCATAGCTTGCAAAGAAACCATGACGTCCGGTAAGAAGGTATCCCTCTAACCAGCCCTCGCACATGTGCTCTGAGAGCATTGAATCCATTACACGTCCATCAGCCGCAAGAAACTCATCAGAATCATACTTCTCATTGTTCCAGTCACGATTAGTAACCTCGAATACCTTGCCAAGACGGTTGGACATCGTCTCATCAGGTCCGAAGATACGGAAGTTCTTTGACTCCTCGTTGAGCTTGAAGATGTCTCTTACAAACCCACCAAGCTCTATCATATCCTGTGCCTCAACAGAGCCCGGCTTAGGCACATCTATACCATACTCTCTGAAATCAGGGAGTCTTAAATCCTTTAAAAGCTTACCACCGTTAGCATGTGGGTTAGAACCGATTCTTCTGTCCCCTGTAGGAGCAAGAGCCTTAAGCTCAGGAATAAGCTTGCCGTTCTCATCGAAAAGCTCCTCCGGATGGTAGCTCTCCAGCCAGTTCTTTAATAACTCAAGATGCTCCGGCTTCTCCATTGTAATAGGAACCTGATGAGCTCTGAAGGAACCCTCAATCTGCTTGCCGTCAACCTCCTTAGGTCCTGTCCAGCCCTTCGGTGTACGAAGCACAATCATAGGCCACTTATGTCTTGTTGTATCTCCATCCTCCCTTGCTGACTTCTGGATTGCCTTGATTTCATCCATGCAGGCATCAAGAGCCTCTGCCATACTGCGGTGCATTGTCATAGGGTCATCACCCTCAACAAAGTATGGCTTCCAGCCACATCCGTCGAAGAAGTGCTCAAGCTCCTCGTGGGAGATACGCGCAAGAACAGTAGGATTGCTTATTTTGTAGCCGTTAAGATGAAGGATAGGAAGAACCGCACCGTCATTCTTGGCATTTAAGAACTTGTTACACTGCCATGATGTTGCAAGAGGACCAGTCTCAGCCTCGCCGTCACCAACGATACATGCAACAACTAAATCCGGGTTATCGAATACGGCTCCGAATGAATGTGCAAGTGAGTATCCAAGCTCACCACCCTCATTGATTGAGCCCGGAGTCTCAGGTGCTACATGGCTTGAGATACCGCCCGGGAAGGAGAACTGCTTACACAGCTTCTTAAGACCATCCATATCCTCTCCAATGTTAGGATATATCTCGCTGTAGGTTCCCTCAAGGTATGTATTCGCAACAAAGAAATTTCCGCCATGACCCGGACCTGAAATTAAAATCATATCCTGATCATACTTCTTAATTACCCGGTTCAAGTGTACATATACAAAGTTCTGTCCCGGAACTGTACCCCAGTGACCAACAATTTTCTTTTTAATGTGCTCCATAGTAAGCGGCTCACGAAGTAACGGATTGTCAAGAAGATATAACTGAGCTGCACCAAGATAGTTCGCTGCACGCCAGTAAGCATCCATTTTCTTGAGATACTCGTCTGTGAGCGGCTGCTTTTCAACAACGTTCATGTCTGACATAATTTTCTCCATTCAGCAGGTTTTCCTGCGTATATCTTATTATCCGGGTTCCAACCAAGCACGATTCCCAATACATTATACCAAAGCATTCGCGGATAACTTAACTGCGCAAATACAATTGATTACTTCACCTGAAATGTTGTCCCGGATATTGTTATATTTTAGACAATTCAATGCATATCCGCAATTTCCAATCACTGTCAAAAAAAAGTAATGTTACCTACAGCGACCTGTTTTTGGACATAAAAAAAGACAGCGGGCATGAAACAGCGGTGTGCCTGGGACAGTGGTGTCAGACCCCTGTCCCAATTTTGTCTGGGACAGGGGTCTGACCCCACTGTCCCAAGCACACGCTATCGCAACATGATTACTGTCTTACATTGAAAGCCTTGATTCCCGGATATACTGCTGCCTGCCCAAGCTCTTCTTCTATACGGAGAAGCTGGTTGTACTTGGCAACGCGCTCCGAACGGCTAGGCGCGCCTGTCTTAATCTGGCAGGTGTTAAGTGCAACCGCAAGGTCGGCAATCGTTGTGTCCGCTGTCTCGCCTGAACGGTGTGAGGATATGGCGGTATAGCCTGCCTTGTGTGCCATCTTGATTGCCTCAAGTGTCTCCGATACCGAGCCTATCTGGTTAAGCTTTATGAGAATTGCATTTCCTGCCCCAAGCTCAATTCCCTTTGACAGACGCTCCGTGTTGGTGACAAAGAGGTCATCGCCGACAAGCTGTACCTTATCTCCCAGCCTCTTAGTGAGCTTCTGCCAGCCTTCCCAGTCCTCCTCATCAAGTCCATCCTCAATTGAGATTATAGGATACTTTTCACACAGTGCTGCCCAATGCTCGATAAGCTCCTCCGAAGTATACTCTGTTCCTGCCTTCGGAAGCTTGTAAAAGCCCTTGCCCTTCTCACTCTTCCACTCGGACGAGGCTGCATCCATGGCAATCTTAAAATCACGTCCCGGCTCATAGCCTGCCTTCCTGACCGCCTCAAGTATCGTCTCAACTGCCTCCTCATCGGACTTAAGCGCCGGTGCAAATCCACCTTCATCGCCTACGGATGTGGCAAGCCCGCGCTCCTTTAAGATAGCTGCAAGTGCATGGAATACCTCCGCACACCATCTTAAGCACTCCTTGAACGATGGTGCTCCCACAGGCATGATCATGAATTCCTGCACATCAAGCCCTGAGGAGAGTGCATGACAGCCTCCATTTACTATATTCATCATAGGAACCGGAAGTCTGTTTCCCGATATTCCGCCAAGGAAACGATAAAGAGGAATATCAAAAGCTATGGACGCTGCCCTTGCCGCTGCAATCGAAACAGCAAGAATCGCATTAGCGCCAAGCCTTGACTTATCCTTGGTTCCATCCGCCTCAAGCATTGCCCTGTCAACCGCATATATATCGGAGGCATCAAGCCCTGTAACCGCATCGTTGATAACCGTATTGATATTCCCAACAGCCTTAAGTACACCCTTTCCAAGATATCTCGACTTATCTCCATCGCGAAGTTCAAGCGCCTCAAATTCACCTGTTGACGCACCACTAGGTGCTGTTCCCCTTCCAACAGTTCCATCTGCAAGATATACCTCCGCCTCAACTGTTGGATTTCCTCTGGAGTCTAATATTTCCCTTCCGACAACCTTTTCGATTTCAAGATAATTCATGACAAATCTCCCTTCTGCTGTCCTCCCCGGAAGGGCCAGACAAACCCTTCCGAAAGAAGTCATTACATGATTATTCACAAGTTAGTATTATCTAACCAAAGTTATAGTATACTATCTCGTTGCGATTGTCAAGAATTAACCCAGCCATTTTTTCAAAACCTCGGTCAGTCTCCCAAACTCCAACGGCTTAGCTATATGTTCATTCATTCCGGCGGAATATGCCGCCTCAACATCCTCCGTAAAAGCATTAGCCGTCATTGCTATTATCGGTATGCTCTTCGCATCCTCCCTGTCAAGCATTCTTATACACCTTGCTGCATCATAGCCATTCATAACAGGAAGCTGGATATCCATAAATATGAGCCCATAATATCCCAGTTCGTGCGCCATGAAGCGTTCGACCGCCACCCTGCCATTTTCGGCAAGCTCCACATTGACACCCGTTATTCCTATCAGCTCTGATGCCACCTCGGCATTTCTTTTATTATCCTCAACAAGAAGAATATTTTTGCCGCTATATATATTATAGCTGCTCTCATACAATGTATTATAACCATTTTCCGTCCGGTTAATCTTCTCCTGCTGATATATTGTATCCGGCAGCTTAAGAAAAATTGTGACAGTGAACTTAGAACCCTTATTCACCTCACTCTCAACCTGTATCGTGCCATCCATCATTGAAACAATGTTCTTCGCTATTGAAAGCCCCAGTCCTGTTCCCTCAATACTGTTTATACGAGTATCCTCGGCTCTTGAAAACGGGTCAAAAATATATTTCATATACTCCTGCGTCATCCCAATACCGTTGTCCTCAAATATAAACTCATAACACCCTAACCTTGGTGTTCTCGAACTCTTTTCATTCAGACTGATTGTGATATTACCATACGGCGGAGTATATTTTACCGCATTCCCGAGAAGATTGACAAACACCTGCCGGATTCGCTGCGAGTCTCCCTCCACTGTTGTATGCTTTAATTCCCCGATATTAAGTGTAAGCTTATGATGCTTTTCATCTATCACCGCCCTGGACATTTCAATTAAATCCTGTGTGAGCTTTACAATGTCAAACTGCTCTGAACCCAATTCAAAATTTCCAGCTTCAATCTTACTCATATCAAGCACTTCGTTTAACAGACCTAAAAGATGGGCACTTGACATATCAATTTTTTTCAGACAATCCGACACCTTTTCCATATCACCTAAGTTCATCCGTGCTATGGTTGTCATTCCTATAATGGCATTCATAGGGGTTCTTATATCATGGCTCATTCTTGAAAGGAAATCCGACTTAGCCTCGTTCGCCTGCTTTGCGGATTCATACGCCTTTACCAATGATATTTTATTTTTATACTCTTCAGCTCTCAACCTGGTAACATCCTTTACCGTACACATCGCAACCATATCGTGAGCCGGGTCATCATAAACTATGAGTATTGTATGACGGATAACCCTTATTGAAGCTTCCCCGCGAAGCTTTGACTGAAATTCATGGACAATCTCTGCCTTGCCATCTAAAAATGACTGCATAATATGTTCGCGGTTATATATTTTCTTAAAGCTCTCCCTATCCTGCGGCGACACCATTTTCTCAGCCCATTTATTTGCAAATTCATCAAATCTGCAAGGTACCGACAGCCCTACTTCATTAAGGACATCCACTTCCACCCCATCTATTGTCTCATACATCTCATCTGTTATACAATTGGCGGTAAGATTTATGTAATACACCATCGAGGCTCCTGAAACCATAGCCTGTCGATACTGTTCTTCACTGGTAAGATTCTTTCTTAATTGTTCATTTATAGACTCAAGACGCTGTTTCGCTTCAATTTCAGACTGTCTGCGGTCATCAATAAGCGAAATGAATATAATTATAACAAGCTCGTCCGAAGCATGACTTACAATTGCTGCCCTAAGCTCAGTCCAATGCTGCCCATCCGACAGAAGCTGCGGAAGCTCCAGCACAATCGGTTCACCGCTTTCAGAAAAATGCTTTTTAACTGCTGCCGTACAAAAATACTTTTCAAATTTGCCACGATAGTCCGCATCCACCTTATTATAAATATACTCGTACAGCTTATCATACTCAGTTCTTCTCGGGAGTACTGCATCAACTACCGCATTGGCAAACAGCTCGCAGCGATTCAGCGTGAGATTAGCATATACAATGCATAGATATGTGTTACTCATGGCTGCAAAAATTGCATTTTTCTCCTTTTCCATAAGTCTTTCGCGCTGAATGTCTGCCTCTATATTCTTTGCGCTCATGTATATGCACTTGATGTTGCCATCCTTGTCCGACAAAGGTGTCAAAATAACCCTCAGCGCCTCAGGAAGTCCCGATTCCCCGATAATGTGTACCTGAAATTCCGTCTCCTGTCTAAGTCTTTTCAGGTTATTTATCTCCATCTGCCACTTAAAAAAACGATAATCCTGACTATATATATGATTTTCGGCAATATTATCCATAAAGACATCAAAATCATACTGCTTTCCAGTCAAATCGGTTCTTGTTCCGCAATACATTATTATCGCTTTTTTTGAAATGACATCTATTTCAAGACAAAGATCCATAAATCCCATCATATTATGGAATAAAACACGATTATATTTATAACTGTGAATATCGTAATCCGCAGCTGAACAGCCGTAACTGTTCCTTTCTCCCCCTGCTTCCTGCTCATCATTCATACTCAATCACCTTAAGAGTCAGCCCCTTAGCCGGTGCCGTAGGACCTGCTCCCTTTCTGTCCCTCTTATCAATTATTTTTTCAACTTCCTCCGGTCTCATCTGTCCTCTTCCCACCATAAGAAGTGTACCGGCAATAATTCTAACCATATTATACAAAAAACCATTCCCCTGTATGGTCATTGTAATAATATCATCCTTTCTCTCAAGTTCTAAGGAGTACACTGTTCTCACCGTATCCTTCACCTGGCTTCCCGAAGCCATAAAGCATACAAAGTCATGTGTTCCGACAATATATTCTGCTGCCCTTCTCATGCTGTCAATATCCAGCCTTCCACGGTAAAAATATGTATTGCGCCTTCTGTTCGGATCGGGCAATGCCGTGTTCAGTATCCTGTACTGATATGTCTTTCTGCAATCACAATGCCTTGGATGAAAATTATCTTCAGCTGCACTCGACTCGACCACTACAATATCCTCCGGAAGCAGGTTATTGAGTGCATATTTTATCTTATCGGACGGAATAGTTGTCTCACAGTCAAATACCGCCACATTCCCCTCTGCATGAACTCCGGCATCGGTGCGGCTCGCACCTATCAGGGGTACATCTGTGCCCATAAGCTTGTTGAGGGCGCTCTTAAGAGTGCCCTCAACCGTCCTCAGCCCGGGCTGTATCTGCCAGCCACAGTATTCTGTTCCGTCATAAGCTACACGAAGCATATAACGCATAAAGTATTCCCTTCCCCCTATTCCAATGCTTTTTCTATCTCTCTGATAACAATTTTCAGAGCCTTTATCCTTGCATAATATTTATTGTTGGACTCAAGTATATACCATGGTGCAAAATCGGTGCTTGTCCTGTGAAGCATCTCATTCACAGCATCCTCATACTGATCCCATTTTTCCCTGTTGCGCCAGTCCTCATCCGTTATCTTCCATCGCTTCTCCGGGGTGTTCTCCCTGTCCTTAAAACGCGCAAGCTGCGTCTCCTTGTCTATCTGAACCCAGAACTTTATTATTACCGCGCCCCAGTCCTTAAGCTCCCTCTCGAACTCATTTATCTCATTGTAGGCTCTCTGCCAGTCATTCTGGCTGCAGAAGCCCTCAAGCCTCTCGACCATAACCCTTCCGTACCATGTTCTGTCAAAAATAGCGATATGGCCTGTCTTAGGAAGTCTTGTCCAGAAACGCCACAGATAATGCCTCGATTTCTCATGCGGTTCGGGACTGGCAATAGGGTGCACATCATACCCGCGCGGGTCAAGCGCACCTGCGATTCTCTTTATATTACCGCCCTTGCCTGCCGCATCCCAGCCTTCATAGGCGATGATAACCGGCACCTTCTTCCTGTACAGCTCATTATGGAGCTTGGCAAGCTTCTTCTGACACTTTGCAAGCTGCTTTCTATACTCCATGACATCCATATCCTGATTAAGCTCAACCTCCGACAGCATCGGCATGCTCCTTAATCTGAACCTGTTCTCCGGTATAGCTGCCTCCTGCACACCTGCCTCAAGACTCTCGTCAAGCTTCTCTAAAAGAACTGACATCAGCTCAAGCTGTGCCCACTTCTGGTGCTTGGCATCTATAATATTCCACGGTGACCTGCTATCCTCGAAGCGCTGCATAAAATAATCGAACTGCCTGCAGCACTTATCATAGTTCTTATTCTGCCACTTGTCCTTATCGGATACCCTCCAGCTCGTGTTCTTGTCCTCAAGAAGTCTGTCCATTCTCCTTCTCTGTTCCTTCTTGGTGATATGGAAAAAGAACTTAACCAGCAGATATCCGTTATCCGCAAGCTGTCTCTCAAAGCACTCCACTGAACGGATTCCTCTCTCATATTCATCCTCCGATATTTTACCATGAAGCAGCTGTGAATTCAGCTCATCCATCCAGCCGCCCTCTAAGAACATGAACTTTCCCGCTTCGGGAAGCTGTGCAAAATACTTATACAGGAACGGACGTCTAAGCTCTTCCTCCGAGGGCTTATCCATCGTTCTCACATCGAAAAATCTCGGGTCAAGGTCTTTTATAACCTTTCCCAGCACACTTCCCTTGCCTGCCGCATCCCAGCCCTCCAGCACAACAAGCACCGGAAGCTTCTTCTCCTTGACCTGTATCTGTATATCCGCAAGTCTCTTTTTCGCCTCTTCAACGCCCTCATCAATCTCCGCATCAACAGGTCTTTTAGGTCTGTTCCAGTTATCAAGCATATTATCCCCCTTTTCCGGGCACCACGCAGCCCACACTATGATACTGTTAAAAATTCCTACACATAATTATACATGTATTTTATCACACTGCGTATCTAAACAAAACACTTTTTACCTTTGTCACAATAATATTTTCACTGCAATCATAACCGCAAGATATGCGAATATAATGATATACGCAACAGCATCGGCGCGTCTGTAACTGAGCGGCTTCATCTTGGTTCTGCCCTCACCGCCCCTGTAGCACTTGGCCTCCATAGCTGTAGCTAAATCGTAAGCACGTCTTATCGCAGAAATAAAAAGCGGAACCAGCAGTGGAACCATCGCCTTCGCCTTCTTTACGATGCCTCCTGTCTCAAAATCAGCGCCCCTCGCCTGCTGTGCCTTCATAATCTTGTCCGTTTCGTCTATCAGAATCGGTATAAATCTGAGCGCAATCGACATCATCATCGATATCTCGTGAACCGGTATGCGGATAACCTTCAGGAATCCAAGGCTCTTTTCAAGTCCGTCCGTCAGGTCATTCGGTGTCGTCGTGAGTGTCATAAGCGAAGAACCCATTATAAGAAATACAAGCCTTACAGCCATAGCGGCCGCTATATATATGCCTTCCTTAGTCACCCTTATCTTCCATATCTGGAAAAGCACCTCGCCGTCTGTGAGAAATATGTTAAAAATAACGCTGAACATCAGCAGCATAAATACAGCCTTCAGACCTCTTAAAATAAATTTAACAGGAACCTTTGAGACTCTTATGCAGGCGAACAGAAACAAGCCCGCAATCGTATATATAAGTATATTCTGCCCTAAAAAAAGGGAAATAATGTATATAAGCGTCCAAAACAATTTAACTCGCGGGTCAAGCTTGTGGATTATCGAATTGGACGGATAATACTGTCCGATTGTTATGTCCCTTAACATTTAAAACCTCCAAGTGCCTTCTTCACTGTAGCCACAGCCTCCTCCATAGTGATTGCATCTGTATCCACATCAAAGCCGTTTGCTTTCAAATCATTCATAATGTACGTGAGCTGCGGAGCGGCAAGACCGATTTTCTCAAGTTCTCTATAATTTCTGAATACCTTTTTAGGTATATCATCGTACATAACCCTTCCATGGTCAAGCACTATAAGCCTTCCGACATATTTTGCGACATCCTCCATGCTGTGTGACACAAGAATTACCGTTATTCCTGTCTCCTCATGCAGCTTCTTTATCTGGTCAAGAATCTCGTCCCTGCCCTTCGGGTCAAGCCCGGCTGTCGGCTCGTCAAGTATAAGCACCTCCGGCTTCATGGCAAGAACACCCGCAATCGCCGCTCTTCTCTTCTGTCCTCCGGACAGCTCAAACGGTGAATTGTAGAACAATTCCTTGGGGAAGCCTACCATCTCCAACGCCTCAAAAGCCCTAAGCTCGACATCCTTCTTATCCAGTCCAAGGTTCTTAGGTCCGAAACACACATCCGTGAACACATCACTCTCAAAGAGCTGGTGCTCAGGATACTGAAAGACAAGCCCCACCTTGCTTCTTAGGTTTTTCATCACAAAGCCCTTTTCATATATGTCCTGTCCGTCATAATATATATTTCCGCTCGTAGCCCTGAGCAGACCGTTAAGGTGCTGTGTCAACGTAGATTTGCCTGAGCCTGTGTGACCTATAAGCCCGATAAATTCTCCCTTATCGATTGTAAGACTCACATCATCAAGCGCCTTCTTCTCAAAGCCGCTCCCCTCACTATATACATAATTCACCTTATCCAATATGATTAGCATGAAGTACTCCTTCTATCTATATGATTGTGCTTCGCCACCTTAATAAGCTCCTGCGTAAATTCCTCTATCGTAAGAATCCCCCTCTTCATCGGAAGCCCAGCCTTCTCAAGTTCAAACGCAAGCTCCGTTGTGTGAGGCACATCAAGCCTCAATGCCTTTAAGTGCTCGACCTTTGAAAACACCTCACGCGGCGTACCGCTTAAGACAACCTTTCCTTCATCCATCACAAACACCTTATCTGCTCCTATTACCTCATCCATATAATGCGTTATGAGAATTACTGTCACGTGCTCCTCTTTATTGAGCTTCGTTATTGTGGCGATAACCTCCTTGCGTCCATTAGGGTCAAGCATAGCTGTCGGCTCATCAAGCACAATGCACTTAGGCTTCATCGCAAGTATTCCCGCGATGGCAACCCTCTGCTTCTGTCCGCCTGAGAGCTTGTTAGGTGAGTGGTGCCTGTATTCTGTCATACCGACAGCCTCAAGTGACGCATCAACGCGCTCCCAGATTTCCTCCGTTGGTACTCCTAAATTTTCCGGTCCGAATCCTACATCCTCCTCAACTATGGTTCCGATAATCTGATTGTCCGGGTTCTGGAAAACCATTCCCGCCGTCTGCCTTATATCCCACAGCTTAGCTTCATCCTTTGTATCCATTCCGTCCACCCATATAGTTCCCTCCGTCGGTGAGAGAAGTGCATTTATATGCTTGGCAAATGTGGATTTTCCGGAGCCGTTATGCCCTAATATTGCAATAAATTGTCCCTGTTCTATATCAAGAGATACGTGGTCAACCGCAGTTTTCACGTTCTCAATGTTATCCTCTTCATCTCTGATTATATATTCAAATGTAAGATCCTTTGCCTGTACAATACCCATGTCTGTCCTCTTTCTGTTGCAGCCCTCTTCTATCTCTTTGCAGACCTCCCCATTCATCCGCAATCCCACACTTAACTTACATACTAAAACACACTAATGCCTGTTGCCACATACATATTCTACATCCTAAATAGTCTGCAGAAGTAACATCCTGTATTCAGAAAAAGCGAATGCTGCCCTGCAACATTCGCTTCCTGTTAACTTAATATCAACAATATACGCAATCCGCTTTCGCTTCCTGCTCATATAAAATAGATTATACTAACTCGATTACTACTTCCATAGCAGCATCGCCCTTACGTGGTCCAATCTTTACGATTCTTGTGTAACCACCGTTACGGGACTCATACTTAGGAGCGATCTCGTCAAATAACTTAGCAACTAAATCAACTTCCTTTGTATTCTTCTTTCTTCCGGCTGCCTCAGCAGGAACCTCTGTTACAGAGTAAAGAACCTTGTTCATCTGCTTTCTGGCATGAAGTCTTGAAGGCATATCCTTCTTAATCTTCTTCTCAACTGTATCATATACAGTCTTCTTCTTGCCATCAACAACTTCCTTAACTCTCTTGCCTTCGCTGTCCTTACGGGCAACCTTAGCCTGAACTGTTACTTCCTCGAAGTTATCCTTCTCCTTAACAGCCATAGCGATAAGTCCCTCTGCAACCTTGCGGATTTCCTTAGCCTTAGCCTCTGTTGTAACAATCTTGCCATTGTATAATAAAGCTGTTACCTGATTTCTGATTAAAGCCTTTCTCTGGCTTGATGTTCTTCCAAGTTTTCTATACTTTGCCATTTTAATTTTCCTCTCTTTCATGGTGCATCCGGCCACGCACTTTGGACTTACTTACCGAATGTAAATTAGTTCCACATAGAGAAAATTATTAGCGTACACTTTGGATTTACCGCTAATAATTATCTATTTATGCTTTATATACTTTATTCTTCTGAAGGGTTAAGCTGAAGTCCAAGCTCCTTTAACTTAGCTAATACTTCCTCTAATGACTTACGTCCGAGGTTTCTTACCTTCATCATATCGTCTGAAGTCTTATTACATAATTCTTCAACCGTGTTGATACCGGCTCTCTTTAAGCAGTTATATGAACGAACTGATAACTCAAGTTCATCAATGCTCATCTCAAGAACCTTCTCCTTCTCATCGTCTTCCTTCTCTACCATGA
>ERZ791903.2583-NODE-2583-length-13015-cov-2.762577_pt1 | contig 13015 bp, 10 predicted proteins | sample MGYA00510148_ERZ791903 | MGnify/ENA primary metagenome ERZ791903 (study PRJEB30046, sample SAMN00792080) | human gut metagenome | study: EMG produced TPA metagenomics assembly of the A metagenome-wide association study of gut microbiota in type 2...
CGTACTTTATTCATACTTTAATTTTGTTTTGAATTATACATCGCAAAGATAGAACGTTTTCGCTTTACGCTATAAAATCAAACTATATTAGTGCTTTATAGAGCGTATTTTTTGTGATTAAAGTATGATTTTAGCATAAATATCATACTTTGAATAGCGATTTAATCATATTTTGAGCGGAAAGAGGAACGGCAACGGCACAACTTGGGCGGAGCTTGTTATCTTTGCCGAATGAAAAAGATGATACTGACAATCATGGCGGGGATTTCACTCTGTGCGATGCCTGCGCAGGCGCAATTCAACACCGTTGCTTCGGTTCCCGGCCGATACAAGGTAGAGGCGTTGCGGGAGGGTACGGACAAAGCGGAACCAACACCCGCAGGTACGGTTCCGGTACAGGGCGCACCTGTGGACATCCCCGCGTCCGCATCGCCCGTTGAAAGCCGTAAGGAGATATGGGTAGGCCGTTACCTGAGCGTGAGCTATCCGCTACAACGGATAAGGATAAATTCGTCTTACGGCTACCGGAAAGACCCGTTTACCGGGAAAAGGAAATTCCACAACGGCATCGACCTGCATGCGCGTGGCGACGAGGTGCTGGCCATGATGGAGGGTGTGGTCGTGAAGGTCGGACAGGACAAGACATCCAGCAAATATGTAACCCTGCGGCACGGTAGCTACACTGTCAGCTATTGCCACCTCTCAAAGGTGTTCGTCGGCAAAGGAGCGACGGTCCGCCCGCGTGATGTGGTGGGTGTCAGCGGCTCAACGGGGCGCAGCACGGGTGAGCATCTGCATATCACCTGCAAGCTCAACGGCAAAAGTATTGACCCGCTGCTGGTGCTGGACTACATAAAATCCATACAAGAAGAATGCGTGGCGGCGTTGGCGGCGCTATGATTTTCTCTTTCGGTTAATAGTGGCCGCATAGAAATCGCTCCACACGTTCAGTTTTACGAGGAATAACGGCGGCACGGTAGCGGTTTTTCCATATAAGATGGCGGCCACCACCTTGCCGCCGCACCGTTCTATCACCTCTTTGTAGTCGGCCACGCTCTGCCCGGTCGTCATTACATCGTCTATGATGATAACCTCTTTTCCTTTGATGTCCTCCGTAATGCGGTAGTTCCGTTCGAGGATGCGCTCTTCGCCGCCCTTGGCCTCATGCAGGCTTTCCCGTTCGTCGAACATATCGACGTCATACAGCCCCGATGTCAGTTCCCGGCGGTGCTTGCCGATATACCAGTCGAGTCGTTTGAACCGCTGCCCGTATTTTATCCAGTTGCTGCACGGCATGAACATGATATGGTAAGGCTTTCCGTCCGTCTGGAGAGCGTCCATGCACGCCTTGAAGAACTCGATGCCGTGCGCTTCGCCATTCTTGAACTGGTAGAGTGAACGGCAGAAAGCCCGTTGCTCCTCATTTAGCAGTTTACTATACCGGGACGGGTAATAATGCCCGTAAAAGATCATCCGTATGCCGTGCGACTTGAACGGCTTGAGCGGAAGATGGTCCTCGAACCGCTCGGGGTGCGAGAAGCAGAACATACGGCAGGCATCCCGATGACCGGCTATGACCGCCAGACGGCAATAGCGGTCGCGCTCCCCGGCGTTATCGGCCATCCGTGCGGCAGCATACGCCGCCTCTCCCGATTTCCGCCGCCAATAGCCGATGATGTACCACAGCACACCTATAAGGCAGAGCAAAATCAGGAATACAATCCGAGGAGCTATCATTATCCGATTAGAGTAAAATGGAAATTCTGTTAATTTGTTGGCGAAAATCGTCTGTCACCGCTTTTCTGCCTCAATGTATTTGCACTATGTTTTGTCGCAAAAAACAGCTTTTTTTGCGACAAAATACCGTCTGGAATTACAATTCCAATGAATTGTCTTTCAGTAGGAAATCATAAATGCCCAGAGTCGTGATACCGGATTCATCCCTTGTCACCGGACTTTCTTCCCCGATAACGATGATTTTCTTGAATGAATCATCCACCTTGAGCAAAGAAGCCCGTTCCTGCCTTATCTTCTCATCGGATTCCATGCGGTATGCCGACTGGATGTAGTAACGTTTGCTGCCCAAGTTGCAGACAAAATCCACCTCAAGGCTGGAACGCTGCTGTTTCCCGTTTTCATCCTTCGTTACGACCGGAACGACCCCCACGTCCACATTGAACCCCCGGACCTTCAGCTCATTATAAATCATATTCTCCATCAGATGGCTTCTTTCTGACTGGCGAAAATTGATACGTGCATTGCGCAATCCCAAATCCATGAAGTAATACTTGTATGGCGAATTGACATACCGCTTTCCCTTGATGTCGTAACGAGTCGATTTTTCAACTAAAAACGAATCGCAGAGATAGTCGATGTAATCCTTGACCGTATCGTAGGAAATGGCTGACTTTTTCTCGCTCCGGAACGTGTTCGCCAGTTTGTTCGGGTTGGTCAGTGCTCCGATGCCGGAAGCCATGATGTTGATGAGTTCCTCCAGATCATCGTCCTTGCGTATGTCATAGCGTTCTTTGATGTCCTTGATATAGGTCTCGTCGAACAAGGTTTTCAGAAAACGCACTTTCTGCTCTTCGGTGGTGTACGATAGTATCTGCGGAAGTCCACCATACAGCATATATTCATTGAATCCGGCCTGTATCGTACCTGAATAGGCCGACATGTACTCGCTGAAGCTCAACGGGTACATTTTCACCTCGAAGCCACGTCCGCGAAACTCCGTAATAATGTCTTTAGACAGAAATTTCGCGTTGCTGCCCGTCACATAGACATCCACATTGCGCATCTTCAAAAAGCCGTTCAATACATCTTCAAAATTGTCGAGCATCTGGACTTCATCCAACAGGATGTAATACATTCCGTCATCCTTAATCCGGTTTTCCACCAAAGAGTAAAGATTGTCGGGATTTCTCATAGCCCGATTCTTGTAATCCTCCAAATCCACTTTTATGATATGGTCGGAAGCGACACCCTTGTTCTCAAGGTAGGAAGCAAATATCTCAAAAAGCAGATAAGACTTGCCGCATCTGCGCATCCCGGTTATAATCTTGATCATCCCGTTGTTTTGCAGGGAAACAAGTTCGTCCAAATACTTTTTACGCTCTATACATTTCATTGATAATCGAATTTTATGTCACTTGGTGACAGGATTTTCGATTACAAAGGTAGTTGTTTTTCCTTAGGCAGCCAAAAGTTAATCGAAAAAAGTGTCATTAGGTGACATAGTTTTCGATTATTCCGGTTTGTTAAGATTTTGCAACTGACTTGTTTTATCATTATTTCTCCCTTCACCTCGCCGGATCTGCCCTCCATTTTCATCGGCGAATGTAGGACGAAGCGCATAATCGCCAAGCCGCATTGCCATTCGGATAACGAAAACAGACTGTTGCACGGTCGGTTTTCTATCCGGGTTTGGCTTATGATGCCGTAGCTTCTTCCTCTTGTTGCCTCAAAAATAGAGAGTGCAGCCCTGCAGTTTGAAAGCAGGGAAAGAAAAACAAAGTTTAACAATGAGTAAAGAATATGAAAGAAGAAATTAAACAGAATGGCAGAACGGTGTTGTCAAGCACGGACGGCTTTTCAATACCTATGTTTTTCAACAACTTGTGCGGCAAAAACTTATCAAGCGAAAAGTACCGTGACTATATCCGAAACATCGCTCTTAGAGAAATGGGCTTCAAGCCCGGAGAAATCTCGTTGTACCGTGACGGCAAACAAATCGGAACAGGCGTAATTCCGAAACTCTGAACATAAACAAACTCAATAATTAGTAGATATGGAAACAGTTACTATTCATCCGGCGGAAGCCTATCTCCGCAACGAACAAAATCCCACCTCCTTGTATGTACGGATTGGTGGACAACGTAGGCGTTTGTTTATCAACCGAGACGAAAATCTCATTGGCATTATTGCACCGAGAAAACGAAATAGAGGTCATGTTTTCACCGATTGGGCAAGCATTGAGAAGATATATTATCCGTCCCATGACCAGGAAGCAAATACGGATAGGAAACTGATTCTGAAATACCAGAAACTGGCGCGGCTTGCCACGCACACAAACGACTGGTTGCGTAAAATAGCCCATGCCGACTTGGAAAAATCCCTTTACGGGAACGGCATTACGACCGGCACACGCATCGACGGCAAGTGCATCCGGCTTTCTACAATCGGAAAATATTGCGGAATGGCGAATATGCAGCTTTTCCGAAAAGCCATGAAGGAGAAGAAAAGTTTTTCCTCTTTCCGCTTCGATTTTTGCGGCTATGACGGCACGCTGTGGTGCGAGCCGCGCGAGAATGGAGACATGGCGGCCGGCTTCAGCAAGGAGTTCCGGAACTGTGGCAACGGCTACTATTACCTGCTTGTCAATGATGAATACATGATAGGTTACGACATTGACTAATCACACGATGTCAAAGGAATCCGTATCGGGCAGAGACTTGATACGGATTTTTTTTGCATTCCGGTCTGCCGACGGCATATCCCTGTTATAATACGCCTCTGCCTTTTCTACGACCTTCACGGCATACTCCATTTACACCTTCCCACCTCCCTCTTTTAGCTGCCATTCCGACCATTCGCACTGTGCGACCTGTGGGGGATTGCATTTTTCCGCAAAGGTAAACCGGCTGTTCCAATCCTGCCAATGCCGGCTGCCGCCACGTGTGATCCGTAAAAATCTTCCTCTCCCTTGTCGAGCGTATTTTTCCGTCCAGCCTTGGCCGATTGTCCCCGCCACCTTTCGCAAGCAGAAAAATAATCCCTACGGTCGCGAACAGGCCGAACAAAGGGAAAGAAAAACAAGGTTAAATTATGAATTACAACAAACTGACATCACTGGTGGCAAACGTGGAAGCCATAGAAACAGCAGTACAAATCCACGTGCAGGGCAGGACAGCCACGACAGACGAGAAAGAGATATTATCCCTGTACTCCGGTTTCGGGGGTATCAAGGAAGTGTTGAACATCGGGACTGACAACCCCGTTGCGGACAACATGACAGAATCGCTGAACCGTCTGGAAACAGCGTTGAGAACTTTGGCGGGCGAGGATGGAACCATGTACCGTACCCTCATAGAAAGCATAAAGGCATCCGTGCTGACCGCTTTTTACACACCGCAGTTCATTGTGGACGCAGTGGCACGGCAGATACACACCACATTCAAGGACAACAACCTGCAAATGCGCTCCTTTCTTGAACCGAGTGCGGGAATAGGCGGTTTCCTGCCTGTGGCAATGCCCGGTACACACAGCTACGCTTTTGAAAAGGACTGCATCACGGGGCTTATTCTCTCGCTCCTGCATGACGATACAGACACGGTAACGGCAGGGTTCGAGACGATAGCCGGACAGGGCTTTGAACACTCGAAATTCGATGTCATAGCCTCCAATATCCCGTTCGGCAATTTCAAGGTATTCGATGCCGACTTGTGGAAGAAAGGCGGTATCTGTGAACAGGCCACTAAGACCATACACAACTACTTTTTCGTCAAGGCTATGGAACTGCTCGCCGAGGGCGGACTGCTGGCGTTCATCACGTCAAGGGGCGTGGCCGATACGCCCGGCAACAAGTTCGTGCGCGAATACCTCGTGAACCATGCCGATTTGATAAGTGCCATCCGTATGCCGGACACTCTTTTCATGCAGACAAGCGGTATCGAGGTAGGCAGCGACTTACTCGTATTCCAGAAACACACGCACAAGGCGGCACTCTCGCTGCGTGAGAAGATGTTTTTGCAGGTCGCCAAGGAAAAGGCCGACACGGCGGGAACCATGACCGAACCCACGAACAGACTTTTCTCCCTACCGAAGACCACCCTCGCCACGGGCAGCCGCATAGTGACGAACCAGTACGGCAAGCACGTCCGCAAATACCAGTGGCTGGAGGACGAAGCCGCCATGTCGCAATACCTCTCCGCACTGCTGAAATACGACTTCAGCCGGTTTTTCCGCAAAAGCCTTTTCACGGGCGGCGGTCAGGACGGACAGCACACGCAGATGTCTCTTTTCGGCGGTGTCGCCATTGAACGGACGGACAAGGGCAGACGGGCTTACACGGGCACGCTGGAGGGTTGGATGAAAGACGGCGCGATGGTCGTGTTCGAAGAACAGGTAGGCACAGTGCAGTTCCGCAAGTCAAGCCATTACAAAGAGGTGGCTACCGACTTTGTGCCGGTGGACGAGGGCAAGGTGAACATCGAGAGGGCAAGCGACTACTTCCCCATACGCAAGACGTATTTTGATTTGTCAATCAAAGAGAGGGAAAAACAAGAGGAACAGCCACAGTTACGGGCTGAACTGAACGCCCTCTACGATGCCTTTGTTGCCAAGTGGGGCTGTTTTCACGATAACGACAACAAGGAGTTTATCATGCTTGACAGTCTCGGTACGGAAGTGTTCACGATTGAAATGCAGCTCGGCAGGGACATCCTCAAGGCCGACATCATGCGTGAACCCGTGGCATTTAAGAAGATTGACACAACCCGAAAACTGACACCCAACGAGGCTCTGGCAAGCAGCCTGAACTTTTACGGCCACGTCGATATGGAGTATATCGGACAGGTTACGGACATGCCCGAAGAAGAAATCATCGGCGCACTGAAAGGTGAGATATTCTACAACCCTGTCAGCGGCGAGTGGGAATACAAGAGCAAGTTCCTTGCCGGGAACGTCATAGCCAAATGCAAGGACATCATCACCTGCCTGCAAGACCTCCCGAACAGCGAGAAAGAGTGGGCGGAAACCTCCGTAAAGGCTCTTGAACAGGTCACGCCCGAAGCGATACCTTACGAGGAGCTTGACATCAATATGGGTGAAAGGTGGATAGACACGAAATTGTACGCCGACTTCGCCACCGAACTTTTCGAGACGGAAGCCGAGGTGATGTATTTTGACGTGAACGACACCTATATAATGCGCTTGCAGGGTTATTCCCCCGTGGCCTACAACACCTATTCCGTGCGCAACTGCAACGGCGAGGACTTGTTTGTGCACGCCCTGCACGACACCGTTCCGGAACTGACGAAAGAGGTTTACCGTAACGGGGAGACAGTACGTGTTCCGGACGATGAAGCCATACAGGAAGCCGCAGGCAAGATACAGGAGATTAGAGAGCGTTTCAACCGTTGGCTCGATAACCAACCTGTGGAAGTACGGGATGAACTGGTAAGGGTGTACAACGAGCGTTTCAACTGCTACGTGCGTCCAGCCTATGACGGTTCGGCGCAGACCTTTCCGGGACTGACCTTTGAACAGTTCCCGTATGATGAACTCTACCCCTCGCAAAAAGACGCTATCTGGATGATTAAGCAAAATAGAGGTGGAATTTGTTGGCACGAAGTCGGCACGGGAAAGACCATGATTATGTGCGTTGCCGCCTATGAAATGAAACGCCTCGGGCTGGTGCAGAAACCGCTCATTATCGGGCTGAAAGCCAATGTTCACGAGATTGCAGAAACTTTCCGCAAGGCGTACCCTATGGCGAAAGTTCTCTATCCGGGCAAGGAAGACTTTACCTCGGCCAACCGCAAAGAGGTATTCGCAAAAATCAAGAACAACAACTGGGACTGCATCATCCTCACGCACGACCAGTTCGGCAAAATACCCCAGTCGGAAGAGACCATGATAAATATTTTCACCGAAGAACTCGCCGACACGGAGCGCAGCCTTGAGGTGCTGGAGCAGTCCACCATGCGTTACCGCAGCGGCAGAATGCAGAAAGGTCTGGAGAAAAAGAAACAGAACCTTACGGCCAAATTGCAAGAACTGCGCATGAAAATCAACAGCCGGAAAGACGATGCAGTGGATTTTCACACAATGGGCATAGACCATATTTTTGTTGATGAATGCCACATTTTCAAGAACTTAATGTTCCAAACACGCCACACGAGAGTAGCCGGTATCGGCAACACGCAAGGCTCGCAGCGGGCGATGAACCTGCTCTTTGCCATTCGGGATATCCAATACCGCACGGGCAGGGACTTGGGGGCTACATTCCTGTCGGGTACGGTGGTCGTGAACGCGCTGACCGAGCTTTACGTGATGTTTAAATACCTACGTCCGCAGGAACTCCGAAGCCAGCGTATCAGCTGCTTCGACGCTTGGGCGGCGATATTCACCCAAAAGACAACCGACTACGAGCTGGGCGTGACGGGGACAGTGAAGCGCAAAGAGCGTTTCCGTACCTACATCAAAGTGCCGGAACTGGCGATGTTCCTGCGTGAGATAACCGACTACCGCACTGCCGACATGATAAATCTCGACGTGCCGGAGAAAAATGTGCGTTTCCTCTCTCATGCGCCGACTATCCAACAGGAAGAAATGATTGGGCGGCTGGTTTCCTTTGCGCACAGCGGTGAGTGGGAGGATTTGGGGCTTGACATACCCGAACCTGACAACCTCGACAAAGCGAAGATGCTGATTGCAACCAACGTCGCCCGAAAAATGGCTCTCGATATGCGCCTGTTGGGCGACAAGTTCAGAGACGACGAGAACAACAAGGCCTCTATCTGCGCACGGACGATTTACGACTATTATGTGCGCTCCAACGCCAACCGGGGTACGCAGTTCGTGTTCAGCGACCTTTCCACTTACAAGCCGGGCGAGTGGAACATCTACAACGACATCAAAAACAAACTGGTGCGGCTCGGTATTCCCGCCGATGAAATCCGCTTTATCCAGTGCGCCCAGACCGAACGGGCGAGAAAGCGGCTCTTCGACGACATGAACGCAGGCAGGGTGCGTGTGCTTTTCGGCTCTACCACCATGTTAGGCACAGGTGTAAACGCCCAACAGAGGGCGGTGGCGGTGCATCATCTTGAGATTCCCTGGCGCCCCGCCGACATGGAACAGCGCAACGGCAGGGCGGTACGCAAAGGCAACACCGTGAAATTCTGGGGCGACAACACCGTGGACGTGGTAATCTACGGCACGGAAAAGACGCTCGATGCCTACAAGTTCAACCTGCTTAAAAACAAGCAGATGTTCATTAATCAAATCAATAACGGTACGATTGCCGTGCGCCGCATGGACGAGGATGCAATGGACGAGAACAACGGCATGAACTTCGCCGAGTTTATCGCTATCCTCTCCGGCAATACCGACCTCTTGGAAAAGGCGAAGCTCGACAACAAGATTATGCAGCTCGAAAAGGAACAGGGCATTTTCAAGAAAGAGCGCATCCGTGCGGAACGTAAGATGAACACCGTGCAGGAAGAAATGCAAAAAGCGGACGGCATGGCGACACGCATGACACGGGACATGGAGTACATCGCCTCGTACACGGGAGAACGCAGGACGCTGTTACTGAACCTGCCGCAGGCCACAGCCGAGGAGACCGGACGGGAACTGCACCGTATCGCCAAGACCTACCGCAGCGGAGCATACGGCACGATAGGCACGTATGCCGGGCTGAACCTGCTCGTGCATAGCGAGTACGGACTTGACGGGGTATTCGAGCGCAATATATTCCTCGTGGAGGGGGTAAGCGGGCTGAAATACCGTTACGGAGTGTCCGGCGCGTTGCCGCTGGGATTTGCGGAATCGGCACAATATCCGCAGAACACGCTCGGCAGGCTTCCGTCCATGATTGACGAACAACGGCGGAAGATGGAGAAAATGCAGAAAGAAATACCCGCCTTGCAGGGTATCATTGCCCGCAAGTGGGACAAGTCGGACGAACTGGCAAGGCTCAAACAGGAGTGCAAGGAGCTGCAGCAGCGGATTGACGAGAGCCTGAAAGAGACGGAACAGCCGCAGATACCGGCTTCCGAACTCGAAATCACCGACAAAGCGGCCTAACCATAATTCATATTTTAACCGTTCCCTCTGCATGGTCGTGATGACCGGGCAGGGGGATTTTTCGTGGGACAAACGCCAAAGGGCTGTTTATCCTCGTGATACCTTTTTTACACTCAAGGCCCGAATTGTCCTTTCTCCTCCTGGCAAAGCAAGGTTTTCGAGATTTACCCCAAAAATAGCAAGGTAGCCCCGGCCAATTTTCCGCCCCTCCCTTTTGTATATTCCCCCGGACGGCTTTCCCACCCGAAATCAGCGGAATGTCTGTGCCGCAGCCCGCTCTGTATTACAAGATACGGGGAGGCAATGGCGGACAAACGCCGCCCAGCACGTGCCGTTTCATGCTGGAGCTTCGGCACGCCGAAACAACGCGGCATTCCACGGCATGTCCCGGATCGGCATGATGTTTCTCCGTCCTTTGCTGTTCTCCCTACCGTGTCTTTCCATTCCGGGCCGGCTGTGGCAGGGGCAAACGGTGACACATCCGGTTCCATGACGGGCAGAGACCCGGCACGCCGGAGTTTTTGCCTGTCACAGAATCGGAAGAGTCCCCCTTGTGTTTGCCCCGGCAGACCCTTGTCCGACCCGCCCGGCCGTACCTTAATCCTCCCTCTTTTACATACCTTTTATACACATCCTGTCTATCCCCTTATACCATCTCCCGAGTTCAACTTTCTGCTTGGCAATGCCGTCCGGATTTGTCGGACGCAAAGGTCTGTCATCGTGTCTTAATCATCCGGACTGAAATGTATTTTTTGCAAATTCTTCCTCTTTGCAGAGCGTAATTTTCAAGAAAGACCGGGCATATAAGACCTTCCGATGACAGTATTTCGGCATCCGCAAAATCCCGGAACGGCAGTACAAGAGCCGAGAGCAGGGAAATAAAGAAACAGAACTTAAAACCGATATGGAAATGGCAAAGAAAAAGGAAAGGAAAAAGACCTACAAGTTTATCGAGAAGCTGATAGACAAGGTGACGACCAGCAAGAGTAACAACACGGAGTTTGTCTGTTACGGGCATCTGGTGGAACTGTTGAGCGGAACGGAAGATTACGTTTCGGTCACGATATACAATACCGATGACCGCTACGGGGGAGGAATGGCGGACTTCGATTTCGACTACCTCACCAAAGAACTCCATTTTATCAGCTCCGAGGGCAAGGCATTGACAGAGAAGATTATCGCAACGTTCAAGATGTTCTATTCTCCCCGGCGCATCCGTGTCTCTTACGATGAACTCGAATACGAGGACGAGGACACCACGTATGAGTATGACGAAACGGATGAATACGCCCCGCCAGTCAAGCATCTGAACAAATAACGATATTAACGGAAAAATCAAGACAGACAGTATTATGACTACAAATTTGTTGAAATCAAATTCACAGGGCTTGCCGTCAGCGGCCTTTACAGGACACAGGCACATCCCTTACGTCAAATATCCGCAAATCAAAGGTCGGCTGAAAGTAGCTATATACAATGCCTATCTGCAAGGCATCCGCAATTTCCGGTGCGGCATGGCAGTTGGCTTTGATATACTTGCAGCAGAAGCCGTACTGGAACTGAAAGAGCAGTTGCATGACATTTCCCTGTCGGCAATCGTACCTTATAGAAACCAAAGCGAACGCTTCGCTCCGGCTGCACGGAAGAAATACAATGCCATTTTGGAAAAGTCAGACGATGTAACGGTACTTAGCGAGGATTATTACACGAGGTGTTTCCATGAAAGGAACGACTATATGATACAGCACTCATCCCTGCTGATTGCCTATTTTGACGGAACCCCCAAAGGAGGGACATTCTACACATGCAACAAGGCCGCAGCAAAAGGGGTGCCTGTAAACAACCTCTATATTCCATGATACCGCCTGTGGGTGAAAGGTAAAAATCCTTTCATCCACAAAACGCTGGCTCTCCTTTTATAAACCGGTTCTCCCTCTAATCCGTCATCCCCATTTTATACTGTTATTCTCCCTTTTCTATTATCTCCCTATTATCGCTTATCCTGCCCATTCTTGCCGTCGCCGATTGGTTTTCCAGACGCAAATTTGGACTGCCGCGCTTGATTCCGTCGCTTTGAAGTACATTTCCTGTAAAATTCTTCCTTTCTGCGAAAGAGTAATTTTCCGGAAAAAGCGTCGGAAACAGCTTGTTCGCCAGTCCCTGTAAAGCATCTGTAAATCCCAAACGGTTCAGGCAGAAGGAAGAACCGAACAGAGGGATAAAAAACAAAAGACATTTTAGGTAATGGCAGGACTAACCACCTTGCCGCAAAACATTTTCAGTTTATGTTATACGTTCACACCATTGGTCGCATCGGCAAAGATTGTCAGGTCATCACAGGAGCACACGGCTCATTCATCGCTTTTGATATTGCCGTGGAAGATTATTCACACGGGAACAGCGTTACCACTTGGGTAAGGGTACGGAGCAAGAAAGAGAACCACATCCGCCTCTCCGAATACCTGACCAAGGGACGGCTCTTGCTCATTGAGGGGACGCTTTCGGCCTCGCTTTGGAAAGACAAGGACGAGAACTACCAAATCCAGCTCTCCATTGCGGCAGACACGCTGGAGTTCATCAACACAGGCAAACGGGAAGGCACGGCTTCCGATACGGGCGACACGACTGACGCCGCAGGCGAGGTTCCTGCGCCTCCTGCCGACGCACCGCAGGACGATAAGGAAGACCTGCCGTTCTGATAGGGAGCGTAACGGGGTGTCTGGAAAAAGACAGGGGGTGAGGGTACTCCTCGCTTCCCGCCTTTTATCCGACAATAGGAAAAACAGATGTTTCACACGAAAGGCAAGACGATGGACAAGAAAAATCACAATACGACCGGACGCACGGAAAGGCAGGTCGAAAAATCCCTGATGGTTGTCAATGTCAGGTGGGAAATCATAGATGTCCTACGAATAACGAACAGGCGTTTCATGTATGACCCACAAACGGGGATTTTACTTTTAGGAGATGAAACATACGGCAAAAGCATCCGCAGCTCCCATGCACAGGAGTTCCACGACTCCCAAGCGGGAGGTCGTTTTGATGACTATTTGCGCGGGTGGGTCGGCACATCGAGGCAATACCCCCGTGGGATTGTCCATTTTGCCCCCGCCGTCAGCATGGAGCAGTTCAATAGGGGGTTCGACACGTTACTAATGTTCGCCCGGCTTGAAGGCATAAACGGCGATACCGTAGTCAGGGG
>ERZ791903.2584-NODE-2584-length-13012-cov-3.536235_pt1 | contig 13012 bp, 12 predicted proteins | sample MGYA00510148_ERZ791903 | MGnify/ENA primary metagenome ERZ791903 (study PRJEB30046, sample SAMN00792080) | human gut metagenome | study: EMG produced TPA metagenomics assembly of the A metagenome-wide association study of gut microbiota in type 2...
CCGTACTCGAAAAAGTAAAACCCGAATCGAAACGCAAAGCTCCGAAGACCGAGGAAGATAAAGCTTCCGACGTCCCGGCACTTGAACAAAAAGAAGAAGCTCAGCCGGAAACCGTTACTCCCGCCGAAGCTGTTCAGGCTGACAAACCTTCTGAAGAAGCAAAGGCAGAACTGCCTGAAGCCGTTGAAGAACCGGCAAAAGCCTAACGTAAAAACAAAAACTCGCGGTTTTGAGATTTTCAAGACCGCGAGTTTTTTGTTTGCTTTTTTTGCAGACAACAAAAAACCGAGACTTGCGCCTCGGTTTTCGTAAAACCATACCAAATTACTTCAGTTTGGTTTCTTTGTAGATCACGTGCTTGCGGGCAACCGGATCGTACTTGGACATTTCCATCTTGCCACTAGAATTGCGTTTGTTCTTAGTGGTTGTGTAGAAGTGACCTGTACCGGCGGTAGAAGCCAGTTTGATTTTTTCACGAATACCTTTCGCCATGGTGAACTCCTATTAGATTTCGCCGCGGGCGCGAAGGTCCGCCAGAACTGCTTCAATGCCGTTCTTATCAATCGTACGCAATGCAGCGTTAGTAACTCTCAAACGAACCCAGCGATTTTCGCTTTCAACCCAAAAACGGCGGTACTGCAGGTTGGGCATGAAGCGGCGCTTGGTCTTGTTATTCGCGTGCGAGACGCGATTGCCAACCATGGGAGCCTTGCCGGTGACTTGACACACTCGTGCCATCGCTAACTCTCCAGAATAATAACTGTTATAAAAAACTTTTCTCGCGCCGAAATACTGCCTCGGGGAGAACCAAAAACAGCGATTATACTGATTTTTCAAACTTTTTGCATTGGTTCCCAACACTTATTTTCTGATTACAGGTCTTAAGGAGTAAATTGGAGGATCAACGACTTACGCTTTGCGAATCCGATTTAATACAGGGGCCGTGATTTTTCTTGCCTCGGACAACTTTGACCTCGGTCTTCGAAGAAGAATCCGAATCGAAAAATCAGCGTTTCTATTAATATGTAAGAACTTTTGATCTGCTTCTATCGTAAAAAAAAATATGAAAATTCTGCTGGCTCAACCAAGAGGCTTTTGCGCCGGAGTCGACCGCGCGATTGCGATCGTTGAAAGAGCACTTGCAGTGCACGGCGCGCCGATCTACGTTCGCCATGAAATCGTCCATAACAAACATGTGGTCAATTCTCTGAGAGAGAAAGGCTCGATTTTTGTGAATGAAATCGACGAAGTGCCGGACGGTTCTGTCCTCGTGTTCTCCGCACACGGCGTACCGAAAGCAGTCGAAGAAAAAGCCAGGGCCCGAGATCTGACCATTTACGACGCAACGTGCCCCCTGGTGACCAAAGTTCATATGGAAGTCATCAAGATGCATAAGCAGGGTTACCGCATCATCATGATCGGACATGCCGGCCACCCGGAGGTAGAAGGGACGGTCGGACAGGTTGATTCTGAAATCAATGTCATCGAAAAACCGGCCCAGGTCTGGGATCTTGAGGTCGAGAATCCCGAAAAAGTTGCCTATGTCAGTCAGACAACGATTTCCTATGATGACGCCAAAGGGCTGATTCAAGAATTAAAGAAACGCTTCCCGATGGTCGCGGAACCTAAGAAAGCGGATATCTGTTATGCCACTCAGAATCGTCAGGATGCTGTTAAGGAATTGGCTCGGCGAGTGGACCTTGTACTGGTGGTCGGATCAAAAAGCAGCTCAAACTCGAACCGACTCAGAGAAGTCGCTGAAGGCGCCGGCACGAAAGCTTACTTGTTAGACGATGCAGGAGAAATTAATCCTGAATGGTTTAAAGGGATAGAAAGAGTCGGTATTACGGCCGGCGCCAGCGCCCCGGAAATCTTGGTCGACGAAATCGTCGAGAAACTCAAAACACTTGGGGCCGATGAAGTCGAAACCATGGCCGGTCAGCAGGAAGATGTGAAGTTTCCTCTCCCGAAGGGGCTTTGGAAGAAAGATTTGGAGAATGCCCGTGACAATCAAAAGTAATCAGGCTTGTTTGAATGCGCCGTTTGGTTCGATCCTTCTGACGTTTGCAGATGGCGAGCTCATCAGATGTGACTTGTCTGAAGAGGCTCTCGAAGAAGATCTCGGAAGTTTTGCCGAGCACAAAGCGATTCAGGCTCTGAAGTCTTATTTGGAAGGCGATGTACATGCCTTGGATAATTGGAAGCCTAGTGAGAACGGGACGGAATTTCGCTGTCAGGTATGGAAAGAGATCGCCAAGGTTAAAGCCGGTGATACCGTGACCTACGGACAAATTGCCGATAGCCTGGATAGCTCTCCTCGTGCAGTCGGTTCTGCCTGCGGAGACAATCCGCTTCCGATTTTCGTCGGCTGCCACCGTGTTGTCGGAAAGAGCAATTTGGGCGGATTCGCGCATTCCACAGAGAATGTCTCAATAAAATGTTGGCTGCTCAAGCACGAACAGCAAAACATGTGAGGAGTTTGAATGAGTAAAAAAGAACATGTCTCTGCCACGCCGGCAACCATGTGGCTGAAGCAGCATAAAGTGCCTTTTGAAGACGGAATTTATGAATACGTGGAACACGGCGGTACCGCACAGGCAGCCGCATGTTTCGGTGTGGATGAACACAATGTCGTAAAGACGCTCATCATGCAGGACGAACATGAAAAACCGCTCGTCATCCTGATGCACGGCGATCGCGAAGTTTCCACCAAAAATCTGGCTCGTCAAACGAACCGTAAACACATCGAACCCTGCAAGCCCGCAATCGCCGAGAAAAATTCCGGCTATCAGGTCGGCGGAACCTCGCCGTTCGGCACAAAGAAGAACATGCCGGTTTATGTTGAAAAAACGATTTTGGATTTGCCGTTCATTTATATCAACGGCGGCAGACGCGGCTATAACGTTAAGATCGATCCGAAAGTCCTCAAAGACCAATTAGGCGCAATCGAAGTAGAGTGCGCGATCGAAAAGTAGTACCTAGCCGCTAGTTTCAGAAAGAGACAGAAGAGCCGAGATTCTTTAGTCTCGGCTCTTCTGCTAAATGTGGTATTCGTGGATAGGAAGCCGAATCTTCTGTCGCACTAGAACGCAAAACTAATCGTTATCGTTCGGATGCTCCAGTGACCATCTCGGCTTAATGGAAAAACCGTCCGGTTTCTTATTTCTTAAATCTTTAATTTCAGCCAAGTGAGCGCCTGCGGCAGCGGCAATCATGGCGCCGTTATCGGTACAAAGTGCCTGCGGCGGGAAGAAAACTTTAACGCCGCGTCTCCGGCAGGCTTCTGTTAAGCGGGCTCGAAGCTGTTTGTTCGCACTGACGCCGCCGGCAGCAACCAGCGATTTATTCCCGGTTTTCTTCAGGGCTTTCAGGCATTTTGTAACCAAAACGTCTGTGACGGAATCGACAAAGGCTCGCGCTAGATTGTTCTTAAATTCCTGAGACAGAGGCTTCGGTTCTTTGCGAACGGTGTTTATGACCGCCGTCTTGAGTCCGGAAAAACTGAAGTCCAAGTTCGGTGCATGAATTAACGGCCTCGGCAGCTCAATGGCGCCGGGTGTGCCTTTTTCTGCCAAAGCGGAGACGGCCGGACCGCCCGGATAGGAATAGCCGAGCGCCTGAGCAGTCTTATCAAAAGCTTCGCCTGCCGCATCATCCAGCGTTTCTCCCAACAGCTCGTAGTCTCCTAAAGCGCGCACTTCCATAATTTGGGTGTGTCCGCCCGATACAAGCAGAGCGATGAAGGGAAACGTCGGCTTGTCTTCTGCTAAGAGCGAAGAGAGAAGGTGGCCCTCCAAGTGATGAATGCCGACGACCGGAATATCTAAAGCCAAACCGATGCCGTAAGCAACGGAATTTCCGACAAGCAGCGCCCCGGCGAGTCCCGGACCTTCCGTGACGGCGACGGAATCTAAATCCTGCGGCGTCTTGCCGGCTTTTTTCATGACCTCGTTGAGCAAAGGAATAATGCGGCGAATGTGGTCACGACTGGCGAGTTCGGGTACGACGCCGCCGTACAAACGATGCATTTCGATTTGCGTGTGAAGCGCATCTGCGATAAGACCTTTGTCCGTGTCGTAAAGGGCAACGCCCGTTTCGTCACAGGAAGATTCAATTCCGAGGATCAGCATTCTCTTTGTCGATGGAAATAAGCCAAATTCAAATTTTAGCCTCACTGAGCCTTGTGAGTGCTGTAATAGATATCACGGGTCACGATGGCAAACGCATCGTCTGCAGTTGAGCCGCCGCAAAGTTTTTGTCTGACTTCCTCGCTGATCCTCAAAAATTCATCGTAAGTCGGGACCTGTTCGGAAACGGCCACACCCCTTGCATTGAGGTATTTGCGGCTCGGACCGTCGAGCGGGAAATATTTAGTCGGGCAAACCCAGTACATGCCCATGGTCAAGTTGAACTTGATTCCATATTGATGACGAGTCATCTCATTAAATAGGTCGGCAACTTCGTTGTTCTTACCAAAAATGCCTAAGAACAAAGTCCACAGATTATTAATGTCTTCTTTGGTTTTACCGTCCTTGAAGCCGAAAAACATCGAGTTTTCGTTATTGAGCGGAGACACACCGCGGAAGTCCGTCGGCGAAGGTTCATCCACTTTGAAGAAAATTTTGAAAGCCTTTGCAACTTCCGCTTTCTTTTCCTGTGAGATGTGACGGTTCATTACACCGAAGACAGTGAAAGGATCAATGTCTGTCAGCTTCTTATGATCCGGATCATGAAGATAGTTTGTTTCTTCGGGGAGTGCTGAATAAAGCCAGCCTAAGAGTTCTTCTCTGCGGTCGGAATACGCACACATTTTCCGTGCGGCCGCAGGATTAAATTTTGTCCATGAATAATCGTTGTCCATTTTTTGCTCCTTCAGCAAAAGAAGAGTCTATTGTGGGTCGGGACAAAAATAGGTGTTGCGTTAGCCGCTCAATTCGATCTTTTCAGTTGAGAAAATGGCCGTCTTTTCGCACTCTTGGACTAAATAAATTGTTACTTAAATGAGATGGTTAAGGCACGGAAGTGAAAAATGCATTAGAATTGCTGACTTTCGAGTAGGGGAAGGCCTGTGCATTCCGCTTACTCAACCAAGAAACTATTTTTAAACAGTTATTTAGTTTAGGTGCTCGATGCCCACAATCCGTGTTAAAGAAAACGAACCTTTTGAAGTTGCTCTTCGTCGCTTTAAGCGCACGATCGAAAAGAGCGGTCTTTTAACTGAACTTCGCGCTCGCGAATTCTATGAAAAACCGACTGCTGAACGCAAACGCAAAAAAGCTGCCGCTATCAAGCGTCACTACAAGCGTCTTCGCAGCATGATGCTCCCGAAGAAGCTCTACTAATTCTTCAAGCACTTCAAAACAGAGGCAGTTATGAGTTTAAAAGACCAGATCACCTCTGATATGCGCGACGCGATGCGCGCTCATGACAAAGAGAAACTGAGCGCGCTTCGTATGCTTCTTTCTTCGATCAAACAGAAAGAAGTCGACGAGCAGATCACCGCAGATGATGCTGTCATTCAGCAAATCATTGCAAAATTGATCAAGCAGCGCAAAGACTCAGTTGCACAATATCTGGCCGGAAATCGTAAGGATTTGGCCGATAAAGAGTCTGCGGAAATTAAGATATTCGAAGTCTATTTGCCCGCCCAGCTTTCTGATGAAGAAATTCAGAAAATCGTTGACGAGGTTGTGACTTCCGCCGGTCTCAGCGGTCCGGCCGCCATGGGCAAAGCCATGGGAATGATTAAGCCGAAGGTTGCAGGCAAAGCTGACATGGGCAGAGTTTCCGCACTGCTTAAGGCAAGACTGGCTCAGTAAGCTGGAAGATTTTATAAAAGACGTCCTGCGGGACGTCTTTTTGTTTATAGCGGCCGGAGTTTTTGAGAAAATTTAGGTTCCCGCCTTTTCTTGTGAGAGTTTGATTCTTGATCGCACAGTCTTTTATTAAAGAACTGCTTGACCGAGCAGACATTTACGAGGTCGTTAATCGAAGGGTCCCTTTACAGCAAAAGGGCGCCTCTGCTTGGGCATGCTGTCCTTTTCATAATGAAAAAAGTCCGAGCTTTTCAGTGAACCGCGAGCGCGGCTTCTATCACTGCTTCGGCTGCGGAGAACACGGCAACGCCATCAGCTTCTTGATGAAGTATGAGAATCTTCCGTTTGTCGATGCGGTCGAAAAACTCGCTTCAGAATTCAGTATGCAGGTTCGCTACGAAGGCGGCGCACCTAAACCCAAGAGCGGTAAACCGCGTTTGTCCGAGATTATGCAGAGGGCAATGGAGTTTTACCGCGATAAATTCAACAGCGACAAGTTCTCACAAGACTATCTCCATAACCGCGGACTCAAAGACGAAACCATCGAGCGTTTCGGCATTGGTTTCTCGCCCGATGCCTGGCACAACTTAGACGCCGTCTTCACGCCTGATCTCAAGCCTTTGCTTTTAGAGGCCGGACTACAGAGGGCGGGCCAGAGCGGAAACGTCTACGATTTCTTCCGCAACCGCCTGATGTTCCCGATTCGCAATATTCGCGGACAGGTCATTGCCTTTAGTGCCCGAACGATGATCGGGGAAGAGCCTAAATACATCAATACAGGTGACACACCGATTTTTACGAAAGGCTCGGAAGTCTTCGGCTTGTACGAAGCGCGCAAAAGCATTCAGGATAAAAAGCGCGTCATCGTGGTAGAGGGTCAAATGGACGTGATCCAGCTTTCTCAAGCCGGATTTGGAGAGGCTTGTGCGCCGTTGGGTACGGCAATTCGAGCTGAGCATATTGAACGCCTCCTTAAGATGACTGACCATGTCATCTTCTCCTTTGACGGTGATGCGGCAGGGCGCAAAGCGGCAAAGCGCGCAATGGACTTATCGCTTCCGCTCTTGGATGATGCTCAGAAGGTCAGCTTTGTTTTCCTTCCCGAAGGCGAAGATCCTGATAGTTTGGTCAAGAAGTCCGGCGCACCTGCGTTCGAAGAGATGCTCAAAAAAGCGCTGCCGCTTTCCAGTTATCTGATTGAAGCTTTGTCTCAAGGACTGGATTTGGCCGTCCTTGAAGATCGCAATGCATTTATTGAAGAAGCATCTCCGCTTGTCCGAAAGACAAAAAGTGCGCTCCTTCGTGATGGCTTGATTGAACGTTTAAGCACGGCTGTCGGCTATAAAAATTCCGACGAACTGCGCAAGTATTTCGGTTTTCCTGTGCTGCCGCCTGCAGCTCCTCAGAGAACTAACGGCTTTGGTGCCCCGCGTTACGGATTCGGAAGAGGCTACGAGCGGTACAAAACACAGCGAATTCCGACTTCGACCGGCCGCAGTATTCCTCCGAAGGCGGACGCACCTTTGATGGCGCTTTTGAGAAACTTCCTTCGTTTTCCTCAGCTGGCACTGGAGTTTGAAGGTATGCTCGCCGAGCAGCTTTCCGAAAGTAATTCACCGGTTTCCGAATTGTTATTCAAAGTGATCGAAAGAGTGACGCATGAGGACGAGAGCGGCCATACACTTGCCCAATTCTTGGCTGATCTCCCGGGACCTGCCGATGAAAATTTCGAAAAGGAAATGGATTCGGCCCGTTCAATGATTTCTACCTTCTTAATGGAAGAGGGCATTGATTCCGTCATTCGAAAAGGGCTAAGTCAAGGACAGATTCTCCAAACACCGCTGGAAGCAGCACGTTTGGAATGCCGCCGAATTCTCCTGCAGATGGAATTAAATCGTGTCGAGGTCCAGCGTAGGGCTTTGTCAACAAAGGGCACGTTAGATGACGCCGACCGAAAGGTTTTCAGAGATTTGATGCAGCTCGATCAGGATCTCCAAAAAGAAATCAAATCCATTGATGCAGGCATTAACGATATTTTGTTGAGAAAACGAGAGAAGTAGGAATGTTAGAAGTTCTGACAGTCGGTAGTTTTTGCGCCTCTCTTTTTTACTGCCTCTTCACAGGCACATCGATCCTCTACGCACTGATTTTTGCGTTTTTCCTTTTCTGCGGCTATGCCCTTTACCGCGGCTTTAGCTTGCAGGAAATCGGAAAGGCTTGTCGTCAAAGCATTGCCAAGATCAGCAACATCATCATAGTGATGCTCTTAATCGGAGCGTTGACCGCCTCTTGGCGAGCCAGCGGAACGATCGCCTACCTGGTCAGCTATGCCTCCGAGATCATTTCTCCTTCTTGGAGTCTCCTTGGTACCTTCATCTTGAATGCGGCCTTAAGTTCTCTGATCGGAACTTCCTTTGGCACTGCTGCGACGATGGGGGTGGTCACCATGTCGCTGTGTGTCGGTATGGGCGTCTCTCCGTTTTGGGCTGGCGGGGCTGCTCTTGCCGGTGCGTATGTTGGAGATCGCTGCTCTCCTGTCTCTACCAGCGCGCAATTAGTCTGTGCCGTTACCGGTACGGAGCTCTATAAAAACATTAAAAATATGCTGAGGACAGGGTTGGTCCCGTTCCTCCTCGCGTGCCTCATTTACTTTTTTGTAGGAAACGGGCAGGGCGCCCAGGCCGCGGATATTGACCTGACAAAACTTTTTAGTCAGGAATATGTCCTGTCAGCTTGGACCTTGATTCCGGCCGTCATTCTGTTAACGATGGTCATGCTCAAGGCCGACATTAAGCTCACTATGATCGCGAGTATCGCAGCGGCTTTCGTCACAGCGCTTTTCCTGAGAGATTTAGGTTCTATTGAACTTTGCAAGATTTTATTCAGCGGATACCAGGCAAGTTCTCCTGAGGTTGGGCGTCTTATGAACGGCGGCGGAGTCATTTCGATGATTCAGGTTTGCTGCATCATCTCGATATCCTGCACATTTGCGGGGATTTTTGAACTGACAGGGATGCTGAGACGTTTGGAAAACGGTATTGCCTATCTCGGTGCGAAGGCAGGCGTTTTCCTCACAATTACGCTGACCGCCTTGGCGACGGCTGCTTTATCCTGCAACCAGATGCTTGCAGTTATTTTGACCGAGCATCTGTGCAATAAGATCCAGCCCGATAAGATCAAAATGGCCGCCTCTCTAGAAAACACCGCGATTGTCATTGCTCCGTTGATTCCTTGGTCCATCGCCGGGGCCGTGCCAGTTGCAACGATTGGGGCGCCGGAAAGCTGCGTTGTCGCAGCCGTTTATCTTTGGATGCTTCCTCTCTGGGGCATTTTGATCGAAAAAGTTCTTCGCAAAACTTACCCGACAGTTTCCTAAGCTCATTATCAGAAATAGTTCTTAATTTGCGACGAATTCGCAAAAATCAAGGGAATGGACTTGACAGGCATGGTAAAATCACTTTACCAAAATAGTCGGTAGGGCTATTTGCGCGCCCAGGAGATCGAGGATAGATCGGAGGCGCTTTAAAAACCCTGAAATTGAGTCGGGTGTTGAAGGATTTACGTATCGGTCAAAAGCTATGGCCGCTTAAATTTTTTGCTTCCTTCGACCGGTCTTTTTCAGGTTAATTCGTTAAGACAGGCGGAATTTTACACGGGCAGTATTGCGGTGCATTTTTTCCGCTTTTGTTTTTTCGATCGTTTGATGCGTAGTCATCATAAGGTGGAACATGGCAACAGCCAAAAAAACAACTAAGAAGACAACTACGAATGTCGGTGCTGATACTGTTGAAACAGTAGAAGCTGCCGAAACCACAGCGAAAAAAACAACCGCTGCTAAGAAAACAGCCGCTAAGACAACGGCAACGAAATCCACAGTTGCAAAGAGAACTCGTATTCAGAAGGCAGCTGTTGAAGAAACGGCCGCCGAAGTGACGGCAGAACCGGTTAAGAAAACGACGAGAAAGACATCGGCAGCCAAAGCCACACCTTCTAAGGCCGCCGAACAAGCTCCTGCAAAAAAAACAACTCGAAAGACTGCTGCTAAATCTGCCGCTGCTGACGAAGCAACTGATGGAAAAGCTCCTGCAAAGAAAACAGCAGCTAAAAAGACAACTGCGAAGGCGAAACCTGAAGCTAAACGCGGCCGTCCCGGCAGAAAAGCAAAAGTTGAGCCTACTGAAGATGACCTCGTTGGTGACAGCGATGATGATTCCATCGACGAAGAAGTCGCAATCGCTGAATCTTATGTTCCGCCGGCGTCTGTTCGCGGAAAAGGAAAAGCACGTGACAAGGCAATGAAAGAGGCCTTGAATCGCAGCTATGCCCATCATGAAGAAGACGATAAAGAGACTCGTTTGAACAAGCTCAAGGCGTTAATTCGCATGGGTAAGGAAAGAGGCTATCTGACTTACTCCGAAGTTAACGACCACATGCCGGAAAACATCGTCGATCCGGATCAGATCGACCAGATCATTTCGACATTGGCAGACTTGGGTATTCAGGTCTACGAACAGGCTCCGACTGCTGACGATTTGCTCATCGGCGACTCTGTTCCGACAGCCAGCGACGATGCTGCTGAAGAAGAAGCAGAAGCCGCTTTGGCCACCGTTGACAGCGAATTCGGTCGTACAACTGACCCTGTCAGAATGTATATGAGAGAAATGGGCTCCGTTGAGCTTCTGACTCGTGAAGGCGAAATTGAAATCGCTAAGCGAATTGAAGACGGCCTGAAGCACATGGTTCACGCTATTTCCGGCTGCCCGACGACCATCGTTGCCATTTTGGAAGACGCTGAAAAGGTCAGAAACGGCACGATGCAGATTGACCAGATCGTTGACGGCTTGGTTGACGGTTTGGACGAAGAAGCCAGTGAGCAGGTGGCCGAAGACGACGAAAGCACGGACATCGGTGCTTCCGGTATGACGGCCGGACAGATTGACGAACTCAAGACTGTTGTTCTTGCCAAACTGGATCACTGCAAAGAGCTTTATCAGGATCTGAAGCATGCCTACGAGGCTGAAGGTTACCGTTCTCCTGCCTTTATTAAGGCTCAGGACGCAATCCAGGAAGAACTGCTTTCTCTGCGCTTTACGGCTAACACAGTCGAACGTCTTTGCACCATGCTGAAAACACAGGTTGAAGAAGTCCGTAAGTACGAAAGCCGTATTTACGACATCGTCGTCAACCGTGCAAAGATGCCGCGTGAGCTGTTCCTCAAGGAATTCCTTGATAACGAAACGAACTTGGCATGGTCTCAGGCAATTGCTGAAAGCGACAAGCCTTACGCAATCGACGTTAAACGTAAGCTTCCTGAAATTCAGCACCTCCAGCAGCAGCTTCAGAACATTCAGAATGCTGTGACACTGCCTCTGAAGGATCTGAAGGACGTTTACAACCAGATGGCAACTGGTGAGGCTAAGGCTAGAAAAGCTAAGCGCGAAATGACCGAAGCTAACCTTCGTCTGGTGATTTCTATTGCTAAGAAATATACCAACCGCGGTTTGCAGTTCTTGGATCTGATTCAGGAAGGTAACGTCGGCTTGATGAAGGCTGTTGATAAGTTCGAATACCGCCGCGGATATAAGTTCTCTACTTATGCCACATGGTGGATTCGTCAGGCTATTACGAGATCTATTGCTGACCAGGCCAGAACCATTCGTATTCCGGTTCACATGATTGAAACCATCAACAAGATGAACCGAATCTCTCGTCAGATTCTTCAGGAAACCGGCGTTGAACCGGATCCGGCAGAGTTAGCTGAGAAAATGGATATGCCGGAAGACAAGATCCGTAAGATTCTGAAGATCGCTAAAGAACCGATTTCTATGGAAACTCCGATCGGCGACGACGAGGATTCTCATCTTGGAGATTTCTTGGAAGACTTCGGAACTGTTGCTCCTGCGGAAGCCGCTCAACAGTCCAGTCTTACCGAGATCACTAAGGAAGTCCTGGATTCTCTGACTCCGAGAGAAGCCAAGGTTCTGAGAATGCGTTTCGGCATTGAAATGAGCACCGACCACACGTTGGAAGAGGTTGGTCGCCAGTTTGACGTGACACGTGAAAGAATTCGTCAGATCGAGGCTAAAGCTCTCCGTAAGCTTCGTCATCCGAGCCGCTCGGATAAATTGAAGAGCTTCATGGAAGGCGGAAGCAACAATTAAGATCTAACAGATTTGGTAGAGGCCGGAATTTTCCGGTCTTTGCTATATCTGGCGCTGGAGAAATATAGGAATAGCTTATTGCGACTTCACAGCCCCTTTAGAAGTTTGAGGCTGTTTGTAATAAATGCGACGATTTGAAGAATTAATAAGAAAGATGACCGTCCCCACCAACAGTCCCTAGTTCAAGTCCAGTTGGGGCCACCATCTTCTGAGTTATATCTGCGGAATAGTCTTAGCTTTTCTAGAATGATAAGTTAAAAACGGATTATTGGAAGATCTGATAGAATTACGCCTCTGCATCGGCGTTTTTGTCGCAATTAGGCCCCATAGCTCAGTTGGTTAGAGCAGTCGACTCATAATCGATTGGTCACTGGTTCAAGTCCAGTTGGGGCCACCACCTCAATCTATCACATTCAACTAACTGAATGTCAGGATGGAGCAAATCTGGCTCTCGGGTTCCTGTAAACGTTATTACCCTCTTTCAGGTCAGCAGAGCACTTGACTTTGAAATTAAATGGCTCTGAAAATTTGTAATCCATGAAAACTGTTCTTGAAATGAGTCAAAACAGTCTCAGGGTTCTTTGCATATTTTCCCGAGAGGAAATCTTTGCTACAGTTAGTAAAGTGTTCTATGCCTTGTTTAAGTGAGTTCCCCGCGTAAGCGGGGATGAACCGAATTTAGGCATTGATTACCTCTCTGTTAGTCAGAGTTCCCCGCGTAAGCGGGGATGAACCGGTGAATCAATTCTTCACGGATAAAGAAATTCAGAGTTCCCCGCGTAAGCGGGGATGAACCGAGGGCACACTGGCTCATGCCTATGCCGCGCATGAGTTCCCCGCGTAAGCGGGGATGAACCGTCGAAAGTTCGCATTTTCCCGGCGTCTCAGGCGAGTTCCCCGCGTAAGCGGGGATGAACCGGCAACGTCGGCTTTAGTTCTCAAACCTGAGTAGAGTTCCCCGCGTAAGCGGGGATGAACCGTTCAGTGCGGTCAAGTTAAGTGCAACAAGTGCGAGTTCCCCGCGCAAGCGGGGAT
>ERZ791903.2604-NODE-2604-length-12924-cov-7.348123_pt1 | contig 12924 bp, 4 predicted proteins | sample MGYA00510148_ERZ791903 | MGnify/ENA primary metagenome ERZ791903 (study PRJEB30046, sample SAMN00792080) | human gut metagenome | study: EMG produced TPA metagenomics assembly of the A metagenome-wide association study of gut microbiota in type 2...
CGCCGGTCATACCGGCCGCGAAGTTCTTGCCGGTCTGGCCCAGAACGACCACTGTGCCGCCGGTCATGTACTCGCAGCCGTGGTCGCCTACGCCCTCGACAACGGCGGTCGCGCCGCTGTTGCGGACGCAGAAGCGCTCACCGGCCACGCCGGAGACGAAGGCCTTGCCGCTGGTGGCACCGTAAAGGGCCACATTGCCGGTGATGATGTTTTCCTCGGGCTTGTAGCCGATGCCCTCGGGCGGGCGGACGATGATCTTGCCGCCGGACAGGCCCTTGCCCATGTAGTCGTTGCAGTCGCCGGTCAGGCTGAGGGTCAGGCCCTTGGGGATGAACGCGCCAAAGCTCTGGCCGCCTGCGCCGGTGCACTCGGCAGTGTAGACATCGTCGGGCAGGGAGCTGCCGTACTTGCGGGTGATCTCGCTGCCAAAGATGGCACCCAGGGCACGGTCGGTGTTGGAGACCTCCAGCCGGACGCTCTGGGGTGCCTTGCTGCCCAGCTTGAACTTCTTCATCAGCACCTTCATGTCGAGGGTGTTCTCAAGGTGGAAGTCATAGGTGTCGGCAGGCACAAAGTGGACGTTGCTGTTTGCAATGGCCGGGTTGTGCAGGATGCAGTCCAGATTCATCTTGGCGGCACGGCTGCCGGCAGCACTGGGCTTGACATGAAGCAGGTCGGTGCGGCCCACCAGCTCGTCGATGGTGCGCACGCCCAGCTTGGCCATGTATTCCCGCAGCTCCTGAGCAACAAAGGTCAGGTAGTTGATGATATACTCGGGCTTGCCCTTGAACCGCTTGCGCAGCTCGGGGTTCTGGGTGCAGATGCCCATGGGGCAGGTGTCCAGGTTGCAGACACGCATCATCACGCAGCCTTCGCACATCAGCAGGGAGGTGCCGAAGCCGAACTCCTCAGCGCCCAGCATACAGCTGATGGCAACATCGCGGCCGGAGAGCAGCTTGGAGTCGCTCTCGATGCGCACGCGGGTGCGCAGGCCGTTCAGGATCAGGGTCTGATGGGTCTCGGCGATGCCCAGCTCCCACGGCAGGCCAGCGTGCTTGATGGAAGTACGCGGTGCTGCACCGGTGCCGCCGTCGTAGCCGGACACCAGAATGACCTGTGCGCCGCCCTTGGCAACACCGGCCGCAATGGTGCCAACGCCGGCCTCACTGACCAGCTTGACATTGATGTTGGCGCTGCGGTTGGCGTTCTTTAGGTCGTAGATCAGCTCTGCAAGGTCCTCGATGGAGTAGATATCGTGGTGCGGCGGGGGAGAGATCAGGCCCACACCGGTGGTGCTGTGGCGGGTCTTTGCGATCCACGGATATACCTTGGCACCGGGCAGGTTGCCGCCCTCACCGGGCTTTGCGCCCTGTGCCAGCTTGATCTGGATCTCTTCCGCAGAAACGAGGTATTTGCTCGTTACGCCAAAGCGTGCGGAAGCCACCTGCTTGATCTTGGAATTGCTCTCGCTGTGGTAGCGCTCTTCGGGTTCGCCGCCCTCGCCGGTGTTGCTGCGGCCGCCCAGACGGTTCAGGGCGATGGCAATGGTCTCATGGGCTTCACTGCTCAGGGCACCGTAGCTCATGGCTGCACCCTTGAACCGCTTGACGATGGAGCTTACCGGCTCCACCTCTTCCAGCGGGATGCCGCCGTCAGGAGCGTAGTTGAAGTCCAGCAGGCTGCGCAGATGCACGCCGTCAGCACCCATATTGTCCACGGTGCTGGTGAACTGCTTGAAAGCCGAGTAGTCGTTCGTCCAGCAGGCTTTCTGGAACAGGTGGATGGTCTGGGGGTTGAACAGGTGTTCTTCCTTGCCGCTGCGGAACTTGTGGGCACCGCCGTCGGCCAGCTCCATGTTGATGTCCAGACCCAGCGGGTCAAAGGCGGCGTTGTGGGTGGCCTCCACGTCGGCCTGGATGTCGGCCAGGGTGATGCCGCCCACCCGGCTCACGGTGCCGGTAAAGTATTTGTCGATGACCTCCTGCGAGATGCCCACGGCCTCAAAGATCTGGCTGCTCTGGTAGCTCTGGATGGTGGAGATGCCCATCTTGGAGGCGATCTTCACGATGCCGTTGAGGATGGCGTTGTTGTAGTCCTGTACGGCGGCATAGTAATCCTTGTCCAGCAGGCCCTCGTCGATGAGCTGGCCGATGGTCTCGTGGGCCAGATAGGGGTTGACGGCGCAGGCACCGTAGCCCAGCAGGGTGGCAAAGTGGTGCACCTCGTGGGGCTCGGCGCTCTCAAGGATGAGGGCCATGGCCGTGCTCTTCTTGGTGCGGATGAGGTACTGGGACACGGCAGAAACCGCCAGCAGGCTGGGGATGGAGACGTGGTACTCGTCGATGTCGCGGTCAGAGAGGATGATGATGTTGGCACCGTCCTTGTAGGCGCGGTCCACCTCCAGGAACACGCGGTCGATGGCCTTTTCCAGGCTGGTGTTCTTATAGTAATTGATGGACACCGTGGCGGTCTTGAAGCCGGGCACATTCATGTGCTTGATCTTGAGCAGGTCGGTGCTGGTCAGGATGGGGTTCTGCACCTTGAGCACCTTGCAGTTCTCGGGCTTGTCCTCCAGCAGGTTGCCGTGGGCACCCACATAGACGCTGGTGGAGGTGACCACCTTCTCCCGGATGGCATCGATGGGCGGGTTGGTGACCTGTGCGAACCGCTGCTTGAAGTAGTTGAACAGCGGGGGGTGCTGGTCACTCAGGACAGCCAGCGGGGTGTCGGTGCCCATGGCTCCGGAAGGCTCGGCACCGGCCCGGGCCATGGGCAGGATCAGCTCCTTGATTTCCTCGTATTTGTAGCCAAAGACCTTCTGCAGGCGGGTCAGCTCCTCGCCGGTGTAGCTGGGAACCTTGATGTTGGGGATCTTCAGGTCCTTCAGCCGGACCAGATTCCGGTCGATCCACTCGCCGTAGGGCTCGCGGCTGGCGTAGTATTCCTTCAGCCTCTCGTCATCCACGACCTCGCCCTTGACGGTATTCACCAGCAGCATTTTGCCGGGGCGCAGGCGGTCTTTCATCAGGATGTTGTCGGGGGCGCAGGGCAGCACGCCAACCTCGGAGGACAGGATCATCCGGCCGTCCTTGGTGATATAGTAGCGGCTGGGGCGCAGACCGTTGCGGTCCAGCACCGCGCCCACCACATCGCCGTCGGAGAAGAGGATGGCGGCGGGGCCGTCCCAGGGCTCCAGCATGGTGGCGTAATACTGGTAGAAATCGCGCTTTTTCTGGCTGATGTTCTTGTTGTTCTCCCAGGGCTCGGGGATGGTGATCATCACAGCCAGAGGCAGGTCCATGCCGTTCATCACCATGAACTCCAGCGCGTTGTCCAGCATGGCGGAGTCTGAGCCGGAGGTGTTGATGATGGGCAGGATCTTGTTCATGTCGTCCTGCAGGATGGGGCTCTCGATGCTCTCCTCACGGGCCAGCATGGCATCGGTGTTGCCCTTGATGGTGTTGATCTCGCCGTTGTGCAGGATGAACCGGTTGGGGTGGGCACGCATCCAGCTGGGGTTGGTGTTGGTAGAAAAGCGGCTGTGCACCATGCCGATGGCGGACTCGTAATCCTCGTCCTGCAGGTCAAGGTAGAACAGGCGCAGATCGTGCACCAGGAACATGCCCTTGTAGACGATGGTGCGGCTGGACAGGCTGGGCACATAGGTGCCGTTGCTGGCCTGCTCGAACACCCGGCGGATGATGTAGAGCCTGCGGTCAAAATCAATGCCCCTGCTCACACGGGCAGGCTTTTTGATGAAGCACTGCCAGATGGAGGGCATACAGTCCCGGGCCTTCTGGCCCACAGCATCGGGGTCTACCGGCACCCTGCGCCATGCCAGAAACTCAAGCCCCTCCTTGCGGGTGACCAGCTCAAACAGCTTCATGGCCTGTGCCCGCAGGTGCTCGTTCTGGGGGAAGAAGAACATGCCGACACCGTATTCCCGCTCATTGCCCAGGCTGATGTTCAGCTCATCGGCCACCTTGGAAAAGAACTTGTGGCTGATCTGCAGCATGATGCCCACGCCGTCGCCGGTCTTGCCCTCGGCATCCTTGCCGGCGCGGTGCTCCAGCCGTTCCACGATGCTCAGGGCATCGCTGACCGTCTGATGGCTCTTGCGGCCCTTGATGTCCACCACCGCGCCGATGCCGCAGGCATCGTGCTCGAACTGAGGGTCATACAGGCCAAGAGGCGTGGCGTTTTCCGTAAATTGATCCATTGCCTTTCCCATCCTTATCTCTCAAAATATCCTCCGGGCCGCGGCACATTCCGCAGCCGATCTTGCACAGAAAACAAAAAAGCGCCCCAGAAGGGCACACTTCACCCTTCTGGAACGCCTTTGTTCCGTTAGCTTTATTATAATGATTCGTGAAGATTGTTCAAGTGGGAGGTGCAACAAACTTTAGTGCACCAAAGCCCGCACTTCTTGTGCGCTTTGATGGAATGATGAACGCATTTCATCAAAACCTTGAAAAAACCGCCGCATCCGGCTGCCGGTCTGGGGCAGGGGATGCGGCGGTTTGCGTATGATTGCGGGGCGTTTCTGTCCTTAGTGCTTTGCGGCGCGCTGTTTGCGGTCGAAGAACCACCCGCATACCAACAGACCGATGCCAAAGATCAGAAGCACGGCAGCCAGCCAATCGGTGGTACCGGTCTGGATCAGGGTCACGGTCGTGGTGTTCTGCGTGGGCGTTTCCTCCGGCTGGGCCAACGACGCGGACGTGTCAGTCTGAGCCGGTTCCTCCGCAGGCAGCTCGCCGGGGGCCTCTGTTTCCTCGGTTTCCTCTGTTTCCTCGGTTTCCTCGGGGATCTCGGGCTCCTCAGGCTCCTGGGGGATCTCCGGCCCCTCAGGCTCCTCGGGGATCTCCGGCCCCTCAGGCTCCTCGGGGATCTCGGGGGTCTCCGGGTCTACGGGAACGACCGGAACATAGGGGTCGTCCGGGCTGTTCTTCAGGTTGGTAAAGACGACCTTGGCGGTGTCGTTCTGGGGCACAACGCCGGTCTCTGCAGGGTTGAGATTCAGCAGGGTCCAGCCGTCCTGAGCGGTTTCGGTGATGGTATAGCCGATGCCTGCGGGCAGGTTCGAGAGCGTGATGCTCTCGCCGCCTTTCAGGGTGAAAGATGCCTTGCCGTTTTTGAACGGGACACCGCACCATTTGTCGTCGATCGTGGTGATGGCATCATCATCCAGCGTGAGCTCAAAGGTGAACACGGTGTCATAGTCGCTCGGCAGCAGTTCACCGACCGTCTCTTTGCAGACGGTCAGGCTGCCGGTGCTGCCGTGTGCGGCCTTGAGGGACAGGGGGCCGGTGTAAGAATTGACGGGTGCGACGAGAACCATGTGCAGATCCGCTTCGTCCCCGTGGGCGTTCCAGCGGGTGGTTTCATAGTCGTCATACCAGCCGGTAATGAAATCATAGCAGTCCGGTTCGCCATCCAGCTCCCAGCCGCGGCCGGTGGGGCCAAAGGTAATGGTTCCACCGTTCTCGATGTCGTCACCGCCTTTTGTTGCATGGTTGTTGTACAGCTGCACGTCATCCGAAAGAGTTGCAGTGGAGTAGTTTCGGAGACCGCCGCCATACCAAGAGGAAGTGGTGTTATAACGAACACGGCCTGAAAGCAGCGTCAGTGTCGCATTCTCGTTATTGACAATGCCGCTGTTCTTGTTGTGCTCAACCTGCAGGTCAACATTTTCTTCTACAGTAAACGACGTTCCGCTATTGGTATTATAAATACCATAGCGACTGTTATTGCAGACAGAGACGTTTGCACCGGTTTTCATGGTAAACGTTCCGCGATTGGCGTTAAAAATACCATCGTAACTGTTGTTGCAGGTGGAAATGTTTGCGCCATTTTCTATGGTGAAAATACCGCCGTCATTGTAAATACCGTAGACACCATTACCGTCAGCAGAAACGTCTGCACTGCCCTGAATCGTAAAGTAGTCATCCGCAGGGGTGTCGAAGTTGTCGTAGACGGTGTTGAAGATGCCGCAGGACCTATTATTGTTTGCAGTGACATGTGCGCCGCCCTCAATGAGGAAAAAGCCTGTTGCTACTGACAGATCGCCACCGCCTGCATAGTTGTAGATGCCATACAGATTGTTATTTGCGGAGACATTGGCACCGCTTTTAATGGTAGTACGAGCATCAAAACTGTTTCCAAGGCCAAACTGCTCATTGTTATCGGCGATGACGGTTGCACCGCTTTCAATGTTCAGAATCCAGTTGTTTAAAACGCCAGCCAGGGCTTTGTTATTGCGGGCATAGATACACGCACCGGGCTCAATGGTTACATTACCTTCATAAATGATCGGCGTACCGTCAGTGTCTTTCGTATGCTGTGTATGTACGACAAAACCGCCGCCGCCAGGCCAACCGGCTTGGCCGTTGCCCTCGCAGTAAATCTGTCCATAAATATGACTCTCATCTCCGCGGCTGTTACCAATGCAAAGACCAGAACCGGAGTTGTTAGAAGCAATTACTGTGGAAGCAGCATCCATATCAAGGACACCGACATAAGCGCCAAAACCATCTGTTCCGCCAACATTCTCGCTTGCGATGAGTGTGGAAGATCTCATGGTCAGCGTACCACCATAGCTACCTACGCCATAGCAGCCGAGACCACCGGCGTAATAACCGGAGAGACCGTTACCAGTCAGAGTGACTTTGGCGTTGTCCAGAGTGAGATTGATGGGGTCGATGGTCATGCCGTTCCAGTCACAGCCGGTGATTTCCAGAGAAGACGAAGTGACCCAAATGCCATGATCGTTGTTACTGTAACTCTCTGCGTAGATACCGCTGGCATCAGTAGCGTCAAAGCCGCGGATCACAGCATTTGTATTGTCTTCAAAATACAAATCGCTGTCGTGCTCCAGGAAAATGCCGCTGCCAAAGGACTGATCTTCTGTCAACTCAAATTCCACATGGCTCAAACGCAGTTTGCTGGAGTGGGTGATCAGATTGGCCGTTTGTCCTGCGCCATGTTCATAGGTATGAGTATGCGCATGGATTTTCAGCGTAAGATCTTCAAACGTGATATCACTGTCCGATGCATAGATACCGTTCTCCTCCAGCGTCAGCGTATAGATGCCGCAACCGGAAATGGTCAGGGTCTTGTTATCGAACGTAAGACCTTCATACAGCTCAATGTTCGCCAGCAGGTCGATCTGTTCGCCAGGCATCGCCGCGCTGATCGCCTCGTCCAGTGTGGAGTAGTAGTACGTATCGTCGATCTTGTCGATCTTGCACACAGCCTGGGTTGTGGGGCTTGTGGTGCTGTCGTCGTCCGCAGGGTCATCGCCACCCGATTCCTCGTCAGGAGTTTTGGGGGTGAGATTCACTGTGGGCCGGTCATCCGCTGCTGCTTTATCGCGGTCCGCGTCCGCAGGGTCATCGTCACCCGGTCCCTTGTCAAGAGTTTTTTTTGGGGGGGGGGGGGGATTCCCTGCGGGCAGGTCATCCGTTGCTTCATCGCGGTCCGCATCCGCAAGGTCATCGTCACCCGATTCCTCGTCAGGAGTTTTGAGGGTGAGATTCCCTGCGGACCGGTCATCCGCTGCTTCTTCATCGTTGTCCGCATTCACGACAGCGAGCTGCTGTTCCGGTGAATCATCAAGGACGTCGGAAACGGTGGAAAGGTCACTCCAACCCAAAAGGGTGCCGTCCGAATCCGTGATGGTGGGGTCGGGGCTCAGTGCAAGTACACTCAGCGGCAGAACATGAAGCAGCAATCCGATGGTAAGTATCACTACGAACCATCTCTTTTTCATAATTTTTTTCTCCTCCTCTTTCTGAAATGTAGTGCATTTTGTACACTGACAATATAGTAGCATCGGATGTTCGGAAATACAAGAGGTTCAAACGAATTTGAAACCGAAAGATCCAAATTTTTGAAGCGGCGGGGAACCGCGCCGGAGTTTCTCCGGAAAATGATTCCTGCATAGGAGTGAAAACTTGTTCCTGCGCCGGAAATTCCCAGAAATTATGAAAAAGTTTCGACACAAGAAAAACTCCCGGGAAATCCCGGGAGCGTAGCAAAAACAAAGGAAGAAATTCCCTGCGGCGGCAGTCAGCGTCCCAGAATGGCCCGCAGGTCCTCTTCCGGGGTCGTAATGGCTTTCAGGTCATAGCGGCGCTGCAATTCCTGCACGACCCCCGGAGAGAGAAAGGCCGGGAGGGTGGGGCCGAGGCGGATGTTCCGGATGCCCAAAGCCAGCAGGGCAATCAGGATGCAGACTGCCTTCTGCTCGAACCAGCAGAGCACCAGCGAGAGCGGCAGGTCGTTGACGGTGCAGCCGAAGGCATCGGCCAGAGCCAGTGCGATCCGGATGGCGCTGTATGCATCGTTGCACTGGCCCACATCGAGGATGCGGGCCAGGCCAGTGCCGGGCACTGTGCCCAGAGGCAGATCGTTCAGCCGGAATTTTCCGCAGGCAAGGGTCAGAATGACCGTATCCGGCGGTGTCAGCCGGGCAAACTCGGTGTAATAACGGCGGGTGGGCCGGGTACCGTCGCAGCCGCCCACCAGGAAGAAATGGCGGATCTGCCCGCTTTTCACGGCCGCAACGATCTCATTGGCGTGGGAGAGCACAGCGCTCCGCGCAAAGCCGGTGGTGACCGTTTTGCCGCCGTTCATGCCCGGGATGATGGTATCCTCCGGGTAGCCGCCCAGTTCCAGCGCTTTCCGGATGACGGGGGTGAAGTCCCGGTCCTCCCCGATGTGCGGCACCCCGGGATAGGAGACCACCGAGGTGGTAAAGACCCGGTCGGCGTAGCTGGGGCGCAGCGGCATGATACAGTTTGTGGTGAAGAGGATGGGGGCGGGGATGTCCTCAAACTCCGACTGCTGGTTCTGCCAGGCGGTGCCGAAATTTCCCTTGAGGTGCGAATAGCGCTTTTTCAGCTCCGGATAACCGTGGGCGGGCAGGAGTTCCGAGTGGGTATAAACGTTGATGCCCTTGCCCTCGGTCTGGGCCAAAAGTTGCTGGGTGTCGTAAAGGTCGTGGCCGGAAATGACGATGAAAGGCCCTTTCTCGATGGTCAGAGGGACTTCTGTCGGTTCCGGTTCGCCAAAGGCACCGGTGTTGGCATGATCCAGCAGTTCCATGGTGCGGAAGCTGGCTTCTCCGGTCCTTTGCACCAGGAGCCAAAGCTCCTCCATGGATAGCCCCGAGGTGCCCACTGCCTTCAGGGCGGTACAGTAAAATTTGTCCAGCTCCGGGTCGATGCGGCCCAGCACCCGAGCATGATAGTTATAAGCGGCCATTCCCCGCAGGCTGAACAGCACAAAGCATTTCAGGCTTCGCACATCCGGGTCAGGCTCCTGCCAGAGCTGCTGCATATCATAGTCCTCGGCAATGCCCGGACAGGCGGCGTGGATCTTCTCGATCAGCTGCCCGACGGTGTGCTCGTCAAAATTTACATTGGTGATGGTGGTGAACAGCCCCTGCATCAGCAGCAAAGCCTGCTCCGGAGCCGGAGCACGGCCTTCGCCAATGAGCTGCTCCGCATACCGGATCAGGGCACCGGTCAGCCGGTCCTGCGCCGCTGCGGTCGGAGCCGATTTCCCGCACACACCTGCCCGACCGGTACAGGCAGTCCCGTTGGCCGCCTGCTCACATTGGAAACAAAACATCTGCTCATCCATAAAAATACTCCCTTCGCTTTCTGGCAAAGGGAGTATGGACAACGGACAGAGGAAATATGCAGGAAAAAAAAGGGGCCGCACCCCTTCGGATGCGGCCCCTGGAACGATGCAGTGGGATCAGTAGGTGATGCCCTGTGCCATCATGGCGGTGGCCACCTTCAGGAAACCGGCGCAGTTTGCACCGACCATCAGGTTGCCCTCGGAACCGGCAGCAACGGAAGCATCGTAGGAAGCGTGGAAGATGCCCTCCATGATGCCCTTCAGCTTGGCATCCACTTCCTCAAAGCTCCAGCTCAGACGCTCAGAGTTCTGGCTCATCTCCAGACCGGAGGTAGCCACGCCGCCTGCGTTGGAAGCCTTTGCAGGTCCGTACAGGATGCCGTTAGACAGGTAGACCTCAATGGCCTCCGGGGTGCTGGGCATGTTGGCACCCTCGCACACTACGGTGCAACCGCCCTTCACCAGAGCCTCAGCGGACTCCTTGTTGATCTCGTTCTGGGTTGCGCAGGGCAGGGCGATGTCGCAGGGGACAGTCCAGACCTTGCTGCAATCTGCAACATAGGTTACACCCTCGTGGGTCTCGGCGTACTCCTTGATACGGCCGCGGCGGACTTCCTTCAGATCCTTGACGTAGGCCAGATCGATACCGTTGGGATCGTAGACATAGCCGTTGGAGTCGGACATGGTCACGACCTTGGCACCCAGCTGGGTAGCCTTCTCGCAGGCGTAGATCGCAACATTGCCGGAACCGGAGATGACCACGGTCTTGCCCTCAAAGCTGTCGTTGCGCATGCACTTCAGAGCTTCAGCGGTGAAGTAGCACAGGCCGTAGCCGGTAGCCTCGGTACGGGCCAGAGAGCCGCCAAAGGTCAGGCCCTTGCCGGTGAGCATGCCGCCCTGGAAGCTGTTGGTCAGGCGCTTGTACTGGCCGAACATGTAGCCGACCTCGCGGCCGCCGACACCGATATCACCGGCGGGGCAGTCCACGAACTGGCCGATGTGGCGGTACAGCTCGGTCATGAAGCTCTGGCAGAAGCGCATGACTTCCATGTCGCTCTTGCCGTGGGGGTCGAAGTCAGAGCCGCCCTTGCCGCCGCCCATGGGCAGGGTGGTCAGGCTGTTCTTGAAGATCTGCTCAAAGCCCAGGAACTTCAGGATGCCCTGGTTGACAGAGGGATGGAAGCGCAGGCCGCCCTTGTAGGGGCCGATGGCGCTGTTGAACTGTACGCGGTAGCCGCGGTTCACCTGAACCTTGCCCTGATCGTCTACCCAAGGCACACGGAAGGTGATGATGCGCTCCGGCTCGACCATGCGCTCGATCAGGCCGGCCTTCTCGTACTCGGGGTGCTTCTCAACAACGGGCTGGATGCTCTCCAGAACCTCGCGCACAGCCTGCAGGAACTCAGGCTCGTTGGCATTGCGCTTTTCCAGACCTTCGTAAACGCGCTTCAGGTATTCATTCGTCAGCATAGTAGAATACTCCTTTTCCCAATTACTCTATAAAATTTGAAAAAGACGAAACCGCCCGGCACACCGCACAGCGGACACGCTGCTAAAACGCTATGGGACGATCCCGGATTTCCATTCTTACACACCGGTCAGCTTATGGCTACAGACCGCTTTATTATTATAAAGCATTTCTGTGGGTTTGACAATAGAGAGAAAGCAGAAAATGCTTCAAAAAAACAGATGAAAAGTTGAAACCGCTTCACAAAACGAAAAATAAAAGAAAAAAACTGCACAGAACCTTGTTTTTTAAAGCGCTGGCAGAACAAAAGAAATACGAAAAAGAACGTCTTTTCTCCATTCTGCTGCATTCCGCAGGCGCAGAAAGCCATATTTTCTGCAACCAAAAAGCCCTGCACCACGCAAACGGCACAGGGCAGAGAAACGATTTTTACTTTTTCAGCAGCTTTTCGCAGGCATCTGCGGCACCTTCCAAAAATTCGCCGCCGTAGGTCTCGATGAGACCGGCGTCCGACAGCTCGGCCAGCTTCGGGTCGATGGGACACTTGGCCAGCACGGGCAGGCCGTGCTTTGCAGCCACCTCATCCACATGGCTCACGCCGAACACATTGATGTGCTTGCCGCAGTCGGGACAGACGATGTAGCTCATGTTCTCCACAATGCCCAGCATGGGCACCTTCATCATCTCAGCCATGTTCACGGCCTTGGCCACGATCATGCTCACCAGCTCCTGCGGGCTTGCCACCACCACGATGCCGTCCACCGGCAGGCTCTGGAACACGGTCAGGGGCACATCACCGGTTCCCGGGGGCATGTCCACGAACAGAAAGTCCACGTCCTTCCAGACCACATCGGTCCAGAACTGCTTGACAGCACCGGCAATGACCGGGCCGCGCCACACAACGGGGTCTTCCTCATTTTCCACCAGCAGGTTGATGCTCATGACATCGATGCCCATGCGGCTCTGGATGGGCCAGCAGCCCTTGTCGTCGGCCATGGCACGGCCATGGATGCCGAACAGCTTGGGAATGGACGGGCCGGTGATGTCGGCATCCAGAATGCCGCAGTGGTAGCCGCGGCGTGCCATGGCGCAGGCCAGCAGAGCGCTGGTCATGCTCTTGCCAACGCCGCCCTTGCCGGACACAACGCCGATGACCTTTTTGACGCTGCTGTTGGGGTTGGGGGCATCGTGCTTGGGCGCTGCATCGCGGGAAGAACATGCTGCTCCACAGCTGGAGCAGTCATGGGTACATTCTTCGCTCATTCTCTTTTTGCGCACGGCTGGCTCAGAGGCATTGGCCGTGTGCTTCCTCCTTAAACAGAATACGGCCATATAAAAGCCGCCCCTTTACTATACCATAAAAGCGCTCAGGAAACAACCCGCCGCGCCGCTCTGCTTTTGCATATCCTGTTCCGCCGCTTCATATGCTGGAACCGGAACATTCCGGCAGGAGGTGCGCCATGCGGCAGAGCTATTTGAAAAATGCGGCGCTGCTCACCGGTTCAGACGTGGTGCTGCGGCTGGCCGGCATGGGCCTGCGCATCTGGCTGGCAAACGAGCTGGGCGGCGAGGGGATGGGCCTTTACCAGCTGGTGCTGGCGGTGTATTCACTGTTCGTCACGCTGGCAACGGCGGGCGTTTCGGTGGCGGCTACCCGGCTCATGGCCGAGGAACTCAGCGGCCCGGCTTCCGCCCATGGTGCAGCCCGTGGCATGCTGCGCCGTCTGCTGGCGGCAGGACTTGTGCTGGGGCTGTTTGCCGCCGCGCTGCAGCTGGCGACAGCGGATCTTGCGGCCCGGTTGTGGCTT
>ERZ791903.2608-NODE-2608-length-12912-cov-8.752897_pt1 | contig 12912 bp, 8 predicted proteins | sample MGYA00510148_ERZ791903 | MGnify/ENA primary metagenome ERZ791903 (study PRJEB30046, sample SAMN00792080) | human gut metagenome | study: EMG produced TPA metagenomics assembly of the A metagenome-wide association study of gut microbiota in type 2...
TGCCCTTTTGAGGGCTAATACCAAACCACCAGTTGAACTGGTGGTTGCTGACTTAGATATAGCGCTGTCGTTAGCACCGACAGACTTCTGTGCGAGAACTCTTAATTCTTTGGCCTGTTCTTTGGTAAAGTGTCCGTGTGAGTTCACTTTGAGCAGATTTGCCAGATGAGTCATATGCATGGAAGCAATCTCTTTTGGAGAAGGTGCTTCTTTTAATAAAGCATAGACAGCGTGTTGATGCAGACCGGATTTGAAAAAGTATTGAATCTCCGGAAAGACCTGATCAACATAGGTTGTCAGTTGAATTTTCAATCGGGTACGTTGCTTTATGGTTTTCTGACGGAAACGTCCCAATGCCTTAAGATCCATCATATCGAGATCAAAGAAGCTGACGAATCTGAGGTTGTCCTGCATCATAAGAGTTTTAGCAATCACGTAAGTGTCGACCTTATCTGTCTTAGTTTTGCGAACGTTATTTTTTCGCATTTGACAGGTTTTGATGGGGTTCAACACACACACTTGGTAAAGCTCAGTAACAAGGTATCGAACAAGGTTGTCACCGTAGTGTGCCGTTGACTCAAGACCGATGATGAGGCTGTTCTTATCGAATGATTCGAGTTTAGAGACCAGCAGTTGGAAGCCATCAGCGTCATTTGTGAATTTGAACGGCTCAATGATTATTTCACCGTCGGAAGAAATCGCAGCGGCGAAATGATTAAGTTTGGCAATATCAATGCCTACGTAAATTTTCATGAGGTTGTACCTCCCTTTCCTAAAGTCTGATACCATGATGTCCACCATCGATTATCATCGTAGACTTGATAGAAATAAGTACTCTGAGTGAAAAACACTCCGGCAACATCCAGCTGATAAACAATTCAGATAAAGGTAGTGGCAATACACTCCAGTCGAGTAGTCAAGCTACAGAAAAAAATCAAAAGTCCATAGTATCTGAATTGTATTGAACCACGATATTAAAAGAAAGGAAATATGTGATAATTAACTTCCTAATTATCATACAAGATAACAATGAGGAGAATAACATGGTAATAAAAAATGTAAATCTGGAAATTGTCTGCGGTGTGACCAGCAAAGTGCCGGATACCGCGTATGCGGAAGTGGCTTTTGCAGGAAAGTCAAACGTTGGAAAATCATCCCTGATCAATGCGCTGATGAACCGTAAAGCGTTAGCACGTACTTCTGCCCAGCCGGGAAAAACACAGACCATTAACTTTTACAATATCAACGATGCCATGTATCTTGTGGATCTTCCAGGGTACGGTTATGCAAAAGCATCCGAGGAAGTAAAGGCTAAATGGGGAAAAATGATTGAGAATTACCTGCACACGTCCAAACAGTTAAAAGCAGTATTTCTCCTGATCGATATCCGCCACGATCCTTCCGCAAACGACAGGATGATGTATGAGTGGATGGTATATCAGGGATTTGCACCGATCATCATTGCGACCAAACTCGATAAGATCAAACGAAGCCAGATCCAGAAAAATGTCAAAGCAATCCGCGAAGGCTTAAATGTGCAGCCGGGCACCACGATCATTCCGTTTTCCGCTGAGACGAAGCAGGGACGCGATGAGATCTGGGAGCTGATCGATTCATTCGTGCTGCCGCAGGAAGATGCATTACAGGATGAAAATGCAGCGCAGGAAGAAAAATAAAATGTTCGCGGAGTTATACATTTATTCATGCCAATAGAATGTTTGCAGAGCGTGCATTCTATTGTTCAGGATAAAAGAATGTACGCAAAGAGCATATTCTTTTATTTAAAAATATGTAAGAATATGGTATGCTGAAACTATAAATTTTACAAAAAGCAGAAAATCTTAACAGGAAGCAAACTCCTTTTACATTGCGCCTGAAAAAGGTTCATGCTAAAATAATCACTATGACGAAGAGTCAGTATCGGAGGACAGCCATGAAAAAGAAAAAAATCGTAATAGCACTTGGTCATGAAGCACTTGGTACCACATTACCGGAGCAGAAAGAGGCAACAAAACGCACTGCAAAAGCGGTTGCTGATTTTATCCGCGATGATTATCAGGTAGTCATTACACACAGTAACGGACCACAGGTTGGTATGATCCATACAGCAATGAATGAGTTCTGCAGATTATATCCGGAGTATACCGCTACGCCAATGTCTGTATGTTCTGCAATGAGTCAGGGATACATCGGTTACGATTTACAGAATGCTATCCGTGCTGAACTGCTCAATAAAGGAATTTATAAAACGGTTTCCACAGTTTTAACGCAGGTTGTCGTAGATCCGTATGATGAGGCTTTTTATAAGCCAAGCAAGGTGATCGGACGTGTGATGACAGAGGAAGAGGCTGAGGCAGAGGAGAAAAAAGGAAATCATGTCACTGCAGTAGAAGGCGGTTTCCGCCGTATTGTTGCGGCTCCAAAGCCAATGGACATCGTTGAGATCGATGCGATCCGTGCATTATCCGATGCAGATCAGGTTGTTGTTGCATGTGGCGGCGGCGGTATTCCGGTGCTTTCACAGGATAATAATTTAAAAGGTGCCAGCGCAGTGATCGAGAAAGACCTTGCAGCAGGAAAATTAGCAGAACTTTTAGATGCTGACATGTTAGTCATTTTAACAAGTGTGGATAACGTATGTCTGAATTATGGCACAGAGAATGAAAAAGCACTTTCCACCATGACGGTTGCAGAAGCAAAACAGTATATGGAAGAAGGCCAGTTCGGAGAAGATGATATGCTGCCTAAGATTCAGGCTGCCATTGATTTTATTGGAGATTCCGCAATCCGTTCCGTACTTATTACAAAGCTGAACAAAGACGGCACCTATGTGAGTGGTGGACCGGGTACGATGATCACAAAATAATAAGAAAGAATCGATTGCCGAAAATATATTTTTTTACGAGGAAAAAAGATGTTTAGAAAAACAAAAATTGTTTGTACTTTAGGACCTGCAACAGATAAAGAAGGTGTATTAAAACGCCTGATCGAAGAGGGAATGAATGTTGCCCGTTTTAATTTTTCTCATGGTGACCATGAGGAGCAGTTAGGACGTCTTCAGATGTTACAGAAGCTTCGTAAGGAATTAAAACGTCCAGTCGCAGCATTGCTTGACACCAAAGGACCGGAGATCCGTCTGAAAGATTTTACAGATGGAAAAGTTGAACTTAAGGATGGACAGACGTTTACTCTGACAACCGATGAGATTATGGGAGATGCGACACGCGTTTCCATTACCTATAAAAATCTGCCGGAGGATGTAAAGCCGGGAGACTGTATTCTGATCGATGATGGTCTGATCGGAATGGAAGTCAAAGAAATCAAAGTGACACCTGGTGCAAAAGCAGATAAAGATGGCAAAAAGCCAAAGGATATCATCTGCCAGGTATTAAATGGCGGTATGATCTCAAACAGAAAAGGTGTGAACGTTCCGAATGTAGAGCTGTCCATGCCATATATCAGTGAGAAAGATTACGGTGATATCGTATTTGCAGTAGAGCATGATTATGATTTTATTGCAGCATCTTTTGTCCGTACAGCAGATGATGTGCTTGCAATCCGTAAGATCCTTGCAGAAAAAGGCGGTGAAGATATCAATATCATTGCCAAGATTGAGAATATGCAGGGTGTACAGAATATTGATGATATTATCCGCGTTTCCGATGGTATCATGGTAGCCCGCGGTGATATGGGTGTTGAGATACCATTAGAGGATGTACCGGTCATTCAGAAAATGATCATCAAAAAAGTATACGATGCAGGTAAGAAAGTTATCACAGCAACGCAGATGCTTGATTCTATGATGAAACATCCACGTCCGACCAGAGCAGAGGCAACTGACGTTGCAAATGCGATCTATGACGGTACCAGTGCGATCATGCTTTCCGGTGAGACGGCTGCAGGTATGTACCCGATCGAGGCTTTAAAGACCATGGTGCGTATTGCAGTCCGTACCGAGCAGGATATCAATTACTTACAGCGTTTCAAAATGCGTAAGACTATGAGCAACCCGGATGTGACCAATGCTATCTCCCATGCAACCTGTACGATGGCAGGTGATTTAAATGCAGCAGCGATCATCACGGTAACAAAATCCGGACGCACTGCCCGTATGGTTTCCAAATACCGCCCGAACTGTCCGATCATCGGAGGATGTCTGACAGAGAAGATTTACCGCCAGCTTGCATTATCCTGGGGTGTGATCCCGCTTATGATCGAGGAAAAGACACAAGCAGAAGAACTGTTTGACTATGCAGTCGATGCAGCAGAAGCAGCAGGAATCATTTCCAAAGGAGATGTTGTTGTCTTAACCGCAGGAGTTCCTCTTGGTGTATCCGGTACGACCAACCTGATCAAGGTGCAGGTGGCAGGACATATCTTAGTGGAGGGACAAGGAATCGGAACACAGAAGATTTCTGCAAATCTCTGCGTTTGTCACAATGAAGAAGATCTTAAAAACTTTAAAGTCGGGGACATCATTGTTGCAAAAGATACCAGCAATGCAATGATGACACAGATGCGTGAGGCATCCGGACTGATCGTGGAAGCATCCGGCGAAAACTGCCATGCGGCGATTGCGGGATTAAGCCTTGATATTCCTGTCCTGATCGGTGCAAAACATGCGCTTGATGTCTTAAAATCCAGTGCATATGTAGAATTGGATTGTGAGAACGGACTTGTGACAGCAAATTAATTTGCAACAAATTTTGATAACTGAAAATAGAAGATTAAAATGAATGAGAAAAGGATATGAAAGGCTTTAGCGAAGGTCTGCATATCCTTTTTCCCATATACCGGTCCAGTATAGTATATACAGGATCAGGGCAGAGGTTCCGTTACTGATCACAACGGAGTACCAGATGGATGCTACTCCCAGATGGAATATATTTGCGCATATAAAGAGAGTCAGCAGACGGAATATCCATATCCTTGAAGCGTCTACAAGCATTGTTATGAATGTATGTCCACATCCCTGAAATAATCCCTGTGATACATTATAAAAAGCATTTGTCCAGCACCAGAAAGCAATAATGGACAGATAGTCGGCTGCAAGAGGAATGACTTTGGCATCGGATGAAAAAAATGATACCATAGCCTGGGAAACAGGGCGTCTTGATAATATGAATCCCAAAATAAGAAGGAATACGGCGCATATTCTAAGAGAATAATGAAATGCTTTATCCGCCCGTTTCCTGTTACCGGCGCCAATATTCTGTCCTACGATAGTGGATACGGCAGAGCCAATACCGCTTGCGGGCATTGTAATAAGGCTATTGATCTTATTGCCAATACCGTAGGCACTTGTTGCAATATAGCCATAAACATTTACATTTCTTGTCATGAGCAAAGTTCCTAATTGCATGGTACTTCCGCCAATAGCAGTTGGCAGACCGATTTTTATAATGGAACTTATCATTTTTTTGTCAAATGCAAAATTCTTAAAAGAAATTCTTATCAACTGCCCTGGTTTTGTAAGTATGATAAAACCAATCAGGGCACATGGAATTTTTGCGGTAAGTGTTGCAAATGCCGCGCCTCCGATCCCCCAGTGAAATACGATGAGGAAAAGTGGATCTAATATGAGATTGATCACGATACCAAGCAGGTTTAGAAGCATAGGTTTTACAGTGTCGCCCTGTGCCTGTTTCACTGCCGTAAATAAATTGATCATAAATAAAAATGGAAGATCGAGAACAACAATTCTTAAATAGGTAAGACCATACACATACACATTTCCAACAGCACCAAGCCAGGTAACCAGTGATGGAGATATCAGAAAACACAGTAGTGCACAGATAATCGAGAAACCAAGAGAAATGAGGCATATATGATTTGCCATTTTGGCTGCCTGCTCATCTTTTCTGGCACCAAGATATTGTGATATTAGAATAGCACCCGCGGTTGTGATACCATTTCCAAAGCTGGTAAGGATATTTTGGAATGGTGATACAAGCGTTATGGCAGATTGATTTTCAGTTCCGATCCTGCCTAACCAGAAGGTATCGGTAAGATTGTACATTGACTGTATAAAACTGTTGATCATAACCGGAACGGCAAGCATAAGAATTGCCTGTGACAGACTGCCGTTTAAAATCATATTTCTTTTATTTTCAGATATTGGTTTTGACATAGAACCTCCATGGAGCTTTATAAAATAATAAAGCATGTTGACAAAATGTATTTATGTAGTTCATAATATGACAATAAAACAGTATATTCCATGAAAAAATAGAAAAAATAAAGAAAAATACAGAAAAAAAGTACAAAAATGGAGAAGTTTATGTTTCAGGATATGCCAAGAGATTTTGATATTAAAAAAATAAAAAAAAGTAATACGATAAGTAAAAGTAACTGTGAACCACATGTACATCCGTTTCATGAGATCTTTTATCTGTCAAACGGAGAATGTACCAGTTTTATCGATCATAATATATACAAGTTTGGAAAAGGGGATCTTGTAATCGTTCCGGGTGGCTGCCTGCATAAGACCATATATACCGGAAAAGGACTTCATGAAAGGATTGTGATCAGTTTTCGAAATGAGGCTGTAGACTCAATCAGAGAACAGATCGGAGACGAACACCTTAAGAACTGCATGGTTCCGGGAGTAATAAATGTACCGGAAAAACGCAGGGATTATGTGATTTCCCTTCTGGATAAGCTGATATTTGAAAATGAAACGCCGGATGAATTGTCACCAGCGTTTATCAGGGCAGGACTTGTGGAACTCTTACTGTTTATCATAAGATGCAGGGAGTATGAGGAAACAGTGATAAAAGAGCTGGATGTAGACAACCGGAAGATTCAGGAGGTTGCAACCTATATATTTGAGCATTATACGGAAAATATCTTACTGGAAGATGTGGCGGAGAAATTTCATATGAGCAAGTCATTTTTGTCCAAAAGATTTAAAACAGCGACAGGTTTTGGTTTTAAGGAATATATCATTAACCTGCGTATACAAAATGCCAGCAGACTGTTATTGGAAACAGATAAATCAATCACGGATATAGCATTCGAATGTGGATTTAATGACAGTAATTATTTTGGGGATTCTTTCCGTAGGATAAAAGGTGTTTCGCCGCGTAAATACAGACAAAATGAAATATTTTAACGGTATAGGATAAAAAAGAAGCCTTCATTTATCAAAGGCTCCTTTTTTATAGGTAAAGACAGGTATGGGAGGTTAACCCATCGTTACTTCAACATTTACATCTTTTTTATCAGCGGAGAATGGAATGGTATTTCCTTCTACCGACTGTCCATCCACGATCATGGAAACAACACCTTTTTCAACATGATCCGGATTCTTTACTGTGATATGGTAGCTGACACCTCTGAAATCACGTTTTGCAGTAAATCCATCTAACTTAGATGGGATACAAGGATCTACAGTCAGACCGTCATAATCCGGACGGATACCGAGGATAAACTGGGAAACATCAAGGAATGTCCATGCGGCGGTTCCTGTCAGCCAGCTGTTCTTTGCCTCACCGAAGTTCGGTGCATCTTTTCCGGCGATCATCTGTGAGTATACATACGGTTCTGTGCGGTGGATCTCACTGATGTCTTCAATATATGCAGGACAGGTTCTGGTATATACCTGCCATGCGCGGTTGCCTCTGCCGACTACGGTCTCTGCGATGGAGATCCATGGATTATTGTGGCAGAAGATACCGGCGTTCTCTTTATATCCTGGTGGATAAGAGGAAATCTCACCAAGTTCTACATGATATCTGTGATAAGGCGGCTGTAACAGCACAATACCGTATTTGGTGTCTAAGTATTTTTCAACGGATTCCATTGCTTTTAAGCAGTAGCCTTCTTCTAAGCCAATCTCTGCCATAACGCAGAATCCCTGCGGCTCGATAAAGATCTTGCCGTCCTCACATTCTTTTGAACCGATCTTATTTTTGTAATGGTCATAAGCACGCAGATACCATTCGCCATCCCAGCCGGCATCTATAACCGTTTTCTCCATTTCTGCGATTGCTTTCTCTGCGATTTCGGCCTCTTCTGTCATACCCTGATGACGGCAGATCGCTGCATAATCTTTTCCATAGCGGACAAACATACCTGCGATAAATACAGATTCTGCATTCGGACCTTCGGAAGGACCAAATGTCTGGAATGATTCGCCAGGTTCTGTCGAGAAGCAGTTTAAGTTGAGACAGTCATTCCAGTCAGCACGTCCGATCAGAGGCAGATTGTGCGGCCCTAAGTGATCCATTGTATAATGGAAGGAACGGCGTAAATGCTCCATGAAGGTGGTTGCTTTGGAAGCATCGCTGTCATATGGCGTCATTTCGTCAAGAATTGTATAATCCCCGGTCTCTTTGATATAAGCGGCAGTTCCGGCGATCAGCCATAACGGATCATCGTTAAATCCGCTTCCGATGTCAGAGTTACCTTTTTTTGTGAGCGGCTGATACTGATGATAAGCACTTCCGTCTTCAAACTGGGTAGCAGCGATATCTAAGATACGCTCTCTTGCGCGGTCAGGGATCAGATGTACGAAACCAAGAAGATCCTGGCAGGAATCACGGAATCCCATGCCACGGCCGATGCCGGACTCAAAATAGGAAGCGGAACGGCTCATATTGAAGGTAACCATACACTGATACTGATGCCAGATGTTAACCATACGGTCTAATTTTTCTTCACTGGAAGAAACAGTAAAATGAGAAAGCAGTTCATTCCAGTAATCTTTTAATTTAGCAAGTGCTGCATCTGCTTTTTCTGCGGTATCGAAGCGTGAGAGAAGCTCATCAGATCGTTTGCGGTTGATGATGCCGTCCTCAGCACGGCCTACCCATTTTTCTTCTACCGGATTTTCGACATAGCCAAGTACAAAAACATAGGTTTTTGTCTCACCTGGAGCAAGAGAAACTTTAAGGTGATGGGAACCGATCGGAGCCCAGCCGCTTGCTACAGAATTTTTTGAAGTTCCATTTACGACAACTTCCGGAGCAGAATTTTCTCCATATGCACCCAAGAAAGAATCGCGGTCTGTATCAAATCCTGCGATCGGGGCATTGACAGCGTAAACAGCATAGTGATTTCTACGCTCTCTGTATTCTGTCTTATGGTAAAGAGCGGAACCATGGATCTCAACTTCACCGGTGGAGAAGTTACGCTGGAAGTTGGTCATATCATCCATTGCATTCCACAGACAGAACTCTACGTAAGAGAATACGGAAAAATTACGGGTTTCATTACACTCGTTCGTAAGGGAAAGTTTGCCGACCTCACAGGTCTCACCAACCGGGACAAAGGAGGTAAGTTCTGCAGTCAGTTTATTTTTACTTCCTTTAAATACGGAATAACCCATGCCGTGACGGCAGCTATAGGCATCCAGTTCCGTCTTTGACGGCATCCATCCTGGATTCCAGATCGTATCGCCATCTTTAATATAGTAGTAATGTCCGTTAGAATCGAGCGGTACATTATTATAGCGGTATCTGGTCAGGCGGAGTAACTTTGCATCTTTGTAGAAACTGTAGCCGCCGCAGGTGTTTGAGATCAGAGAAAAGAAGTTCTCGGAACCAAGGTAGTTGATCCATGGCAGTGGTGTTTTTGGAGATGTGATGACATATTCTTTGTTGGTGTCATCGAAATAACCGAATTTCATAATAAAATCCTCCATATACATAAATATTGATAAGTAACGGTTTCGAAAACGATTAAGTTTTCATTTCTTAATAAAAAGTATATATTCAGAAAGAATAAAAATCAATATAAAACATTGAAAAACAGGAAAATATAGCAGATTAGACAAAAAAACATACTTTTATGGATGAAAGCGACAATGGCTATTTTTTGATGAATAATTAAAGTATTTTACGAAAACGTATAAGAAGTAGATACAAAGTACTAAGATTACAGATAATTGGTCTAATATTTAATGTAAAAATACACAAAAACTAATGTAAAAAAGTGTAAAAAGCGACGAATCGCCAAAAACCAGTTGCAATTTGCTTATGGATGGCATATAGTAAAAGTACGAAAACGATTAAGCAATATTTCGGAAACAACATTTCGTTTTCGAAGAGAAGCTGGAGGTTTCCATGGTATCATTAAAAACGATTGCAGAGAAATGTGGAGTATCCACTGCCACTGTAAGCAAGGCTTTAAATGACCAGAGAGATATCAGCGAAGAGACAAAGAACCGTGTCAGAAAGACAGCAGAAGCACTTGGATATTTTCCTAATGCAGCGGCGAGAGCTCTAAAGACAAACCGTTCCTATAATATAGGAGTTCTTTTTGAAGAAGATGCGGGAAGCGGTTTGACACATGAGTATTTTTCGGGAGTACTGAATGGATTAAAAGTCCAGTCAGAGAAACAGGGATATGACATTACATTTATCAATACCTGTTTTGAAAATCGCAAGATGTCTTATTATGAACATTGCAGATACCGGAATTTTGAAGGAGTTGCAATTGTCTGTGCCGATTTCAATGACCCGGATGTCTTAGAACTGATGAACAGTGACCTGCCGGTTGTTACAATCGATTATGTACATCATAATTGTACGGCAGTCAGTTCCAATAATATTCAGGGCATTGAAGATCTTGTAAAATACATATACGGGCAGGGACATCGAAAAATTGCATATATTCATGGGCAGCAGGCTTCTTACGTTACGAAAGACCGGCTGGCAAGTTTTTACCGGACAGTTGATGAACTTGGTTTAAAGATTCCGGATGAATATATCCGGACAGCAGATTATCTGGAAACCAGGGAAGCAGCAAAGCAGACAAAGGAACTGCTCAATTTAGAAGATCCGCCAACCTGTATCATATATCCGGATGACACCTCTTTAATAGGAGGAAGGAATGTTATCATAGAGATGGGACTTCGGATTCCGAAGGATATTTCAATTGCAGGATATGACGGGACGAGGATGTCACAGTTATTACATCCACAGCTTACAACGATCAGACAGGACACAGAGCTGATCGGGAGCGAGGCAGCCAAGCGGCTGATAGGCACTATTGAGAAACCGAGAACAACTCTCGTAGAGAGAGTCGTTATAGAAGGAATCTTAGTTGCCGGTAAATCCGTTGGACGTATTTAAAAGTAGTTGCAGCTACATACGGACAGCATTTTTGCAGAAATGTATACGGAAGATAGGCATTTGATTCTGAACTATCTACTGAAAAGTAGCAAACAAACAATGGTCAAAAGACCACATATTAAGGAGGAGGGTTTTCCATGAAAAAGAAAATCGTTAGCACATTATTATGCACAGCAATGCTCGTAACCATGATGGCAGGATGCGGCGGCAGCAATGCATCAAACACCAGCACAAACAGTGGCAGCAACGCAGCAGATACGAAGAGTGATGCAGCAGCAGCCACAGATGAAGCCGCTCCGGCAACAGAAGCAGCAAGCGCAGATACAAGTTCAGATGCAAGTGCTTCTGATGAAGGAAAAGTACTTAATATCTACTGCTGGAATGAAGAGTTCAAGAGCCGTCTGACAGATCATTATCCAGGATATACAGAGGTGGATGCAACCACAGGTACGATCGGTGATGTAACTGTAAAATGGAACATTACACCAAATGATGACAATGCATATCAGAACAATCTGGATGCAACCTTATTAAAACAGGCAGATGCAGCAGCAGACGATAAGATCGATATCTTCTTGGTAGAAGCCGATTATGCATTGAAATATGTTGATACAGATTACACAATGGCAGTTACAGATCTTGGAATTACCGATGCTGATCTTTCCAAACAGTACCAGTACACCAAAGATGTTGTTACAGATTCCAACGGTGTATTAAAAGGTGTTTCATGGCAGGGCTGCCCTGGTGTATTATTCTATAACAGAGATGCAGCAAAAGAAGTATTAGGTTCTGATGATCCTGCTGAAGTTCAGAATTACGTAAAAGACTGGGATACATTTAATGATACAGCAAAGAAAATGAAAGATGCAGGTTACACAATCACATCTTCCGCAAACGATACTTACCGTGTATACTCCAACAACGTTACTTCAAAATGGGTTGTTGACGGCAAGATCAATATTGATGACAACATTATGAAATGGGTGGATGATTCCAAAGAGCTTGTAGATGCAGGTGAGACAGGAACATATGATCTATGGAGTGATGACTGGAAGAAAGGTTTCTATCCGGAAGGAAATGTATTCTGCTACTTTGGACCTGCATGGTTAGTAAACTTCTCAATGGCAGCAGATACAGAAGGCAGTATCGGTTACAACGGTGGCTGGGGTGCAACGGAAGGACCTCAGGGCTTCTTCTGGGGCGGTACATGGATCTGTGCAGCAGCAGGAACTGATAACCAGAGCCTTGTAAAAGATATCATGCTTCAGATGACAACTAATGATGACGTTATGAAAGAGATCATCGAGAAAGATGATGACTTCGTAAACAATCAGGATGTAATCACTGAGATGGCAGACAGCTCCTATTCAAGCAAGATCTTAGGCGGACAGAATCCACTTGGCATTTACAGCTCAGGTGTTTCCAAACTTGATTTAAGCAATCTTTCTTCTTATGATCAGGGATGTAACGAAGAGTTCCAGAATGCAATGAAGAACTACTTCGAGGGAACAGCTACTAAGGAAGAAGCATTAGATCTGTTCTACAAAGCAGTTGTAGAGAAATATCCGGAGTTAACATACTAAGCAGACGAACGGTATAAAAAATGATCAGATGCCGCGCCTGCCGGACCGTAAGGGAGGCGGGCGCGGCTCATTTTATATCCAAATTTGTGTAAAAACTGTAAGCGCAGAGCTGACAGCAGACTTACACAGCATAAGAGTGAGGGATGCTGTGAGCTCTGTGAACGAAAATCATGCACTCTGGAAAAGGAGGTCAGGTTGTTATGAAAAAAAGCAGTGGAAAGGTAGTAAAGTACAATAAATGGGGATATATC
>ERZ791903.2610-NODE-2610-length-12910-cov-2.912641_pt1 | contig 12910 bp, 9 predicted proteins | sample MGYA00510148_ERZ791903 | MGnify/ENA primary metagenome ERZ791903 (study PRJEB30046, sample SAMN00792080) | human gut metagenome | study: EMG produced TPA metagenomics assembly of the A metagenome-wide association study of gut microbiota in type 2...
CAAGAAGCGAGCTCGGTGTCACCTGATGCATGAAGCCCGCAAGCGAAATGCGGGCGATGATTGCCTCATTATTAGTCGACGGAACAATGAGATTGATATAGGGGGTTGAGTTCCCCTTGTAGAAATAGGGATTCGAGAAGAGAGCGGTCTCACTGTCATGAGCGCGCTTCAGGGTTTCCAGCGTGTCCTGCATCGCGAGCTTCTGGCCCGCGGGGAGGCTGAGAGCCTCGAACGCGAATCCTGAGGCGTACGAGGTGAGCACGGTTTCATCCTTCACAAGACTGATTTCGACAATCTCGGGGCGGGACTCCATCAGGCGTCTGGCAAGCCCCTGGGCACGGGTGGATAGGCGCCAGTTCGGGTGGTGAAAAATGCTGAAGGAGTATCGGGAAACCGCTTCGCTCGTCGTCGACAGACGGGCGTCAACAGTTTCCGCGAGCAGCTCCGCGGACTGAGCAATATCATTCCGCTCATTTGTGCGGTAGATATGCGAGATATAGAGAGCGGAAATAACGAAAACCGAAAGAATCACGGCGAGCGCGATCCATGTCGCGTAGAAGCCGAAATTGCCCGGCGAGATTTCTTCCGTGCGTGAAAGCCCCTGAAATAGGCTCTCATCTTTTCGCGTTGCGAGGACTTTCATCTGTTCATCCGGGATTTCAGGTCCGCCCGATTTCCCTGTCTCCTTATGCCTGCGTCGGCACTCAGCGCCGCCGCGCCTTCCGTGCTGGATATCGCTTTAATGCGGGTTCGCCTAAAAGTTTAAGGCCTTGACTATTAAAATGAGAACCAGCAATACATCCCCCAACAAAAAAGCGATATTTCCTATGAATCAGAATGAGCTGAAGAAGGCAGCCGCGGAGCGCGCGGTGTCTTTTGTTCAGGAAGGCCGGGTTCTCGGCGTTGGTACAGGTTCTACCGTTGATTTCTTTATCGACGCGCTGGCCGCCTCCGGCAAGAAGGTTCCGGCCTGTGTTTCGAGCTCGGTCCGTTCGACCGAACATCTGGAACGCCTCGGTTTCAAGGTGCTCGATCCGAATGAAGTGGATGAGATCGAGGTCTATGTGGACGGTGCCGATGAGATCGATTCCGGCTTCCACATGGTGAAGGGCGGCGGCGGAGCGCTGACGCGGGAAAAGATTCTTGCTTCTCTCGCTCGCACTTACGTCTGCATTGCCGATGAAAGCAAGCTCGTGCCGGTGCTCGGCAGATTCCCGCTGCCGGTTGAAGTGATCCCGATGGCAGTGGGTGTTGTGAGCCGTCAGCTGAAGGCGCTCGGCGGTGAACCAAAGCTCCGTGACTTCACGACGGATAACGGCTGCAAGATTCTGGATGTTTCCGGTCTGCAGATCACGGATCCCGTGGCGCTTGAGGAAAAGATCAATCAGATCCCCGGTGTTGTGACGGTCGGTCTTTTCGCGCGGCGGGGCGCTGATGTGCTGCTGCTCGCCACGGCGGACGGCGTGAAGGAAAGCGCCGCGCTCTGATTAATGCCGGATTCCGCGGATCGGTAACAGAAAAGGCGGAGGCATATTGCTTCCGCCTTTTCTCTGCGGGATCAATCCGTCTTACTTTGCCTCGGTCGGAGGCACGTAGTTCGGCACAGCTTCAGTGCCGACGCCATCGCCGAAGAAGTACTTGTCGCACTGGTTCAGCAGGTGCTTGCGGACGTTGGGATCCGACAGATTGAGCTGGTACTCATTTACCATCATGGTCTGGAGCTGCTGCCAGCTCTGCCAGGCTTCTTTGGAAACATTCAGCCAGATCTTCTTTCCGAGTTCGCCGGGAATCGGGGGGAAGTCAAGTCCTTCGAGTTCCTTGCCGAGTTTGATGCATTTCACCATGCGTGCCATGAGTTGGGATCCTTTTCGTTAGGTGCGGCAGAACCGTGAGGCCTTCCTCAACGCTGCCGGCAGACACTTTACTCTTTTTGTTCTGTTCTTCCCGGCCGGGTACCGGGGCTGAGCCGGCAGAGGCAGAGAAGTGACTCCTATAATTTTGACATACTCCGAATTAACGCTTAAGGCTTTCTGAGCCACCTATTTATGAAACTGGAAAACACGGGAAAAAGTCTGTCGGATCTCGCCTCTCTCCTTACGGAAAGAAGTAGCAGCGGCAAGGAAAAGGAGAATGAAGCAGGAAAGGCAGATTTCGATCCGCTGCATCCATTCAAAGCAAAGAAAAAGCGTTCGGCCGCTGTCCCTGCCGGCGCTAAGCCTTTCTTCCCGAAGGAAGGCGCGTCAGGCTTTGGCGCCCTGGCCGGACTCAGAGCGGAACCTGAGACCCCGCACCTTCGGTCTCCCGTAAGACTGAGAAGAAAGCTTCTTCCCTCTATAAGACACCGGCGTCCCGTCCCGCGGTGAAAACCGCCCGTACGGAGCCGGTGAAACCGGTATCTCCCGCAGCTCGCGAAGTGAAACCGAATCGCCCGGAAGGCCCCCGGCTTCAGACGGCGCCGGCTGCACGGAAGCCGTCCGTTCCGCGTCCGGATCAGACCGTTCGGACAGAACAGTCTCCGGCACCGATTCAGAAAGAAGAGCCGAGAGAAGGCATCCGGTTCCCGAAATTAAAGAACGCTCAGGGAAAGTCTCAGACGGCGTCCCAGAAGAAAGAAGCCGGGAAGCCGTCCCATCCGGAGCCGAAGCAGGACTCGCATCCCAAAAAACCGAAGCAGCATCACCGCCATGCCGATCGGAGGACGGATGCCGCCAGGCCCGTTCAGATGCCGGTCCGGAATCCGGTGCCGCCTTTTGAGCTGATGGAGGGGCTCCCGGTTTCCGCGAGGGCTGACGAAATCATCAAAGCAATCCGGGAGAATCAGGTGGTGATCGTGGCCGGCGAAACCGGTTCAGGAAAAACCACGCAGCTCCCGAAACTCTGCATGATGGCGGGCCGCGGCACAGCGGGGCTTATCGGACACACGCAGCCGCGTCGTATCGCGGCAAGCTCTGTTGCGAAGCGCATTGCGGAAGAACTGCACACGGAGCTCGGTACGGTTGTGGGCTACAAGGTCCGATTCTCTGACCATACGACATCCGGCATCACGGTGAAACTGATGACGGACGGTATTCTCCTCGCTGAGACACAGACCGATCCGCAGCTCCGGGCTTACGACACGCTGATCATTGACGAAGCCCACGAGCGTTCAATCAATATTGACTTCCTGCTCGGCTATCTGAAGCGGCTTCTCGCGAAGCGCCGCGATCTGAAGGTGATCATCACTTCAGCCACGATTGATACGGAGCGGTTCGCGAAGCATTTCGGGCGCGACGAGGATCATCCCGCGCCGATCATCCAGGTCTCCGGCCGTACGTACCCGGTTGAAGTCCGGTACCGCGCGATTGAGGATGATGATTCAAACGACGACAAGACGCTCATGGGGGCGATTTCTGACGCTGTGGATGAGCTCGAAATGGCAGGCCGCGGCGACATTCTCGTCTTCCTGCCGGGTGAGCGGGAAATCCGTGAGGCTGCGGAGACGCTGAGGAAAAATGATCCCCAGAACCGCGTCGACATCCTCCCGCTTTACGCGAGGCTTCCGGCAGAGCAGCAGGAGCGGGTGTTTAAGAGCGGCGGGAAACGCCGTATCGTTCTCGCGACCAATGTGGCGGAAACCTCGATCACGGTGCCCGGAATCCGCTATGTGGTTGACACCGGGCTTGCCCGCGTGAAGCGTTACTCCTACCGCAATAAGGTGGAGCAGCTTCTGATTGAACCGATTTCCCAGGCGGCGGCCAATCAGCGAAGCGGCCGATGCGGCCGTGTGGCGGACGGTATCTGCATCCGGCTTTACAGCGAAACGGATTTTGCCCGCCGGCCAGCCTATACCGATCCGGAAATCATGCGAAGCAACCTCGCAGCGGTCATTCTGCGCATGAAGTCCCTCGGTCTCGGCGATGTGAAGGATTTTCCCTTTGTGCAGGCGCCGCCTGCCCGCGCGATTTCGGATGGCTACGCGATTCTCTCCGAACTGAACTGCGTGGATGACCGGGGAGGTCTCACGAAGATCGGGCGCACGCTGTCCCAGCTTCCGGTGGATCCGAAGCTCTCCCGGATGCTGCTCGCGGCAAGCGAAAATGACGCCCTCGCTGAGGTGCTCATTATCGCGGCCGGGCTTTCTGTTCAGGATCCGCGTGAGCGTCCGCCGGAACAGGCTGCCGCGGCTGACGAAGCCCACAGGAAACTCTCAGACGCGAAGAGTGACTTCCTCTCCTACGTGAAGCTCTGGAACTATGTTGAGAAAGCGTATCGGGATAAGGAGTCGAACCGCAGGTTCCAGGATCAGATGAAGCGTCAGTTCCTGTCGCCCCGACGGCTTCACGAGTGGCATGATGTCGTGAATCAGCTGCTCGATATGGTGAAGGGGCTGGGGTGGCGCATCAACACCGCGCCCGCAACCTTTGAGCAGGTGCACTGCTCGCTCCTCACCGGGCTTCTCGGCTCTGTCGGTATGAGACGGGTTGACGCTGACTTCCGTGCGCCGCCTTATATGGGCGCCCGCGGGATCCGGTTCTGGATATGGCCTGGGTCTCCCCGTGCGAAGAAGTGCGGTCCCTGGATTGTGGCCGCGGAAATCGTGGAGACATCCCGGCTTTTTGCCCGCTGTGTCGCGGATGTGACGCCTGAGTGGATTGAGCGGATCGGCGCTCACCTTATCAAGAAGAGCTGGACTGAACCGCATTGGGAAAAGAAGCGCGGTGAAGTGGTAGCGCTTGAAAAGGGCACCTTATACGGACTTCCCGTTTACGGAAGCCGCACCGTGTCCTATGCGAAGCATGACCCGAAACTGTCCCGCGAGATCTTTATCCGCGAAGCTCTGGTAGAGGGAGAGTTTGAATCTCAGGCGCCGTTCTTCCAGCATAATCAGACGCTGATTCATGAAATCCGCGATCTCGAGCAGAAGAGCCGCCGGCCTGACGTGCTGGTGGATGATGAGGACATCTTCGCTTTCTATGACGAGAAGCTCGGGGATGAAGTGTGTGACGCGGCGTCGCTTGAAGCGTGGAGAAAGGAAGCGGAGGCTGACAACCCGAAGCTTCTCTGGCTCAGCCGCGATGATCTGATGCGCCACAGTGCTCAGGGCATCACGCTTGATATGTATCCGAAGACCATTACGATGGCCGGCATATCAATGGCGCTGAATTACTACTTCGATCCCGGCAGCCCGAGAGACGGTGTCACGCTCGTTGTGCCGCTTTTCGCGCTGAATCAGGTGGATGAGAGGCGCTGCGAGTGGCTCGTTCCCGGCATGCTGAAGGAGAAGATCCGGGCACTCGTGAAGAGCCTTCCGCCGAGACTTCGCCGCAACTGCATTCCGATTCCGGAGTACGCCGAGGGATTCTTCGAACGTTACGGGATCGGTGAGGTGCCGGAGGAACATCTGCTTGACGTTCTGATCCGGGATCTCCGGGAGGAAAAGAGCATGATCTGCGAGCAGCGTGACTTTAAGCTTGAGCAGCTCGCGCCTCATCTCTTCATGAATTACAAAGTGATCGATGAGCACGGCAGACAGCTTGATATGGACCGCAGCCTCGCAAAGCTCCGCTCCAATCTCGGCGCCAAGGCGCGCGAAACCTTCCAGGGCCTCGCGGACCATGATGCCAAGGTGGTGGATGAGCTTGAGGACTCCATTACGACCTGGTCCTTTGATGAACTGCCTGAACTGATGGAAATTCACCGAAAAGGACAGACCCTGATCGGTATCCCCGCTCTGGTGGATCATGGCGACACGGTTTCGCTCGAGGTATTTGATGATCCTCAGAAAGCGGCTTCCGTTCATCGGGCCGGTCTCAGGCGTCTCTTCAGGATTCAGCTGCGGGAGCAGGTCCGGTTTATTGATAAGAATCTCCGCAGTCTGCAGAGCGCTCTGATGCAGAGCGCCGCGGTGCCTCAGATTTCAAGAAGCTTCGATAACTTTGAGGATCTGAAGACGCAGGTGATTGATGGTGCCCTCGAGCGCACCGCTCTCGCGGATCCTCTGCCGAAGAACCGCCAGGATTTCTACAGCCGGCTCGAGGATACGAAGGGACGTCTCTCACTCGTCGCGCAGGATCTGGCACGGACTTTTGAGGATCTGATGCGGGAAGCGGTGAGGATTCCGAAGCTTCTGAATGGCTATAAGGGACAAAAGGAACTGCGGGAAGATGTCGAGGAGCAGCTCGGACAGCTTTTCCCGAAACACTTCCTGGTGACGGTACCCGCGAAGGCGTTTTCAAACTACCCGCGCTATGTCGCGGCCATTGTGATGCGGCTGGAGAAATTCAGGGATTCGCCCGCCCGGGATGCGGAGAAAACTTCTGAGATTCATCAGCTTGAGGTTCCTTATTTCCGGCGGGTGGCTGAACTCCGCGGACAGAAGGAGCCCCGGCTTGAAGAGTTCTTCTGGCAGCTGCAGGAGCTTCGTGTTTCGCTTTTCGCACAGCAGCTGCGAACACCGATCCCGGTTTCGGTTAAACGGTTACAAAAAATTTGGAATTCAATTAAATATTGAGTTTCCTCCGCAAATGCTTGATTCGGAATAACTTTAAAATTTAATTTAGTTACATTTTCATCTATGTGATTTTATTTGCATGCGTTCGCACTAATTGCAAGGGGTGTCAATCCCATGTACCATCAAAAGGCGAGGTATGCGTCCTACGCTAGGCTGGATAAGCCTTTGGCGGCATATCGTTATTCTGATCAAGTAGTTTGTATCCTGAAACAGAGGCTCCTATGTCCTTTGCCCTGAAAAAAATCGTTTTTAGCGTGACGATGGCCTGTTTTGTCCTGGCAGGACAAGGCGTGGCTTCCGCAAAAACAGCCGCCAAAGATCCTGTGGCGCATGCAATAGCGAAGGCGAAGGGTAAAAAGGTACAGAAACCGGCTGCCAAGAAGAAAGTGGCATCCAAGGCCAAAGCAACGGGACGCCGCGTCGCCAGTGCGGGGCGTGTTCACCGGCAGCTTGCGCCATCCGGGGTTGTGAAAGCCTCGATCCCGCATCAGGCCGCCCCGGTAGTCATTCCCGAAGATCAGAAACTCGCTCAGCAGCTTCGTCAGGCCCCTTCTCCTGCCAACCTGAATCTCACGGCGGCCAGCGCCTTCATGTTCAATCAGGATAACGGCCGGGTTCTTTTCGAAAAGAACGCCGATGCGCAGCTTCCTGTCGCGTCGCTCACGAAGCTGATGTCCGCTCTGGTCATCATGCGTGCGAATCTGCCGATGAATGAGGCCTTCACGGTTCAGAGCGAGGATTATCATCTGCCGTCCTCCTCTTTCTCGCGTCTCCGTATCGGAATGACTTTCACGCGGGACGACCTGCTTCACATCGGTCTCACCGGTTCTGACAACCGCGCTATTCATCTGCTGGCCCGCTCGTATCCGGGCGGGATTCCGGCTTTCGTTCAGAAGATGAATGAAACCGCGCGTGAACTGGGACTGAAGCACACGCACTTTGAAGAGCCGACAGGGCTGTCCGCCAATAACCGCACGACGGCACGTGAAATTACGCGTATCGCGGCTGAGGCCTATCGTTATCCGAAGATCCGCGAGTATTCCACCTCTCAGCAGCTGCAGTACTCCACCCGCGGCGGTCTGATTCAGGTTCGTTCGACGAACCGTCTGATCCGTGAGGGTGCCTGGGATATCGGTATGCAGAAGACCGGATACACCGGTGCCGCGGGCCACTGCATGATGCTGCAGACTGAGGTCGGCGGCAACCGTGTCCTGATGGTGGTTCTGAATTCGACCAGCAACAATAACCGCATCATCGATATGAAGCGTATGCGTGACTGGTATGAGCGCCAGCTGGGTGTCAAGGAAGGATCGGCCAAGCTTCCCTATAACCTCATGTAACGCTTTTTCTGAAGTCATAAAAAAACCGCCTGAAGGCGGTTTTTTTATGGGTGGAGGGAAGATCAGGCGAGGTGTTCTGCCACAACTTCGGCGATGTCCTTCACCTGAATCGTCTCATCCTTCTCTTTTGCCTTGGCAGACTCCATCATCGAGAGGCAGAAGGGGCAGGCGGTCGCAAGCTGCTTCGCGCCGGTGTCCTTCAGCTCATTGAAGCGGATCACGTTGACACGCTGGGTCTTGCTGCCATCCGACCAGAACTGGCCGCCGCCGGCGCCGCAGCAGTTGGTGTTCTCCTTGCAGAACTGCGGCTCACGCATGTCCGTCTTCATCGAGGCGAGAATCTCGCGGGGTTCAGACGAGAGACCGTTATAGCGGCTGAGATAGCAGGGATCCTGGTAAGTCGTCGCGATATCGTTTTCGCTCAGATTCGGAAGTTTCCCATCACGGATGAGATTCCGGATCAGCTCAACGTGAGAAATCACTTCGAATTTGCCGCCTTCAAATTCCGGATATTCATTTTCCAGAGTATTGAAGCAGTGCGGGCAGGCGCAAAGAATCTTGCCGAACTTGTACTGGGAAAGATTGGCGATATTTTCAGCGGCCGCAGTCTGGAAGAGGTACTCCTCACCGAGACGGCGGGCGAAATCCGCGTGGCACCGCTCCTCGGCCATGACACCAAAGCTCAGACCGGAGGCTTTCAGGATCTTTACCATCGAACGGGCAATCTTCTGGGACCGCTTATCAAAGGAAGCCGAGCAGCCGACCCAGTAGAGAATATCGACAGGACGATCCGGATCCATGATCGGGAGATCAAGACCCTCGGCCCAGTCGAGCCGTGAATCCGGATCCATCCCCCACGGATTGCCGACCGAGGCGATGTTCTGCAGCGTCTTCGCGACGCCGGGCGGGAACTTGCCTTCCTCAAGCGCATAGTGGGTACGCATCTTCACGATGGCATCCGGAAGATTGATGCGGGAAGGACAGGCATTGGTGCAGGCGCCGCAGGTGGTGCACGCCCAGAGTTCGTCCTCGGAAATAAATTTTTCCGTCGGTTCGTTTTCACCGCCGTTCGCAAACGCGTGCTGAAGCTTCAGCACGACGTTCTTCGGATCAAGCGGGGTTCCCATTTTGACTGCCGGGCAGACAGCGGAGCAGCGGGCGCACTCTGTGCAGGAAGCAAAATCCAGACGTTCTTTCCAGGTGAACTGCTTCATCTGGGAAATACCGAAAGTTTCCTGCTCTTCAATGTTGTCAATCTTCGGGGCGGCACCCATCGGTTCGAGCTTCTGCTCAAAGATGTTCCAGGGGGTCTTGAACATATGAGAGAAGAAGTTAAGCGGGATCGACGCAATGAAAGCGAGGGAGCCAATGCCGTGAATCCACCAGAGGATCAGATGAGCGGTTTCCAGCTTTTCGGCAGAGACACCGGAGAAGAGCGTGGTAGCGATGAAGTTGCCCACAAAGGACCAGCCAGCCCATGCCGGTTTCTGAGCGGCAAGACGGAGAGCCTCGAGGAAGAAGCCCGTAATGATGATGAGGGCGAGAGACCCGATCAGCATTGCGAAACGGGGAGAGGCTTCAAGTGACACACTCTTTTTGATCCAGCGGGACCAGGCGGCGACACCGAGACCGGCGAGAGTCGCGAGACCAGCAAAGTCGAGGATCAGCTTATAGAAGAGGTAAAAGTCCCCCTGAAGGATCCGGAAGCCGAAAAGCAGACGGGTGATATCCCAGTCAATCGTGGCGAGCGATGTACCGAAGAAAAGGAAGATGAATCCCCAGAAAAGCGCGAAATGCGCTTTTCCGACAGGTGTGCGAACGATCCGTTTCTGCACAAAGCCTTCGGTCCACAGTCTGCGCATCCGTTCCGGAACATCTTTTTTCAGCTGCGCGGCGGCACCTGAGCGGATGAATTTCACCGCTTTGACGATTCCCCAGGCACAGAGCAGAACAGACAGTATGCCGAGAACATAAATCAGAACCTGTCCGGAGACAGGCACGTTCCAAAATGTCGGACGAGAAGGTATTGGGGTCATGGAATTTAAATCCTGAGCAGGCTGCGGCCTTTTGGGTTGGACAGGAAGGAAAAGACCGGCCGGGCTGCGGGTATCGGCTTCAGAGGGTCTGCATGCCGAGATTGTTTTAACGGGATCAAATAATAAAACAGGGGTTCATGTTTGCCAATTTGACGGAACCCAATAGCATTACCGCAAGCACGGGGCTATATAAAAAGCTCTGCCCCTTAATTGGCAGGGGCAGAGCCTTTGATCGGATGACTGCCGGGCTCAGGCTTTGCGGCTGTGGCGCCAGTCAGCGATCGCTTCGGCAGCGGAAGCGATAAGAGCGGGACCGGAGTAAATAAAGCCCGTGTACAGCTGAACAAGGCTTGCTCCGGCTTCCATCTTGGCCACGGCATCCTCAGGTGTCATGACGCCGCCTGACGCGATAATCGGCAGTGTTCCCTTCAGGTGATCGGAAAGGACCCGTACGACCGCAGTTGAGCGTTCAAAGAGCGGGCGTCCGGAGAGACCGCCGACCTGATCGGCATTCGGAAGACCTTTGATGTTGTCCCGGGCGAGCGTGGTGTTGGTGGCTGTGACAGCATCCATCCCGTACTCCACGAACTGATCAGCTGCGCGGCGGATAGCGTCGTCATCCAGATCCGGGCTGATCTTTACGGTAATCGGAACGAGGCGTCCGGTGCGGTCCGCGAGTTCCTTTCTCTTATCAGCGATCCCCTTCAGCAGAGGTCCGAGCTCGTCCTCTCCCTGCAGTTTCGTGAGTTCCGGCGTATTCGGGCAGGAAATGTCGATTGCCAGGTAATCCGCAAGCGGATAGAGCTTATCCATGCACTCCTGGTAGTCAGCGAGAGCGCCGGAAAGCGGTGAGGAATTCTGTTTGCCGATATTGATACCCAGGATGCCGCCCCGAAGCCGGAAGGCATCCGCACTCTTCAGGTTTTTAATGGCCTGATCGGCGCCGCAGTTATTGAATCCCATGTGATTGATCACGCCTTTGGCGGGGATGACACGCCAGCAGCGGGGCTTGGGATTTCCAGCCTGGGGACGGGGCGTGATTGTTCCGACCTCAATATGACCGAAACCCATGCCTCCGAGAGAGCTCACATGGGAGCCGGTTTTATCCATGCCGGCGGCAAGCCCGATGGCGTTAGGGAAGCGCAGTCCCATGACGGTGACGGGATCATCCTTTGGGATGTGGGTCACTAGTTTGATCAGTCCGAAAGGCACGGCCCAGTCAATGTTATTCATGATCACCGCGTGGGCGGTTTCAGGGGACAGGCGGAAAAGAACTGATCGAGCGAGGTCGTAGAGCATAGGGTAATTTTTATCGGATCAAAAAAGTCAGCTTTATTTTAGATACTTACGGACAAGGTTGTTCTCGGACAGGCGGCAAGTTCACGGGATCGATCGCGTGATTCACGGATTTCATCCTCGCAGTCCTCGAGCAGCTGCCACCGGCTGTCCCAGAACACCTGGAAGGGTTTGAAGAGTCGCTTATAGTCCATCTGAGGCAATTCGTAGAGCCAGTAGCCGAGATACAGGTACTGATGAGCACCGCGGGCACGGGCAAGACCGATCTGCTTCAGGATTGAAAAGGTACCGAGGCTGCGGGCAGGGTAGTCGGGGGAAAAGAATGTGTAGACCGCGGAGACGCCATGGGTAAACAGATCGACAATGGCGAGTGAAACGAGTTCACGTCCCAGGCGGGTTTCAAGAAGAATGGTATTCACATTGGTTTCGAAGAGGGCTTCCCTGAATTCACCGTAGCTGTATTCCGTCATCATGGAACCGACATGCCGGGATGCTTCATACCTCTGATAAAGGTCGTAGTACTCGGAGGTCGGTTTAGGGTCCCGAATAGGGATCAGCGTGAGATCACTGTTTCGCTTCAACAGCTTCCTCATGGTACGGTTCGGACGGAATTCATCGGCGGGAACCCGGCTGGAAATGCAGTCACGGCACTGAGGACAGCAGGTTTTATAAATGATCGTGCCCTGTCGGCGGCAGCCATGGAGAGCAAGATGGTTATAGAGCTCTGAGGACGTGCAGGATACGGGGTGCTCAATCGCCATCATCATGTCTCTTGAGTCTTCGTAATAAGAGCAGGGGTTCGGCGGGGTCGTGTACTCCTTGAAAATGATCCGCTTGATATGTTCGTCAGCCATGTGTCCCGACCAGTGTTGGAGAAGTTAAGGTTTTCTGAGGATGATGTGATGCGTCCTGAAGAGTCCTGTACGCCTGTCATCGAAGAAGAAACGCAGCGTACGGGTGATCGTCGGGAAGGCAATCTGATCCCAGGGGATATCTTCTTCTTTAAAGAGGCGGCATTCAAGAGATTCAGGTCCCGGGGCAAAATCCGGTGAATTCAGATCAGAGAGATAGAAGAAATGAATCTGGTCCGCGAAAGGAACATCTATTACGGTAAACAGCATCCGGGGCAGTACCCTGGCGCAAGCTTCTTCCTCAGTTTCACGGATGGCGCCATCAAAAGAGGATTCATTGCTTTCCAGATACCCTCCCGGGAGAGTCCAGTAATTTCTCCGTGGTTCGATGGCTCTCAGACACAGAAGCACCTTATCCTCCCAGACGGGAATGGTTCCGCATACAGGAAGGGGATTCACATAATGAATATGGCCGCACCTGGGGCAAACTGCCCGGAGGCGGTTTTCTCCCTCAGGAATGGCTTCGATAAGAGGATTTCCGCACATTGCGCAGAAATGGGGAATACGGGATTGAGCTGTCATAAAAATATTCGACCTGATTTTTTCTTGACAATTCGATTAGCATATGTATAATGATACCTGTTTGATGCATTTGGTTACCGCGGGGTGGAGCAGCTCGGTAGCTCGTCGGGCTCATAACCCGAAGGTCGTAGGTTCAAATCCTGCCCCCGCAACCAGTAGCAGATAACCGCTCAGGGTTAAGAGCGGTTTTTTTATTCTCCTAAAAATCCTCAAAACTGAGGGCTTGACAAGAGAATAAAAATTCGTAAAATACCAATCTCGCTGTTCAACAGCGACGTTCTTTAAAAACACAATAACGAACCGATAAGCGTGGGC
>ERZ791903.2619-NODE-2619-length-12859-cov-2.555061_pt1 | contig 12859 bp, 10 predicted proteins | sample MGYA00510148_ERZ791903 | MGnify/ENA primary metagenome ERZ791903 (study PRJEB30046, sample SAMN00792080) | human gut metagenome | study: EMG produced TPA metagenomics assembly of the A metagenome-wide association study of gut microbiota in type 2...
TAAGTTCTTCTATATAAATATTTCCGTCTTCAACAAACGATATTTTAGGCATTACACCTTTATTTTTGCTCTTTTTCTTTGGAGCACTGTCTGAACTTCTTGCTATGACATCTGCAATCTTTATCTGCATAGGATTCATTTCAAGTGCAACAACAAATGCATGTTCGTCTCCGTTTGCACCGGCAAAAACATTACCGCGTAAGCTTCCAAGCACAATTACATTACCGGCAGAGATTATGCGTCCGCCAGGATTTACATCGCCAAGAACAATTACACTTGTCTCAGATTCAAGAACCTGTCCGGAACGGAGTGTTCCCTTATAAAACAGGCCTTCTGACGTACCGCCGGCATTATTGTTGTGTGCAGTTGTAGTGCCCGGCATTTCTTCCTGCAGTTCTGTCTGTGTTTTTACTGCCGCTTCAAATAAAGCATCACGGTCTTTATCAAGGTCTACAATACATAAAATATTCATTTCTGTTTCTTCCTGGATAATTTCCATAAGCTGTATCTGCTGGTCTTCTGACAAAAACCTGCCTTCAAACGCAAGTGCCATATCAGCTTTTCCAAAGAAAGCCGCTGACTGTCGGAATTTTTCTCTCACACTGTTTTTTAAATCGGCGAAGCTGTCATCGCCGTTTAATACAACAGTTATACCATGTTTGTTACCTTTAATAATAACAGTATTACTCACCCTCATCACCTCGTTACTATATTATTCAAGTCCAAAATAAAGATTAAGGACTTTGGCAGTAAGCTCAGATGCCTGCGAACCAGAATAACCATGAGGTATTGATACTGCCATTGCAATCTGTGGATTGTCATATGGAGCATAACTTATCATCATGGCATGGTCAGGCTCTTTTTTATTTTCCTGGGCTGTACCGGACTTAGCTGCAAAATTAAGATTTACTTTTGACAATGCAGAATACGTATTTACAACGAGATTCATTCCGTAATGAACCGTATCCCATATTGACTGGCTTATATTCATGACATTGGCAACCTCAGCACTGTTATCTCGTATAAGATTACCATTGTTATCTGTAATCTTATCAATAAGTGTAAGGTTGTAGCATGTTCCTGAATTAGCAACTGTTGTTACATATCTTGCAAGATTAAGTGTACTGTAAGCATGATTACCCTGTCCGATTGCTGAATATACCGCATCAATATTAGATGCACTAGGTGCTTTCTCGGCAATCTCAATACCAGACATTGTTGCAAGACCAAGCTCTTCTGCATATTTCTGCATTACAGAAGTTGCATATGTGTTATCAAATAATCCATTGCTTAAAGCAAGGTTGTAACCTACATTATAGAAGAATAAGTTACATGAGTCCCTGATGGCTGTTGTAACTGTCTCTGTTCCATGACCGCTTCGTACCCAGCATCTTGGACTAGGTGTAATTTTATCAAATGTACCACTACAGTAAAATGAAGTTGAAGAATTGATAATTCCCATATCAAGAGCCATGATTGAAGTACATACTTTATATGTTGAACCCGGAGCATTCTGAGCCTGAGTTGCCCAGTTATAAAGCGGGTTGGATTTGTCATTGTTAAGCTGCTTGTAATAGTCTGCATCTATTGTTCCGGACATTCTGTTATTGTCATAACTTGGATATGATACAAGTGCAAGAACATTACCATTGTTAGGGTCAGTTATTACGCATGAACCTGAACATGGCTGTAATGCAAGCTGTGCAGGTGTTATTCTCTTTGATGATATACAGCTGCTCATAAAATCGTATGCAGATATTCTTCCCGAACTTAATGCCTGATAATCATCATCCCCCTGAAGAAATCCCTGCTCAAATAACATCATACATACCTGTCGTCCGGATATATTGCCGTTCTCAATCATATACTTGTATAATTTTTTATGGAAATCTGCATCAGTCTCTAAAACATCAAATATATAATTGACAAGTTCATTATACGCTTCATCAAGGCTTGTATACTGTTCCGATGTAAAATCTGACATATTAATCCAGTTTTTTGTGATAGAATATCTTAAAAGCTGTTCAAGACTTGTTGAATTGCCATTAGTCCAGTCTTTATATACAGAATCATTCGTATCAACATTATTGGAATTAAATATGCCATTTGCTTTTAATAAATCTTTGTAAATATACCAGATATATGCCTGTTCTTCTTCTGAAAGCTGTCCATATGCTGTAGGTGATGATGTAAGTTCACTTCTTAACAAGTCAAATATCTGTTCTTTTTTAGACTGGAATGCTGCATACACATCACGTTCATTTTCAGTATTTCCCTGTGCAATCTTACTTGTTGATACTAGATTGTTATCAATAAGAGCAAAATACACCTCAGGTATAGTAATATAAATATTGTTAATATCACCGGTTGAAGCATTATACGTATACTTTGTAGTACCGCTTGTAAGGTTTGATGAAATTATAGATACAAGTTCATCTTCAATTGCATTGTATATCTTTTTCTGAAGTTCTATATCAATTGTAAGATATACGTCATTGCCAGCCTTCGGGTCAGTTTCATCTAACACTTCAGTTATTCGTCCTACGGTATCTACATATACGGTTTTTGAACCTTTTTCACCTGAAAGTTCCTGTTCCATTGACTGTTCAATGCCGGCTTTACCTACAACATCATTGTTTTCATATGATGAGTTTTGCTCTTTTAATGTTGCAAGTTCGGTTGTAGACACAGTACCCGTATATCCGAGAATCTGTGAACAGTATACACTGTCAACGTATTTACGGATATACTGCTGTTCAACCGTAACACCTGCAAGCTCATCTGAATTTTCAAGAATAGCTGCAACTGTCTGGTCGGAAACTTCATTAGCAATTGTAAAACTGATATATCTGTTATATGAATTTGCAGACATTAAAAGCCTTAAATTGATAATCTCAAGCACATGTTCAGGCGTGTATTCCTGCTGGTTAATTCCATAACGTGAGCAGAGTGAATCAATCATCTGTGAAGCAGATGAATTCTTTTGTTCATCAGATAACTGAGCAATTGTCTGCGTACCATAGGTATCCCTTTGAAATCTTAAAAGAGAGTTACCGCTCACAGCGTACTGGTAAGAACCATTTTCATATGTAATCTGGAAATCATTAGAATACTTATCACCTTTTTCTTCGATTATATTAAGTGTCTTATTAATTGCATTATTGATTGTTGCATTTTTAATGTCATTATCTTTGTATGTGCCGCTGTCACTGATTTTAACTGCAAATGCAAGTTCATTATACGCAAGAAGCACACCATTTTTATCAAAAATACGGCCTCTTGTCGCAGCTACACTTGTAGTTTTCTTTATAGATTCAGTAAGATTAGTTGCATATGATTCGCCATTTATAATCTGAAGTGAAAATAATCTGCTTACAAGTACCGATGCAAGTACTACAAATACAAGCACTAACGGAACAAGTCTTGACTTTAGTAAACTTAAACAATAGTCAAATATTTCTCTCATCAAATTTATTTACTCTCCTTTTATCTCTGACATTAAGATGTGAATTAAGCCATACAAGCGGCTTATACAATATTACAAAAGCAAGCATTGTATAAATCATCTCTGGTATTATAAATCTTGTCAGGAAAAATACAATATTCAGCCTGTTATGAAGAAGGAAATTACCTATATATGATAAAAATTCATATATTAAATCTCCTGCTGAAACTATAATAAGCGGGAATATAATTTCTGTGCCTTCATATCTTCTGTAAAATATACCTGCAAGGTATCCTATGTATATAAATACAAGCGAAGAAAAACCAAATAATGATGAAGCCGATAAATCATATAATGCACCGGCAAAAAATCCTGTAAACATACCTTCATTTTTGCCATTAAAATATCCAAAAATAACAGGTATAATTATAAGCAGATTTGGCATAATTCCAGCAATGCTGATTACTCTTCCAAGTGTTACCTGAAAAAGATAAAAAAGCAAAATTATAATTAATTCTCCTATTTTTCTTTTCATAATGCTCCTTATATGATTACCGGTACAAGTTTAATTTCCGTTTTCTTTTTTCTTAGTAATTACAAGAACTTCCTGAAGATGACCAAAATCAACGGCAGGAACAAGATATCCTGACTGCGTAAGGTTATTGGCATCTGTTGTCACATCCTTTGTATATCCTATAAGAATACCAGGAAGATATTTGCCGCTTATGTTAGATGTAACTATCTTATCGCCATTACGGATTGTTATTCCGTTTTTAAAATATTGTATATGGATAAGTCCATGATCCATAAGCTCAATATCTCCGCGGATTGTGCAGACATCCCCTGTATCAATAAGCTGTCCGCTGACATAACTTCCATCTTCTATAATGCTCTTTACAACAGAATAATTCTTACCGACTTCTGTTATGATTCCTACCAGACCGCCGCCGGCAATTACATTCATGTCTGTCTCAAGACCATCATCACTGCCTTTGTCTATAGTAAATGTAGAAAACCAGTTGTCGGATGATGTTCCGATTATTCGGGCTCCTGTTTTTGGATATTCTGTATATTTTGCATCAAGTTCATACAATTCACGCAGCCTGTCAAGCTCATAAGTATCCTGCTTTAAACGGTTATTTTCTTCTGTAAGATTATCAACCTGCTCATTAAGCTTTTCATTCTCATCTAAAAGCCTGTTGACTTCCTGAAGTCTGTCGTAACCGTCAGTTGCCCATAATCCCATATAATTCATTCCCTTTTGCAGAGGAACTACTACAGCAGAGACAACATTTTTTAAAGGTGTGACAAGTTTGTTGGTAAAAAAACTGATTGCGATAAATATCACGCAAAGTCCTGTCACCAGAATTAGTATGAATTTAGAAGTGAAAATTTCTGAAAACTTTTTTTTCATTTTACAAATTCCTTACATCTGTTCTAATACACCATATGATAATTATTAATCGTAAGTCTTATCCTGAGGAGTATATGCAACGCCTGCAAAATCAGGATTTGTAACTACGCCCATAAGACCTCTGACAACGCTTTCAGATGGATTTTCTACGATATTAACTGAAAGATTTGTCTCCTGGTTGATGAATTTTTCAAGGTTATTGATATTTGATGTACCACCTGATACATATATGCCGTTCTTGATAATATCAGCAGCAAGTTCTGGCGGAGTACGCTCAAGAATAACTTTTATTGAATCCATAATTGAATGAAGCGGGTCAACGATAGCCTGATAAATTACATCGGATGATATGTCAACGCTGACAGGAAGTCCTGAAAGGACATTACGGCCAAATCCCGGTGCAAAATGCTCTTCTGCCTTGACTGCACTTCCGAGTTCTTTCTTTAAACCTTCTGCAGTCTTGCTTCCGATTACAAGATTATATACTTTACGGACATTGCTTATAATGCTGTCATCAAGCTTATTACCGCCAATTTTAACTGATTTGCTGATAACAATACCACCGAGTGAAAGAACTGAAATCTCAGTTGTCTCAGCACCGATATTTACAATCATGATACCTCTTGATTTTGTTACATCAAGTCCGGCACCAATGGCATCAGCTACAGGTTTGTCAACAATATATATATTTTTTGCTTTAACTTTTGAATCAGCAACTAGTTCATAGAAAGCTCTTTTTTCTACTTCTGTCACATCTGTAGGAACTGCAATATAGAAATCTGTATTCCCCGGTGCTTTCTTATCACCATTAATCTTGTTGAAAAAGCTTAAAAGAAGTGTCTGCATATTTTCAATGTCTGCGATAACACCAAATTTAACCGGAAATGAAACCTCGATATTTTCAGGTGCTTTCTCATACATTTCATATGCTTCATCACCAAATGCAAGAAGGTCTTTCTTGTTTGCAATTGCGATGATATTCTTTTCGTTTAAGATATCCTCCTTATCTTTACAGCACATTTTAAAATTACTTGTGCCAATATCAACTCCGTAAATGTTTGCCATGATTATGGACTCCTTTCGTTTACATATATTCTTTTTCTTTAAGACTAGTATACTTATTATCCCCGATTATTATATGGTCTAACAGATGTATTCCCATAATTTCTCCTGCTTCGGCAACTCTTTTTGTGACAAGTATGTCATTTCTGCTCGGAGTTTCGTCACCGCTTGGGTGATTATGCAGAAGTATTATGGATGATGCACCGTATTTTAATGCTTCCATAAATATTTCTCTCGGATTAACCAGTGATGCATTGACTGTGCCAACAGATATTATACAGTCTCTTATACGGCAGCATTTGTTATCAAGGAGAACGAGAATAAGGTGTTCTTTATCAAGTCCTCTCAAATCCTGCATGTAATAACCTGCTATTGTCTCAGGCGAAGAAAAATCAAGCTTTACAGCTGCTGTCTTTTTTGCAATTCTTCTTGCCAGTTCACATATGCACTGTATCTGCACTGCCTTAACCCTGCCAACACCCTTAATCTTCATAAGTTCCGGTATTGACAGATTCGCAAGACCGATTAGCGAATCATTATCATTAGTATCAAACCTGCCACACATCTTTATGATTTCTTCTGCAAGTTTTGTGGCATCAATCCCTTTCGTTCCGGTTCTTAAAATCGCTGCAATAAGCTGTGCATCACTTAATGATGACGCACCCAGTGCCATACATCTCTCATATGGCCTATGCTCATTCTCTCCGGTATGGGAATTTAAAAAATAACCTGATTCGTACAATTTGTCATCCTTTCCGGACAAGCGGATAATCAGATGAATCTGTAAATCACAATGGCAGCTATCACGCCAATAATACTTGCCACTGTAATCTTAATTTGCAAAGCAAATGTAATAACCAATATTCCCAGATCAAGAACAAGTGGATTACCGTTACTGTTGATGCCAAACGTATTGCCGTATGAGAGCCATGAAAGTCCTGAAACTCCTGCTGTCACCTCGGATATAAGTCCGCCGATAACAATGCCAATCATAATAAATAAAAGTAAAAGCCATCCGTTTTTGTACTTAGAAATACTACTCATGTCACTCCATTTCCGCTAAAAAGCATATAAATTTACAAATTAAGCTAAATTATTATATCATACTTTTTTTATAATGTATATAAACTTTTTTATGATATTAAAGTCAAATTATCACCATTATTCGACAGTGATTAATCCTTCTTCATACATTTTCTGCATGCTCATTATAATTCCAAGTTTTGCATGATACCATGTGAGTCCACCCTGGAAATATGCTGCATATGGCTCTCTTAAAGGTCCATCAGCACTAAGTTCAATTGATGAACCCTGCACAAAAGCACCTGCTGCCATAATGACATCGTCATCATATCCAGGCATCGCCCATGGCTCAGGAGTAACAAAACTGTCAACAGGTGCAGCAGCCTGAATACCTTTGCAGAATGCAATAAGTCCTTTTGCTGAACGCAGTTCAACTGCCTGAATTATATCGTAACGTTCTTCTTTTCCGTCAGGAACAACTTTAAATCCAAGCTTTTCATAAGCATTTGCTGCAAATATAGCACCTTTTAATGCACCTGCAACTACAGTCGGAGCAAGGAAAAGTCCCTGATAAAACTCTTTGTTTACGCCACCGATTGTCGCACCTACTTCCTTTCCGAGTCCCGGTGAAGAAAGTCTGTATGCAGCCTGCTCAACACATTCTTTTGTTCCTGCAATATAACCGCCGCATGGTGCAAGTCCACCACCAGGATTTTTAATTAAAGAACCGACAATCATATCTGCACCAACTTCGGTAGGTTCGATACGCTCAACAAATTCACCATAGCAGTTATCTACCATGCAAATAACATCCGGTTTTATTTCTTTTATGAATGAAATAAGTTCGCCTATTCTTTCAACTGAAAGTGTAGGACGGCTTGCATATCCTTTTGAACGCTGGATAGTAACAAGTTTTGTCTTTTCATTTATTGCCTTTTTAATATTTTCGTAATCAAAGCTTCCGTCAGCAAGCAGGTCTACCTGTCTGTAAGAAACGCCATATTCTGCAAGACTTCCTTTGGAAGGTCTGATGCCTATTATTTCATCCATAGTATCATATGGCTTTCCTACAGGTGATAAAAGTTCATCGCCAGGACGCAGATTTGATGAGAGTGCAATGTTCAGTGCATGTGTGCCACAGATAATCTGTGGCCTTACAAGTGCGGCTTCAGCCTTGAATATATCTGCATAAACCTGCTCAAGCGTATCTCTTCCGTCATCATTATAGCCATATCCGCTTGTACCATTTAAATGCATTTCAGCAACATGGTTTTTCTGCATTGCATTAATAACTTTCATCTGGTTATATTCTGCCGTCTCATCAATTTTCTCAAAGCGTTCCTTTAATCCTGCTATTATATTTTCACTGTAATCATATACTTTTTCGGATATTCCGAGCTGTTCACAGTACATTTTCTTAATATCGCTGTTCATTATATTTCTCCCTGTTTATTTTTTATTATTTCAATCATTGCTTCAAGCATATCATCTTTTGAATGATTGTAATTTTCATAATTAATCCATGTGACATTTTTTTCACGGCGGAACCATGTCAGTTGTCTTTTTGCAAAATGTCTTGTATCCTGTTTTATCAATTCTTTGGCTGTATCAATATCATACATGCCGTCAAAATAATCAAACATTTCCTTATATCCGATACCCTGCATTGAAATATTTTCTCTTGTAAGCCCCGAATCAATAAGTCTCTTTACTTCCTGTTCAAGCCCTTCTTCAAACATCTCATCAACCCGTCTGTCGATTCGTTCATATAGAAGCTTTCTGTCATCGTTTAATACAAAATAGACAAAATTATATGGTGAAACATTCTGACTTTGCTCTTCGTTATGCTCTGAAATTTTTTTGCCTGTCTGGTGGAAATATTCCAAAGCCCTTATAACTCTTTTTACATTATTGGGATGAATGTCTTTCGCTGATTTTTCATCTACTTTTGCAAGCATGCCATGAAGCACTTCATTGCCCTCTTTATCAGCCATATCTTTAAGGTACTTCCTGTATTCGGATTCTTCATTTACATTATCAAAATTAATATCGTATAAGAGTGCCTGAATGTAAAATCCGGTACCACCTGCTATTATCGGAATATGTCCTGCATCATATATTTTTTCCATTGCATCTTTTGCCATTTTCTGGAATAATACAACATTAAAATCTTCATCCGGTTCAAGGCAGTCAATAAGATAATGTTTTACACCTTGCATCTCCTCCGGTCTGATTTTTGCTGTGCCTATATCCATTTTTTTGTAGACCTGCATGGAGTCGGCACTTATAATTTCGCCGTTTAAAGCTTTTGCAAGTCTTATTGAAAGTTCTGTTTTTCCGACAGCTGTCGGTCCTGTCAGTATTATCAATGGTTTCATAGAATACGTTTAAACTTCCTTTCGACTTCATATTTTGACATAACTATAAGTGTAGGTCTGCCATGAGGACAGTTGTATGGATTTTCAGCCTGCATAAGTTCTTCTATAAGTTCTTTTGCCTCTTCAAATGAAAGCTTATTGTTTCCTTTCACAGCAGCCTTACATGACATCGTTGCAACACGTTCTGTTATTATATCAAGGTCAGTGCTGTTATCATCTGTCAGACCATCTATCATATCTATAAGCATTTGTTTAAGATTGATATTTGGAAGTCCTGCCGGAAGCCCGTTGACTTTATACGCATTTCCACCAAATTCCTCAATCTCAAAGCCCAGCCTTGAAAATGCCTGTTTATTGCGTTTGTACGCATCTTCCTGCTGCATGTTAAGTTCAATAATGACAGGTGGCATTATCATCTGCGTATCCATGTCCTTTACTTTTAAGTGATTCATAAAACGCTCGTAAAGAATTTTCTCATGTGCGGCATGCTGGTCCATCATATAAAACTTATCTTCATATTCAATAAGCCAGTACGTCTCAAAAAGCTGGCCTATAATCCTGTAGTCAGCCTTTGCTTTCCCGCTCATAAGAGGAGTATCAAACATTGAAAGCTGTTCGGCTTCCTGCTTTTTTTCCGCTTCATATATCTTTTTATCTTCTTTTATCATTTCATCAGAACGCTTGATTTCAAATGGTTCCGGAAGACGTGTCGGCGGCATTTTTGTATAATCTGTTATGTTTTTTATAAAGCCTGTGGTTTGCTTTTCATTTACAGTTTTTTGTTTAACAGAAGATTCTGTTGAATTGTAAAAACTCTCTCTTGGAGGCTCAATACGTGGTGCCTGATAAGGTTTTGAATCTGTATTTTCCTGTACGTAAGATTTTTCGGTCTGTTTTATATTTTCAGGCGATTTAGTAAATTGCTGCTGCTTTACCGGGTCGGGCAGCTTTACGCGTGCTGCAAGCTCCCTGTTTGCAAGACATTCCTTTACAGTTTCACAAATCTGTATACAAATTCATTTTTTGAAAAACGAAGTTCCATTTTCGTCGGATGTACATTAACATCCATTATCGACGGATTAATTTTAAAATGGATTGCCGTAAAAGGATAGTTATGTGGCATTATATAGCCTTTATATGCTTCCTCTATTGCTTTTGTAATTATTGAACTTTTAATATACCGCCCATTGATATAATAATTTTCATAGCCACGGTTTCCACGGCAGATAACAGGTTTTCCTATAAATCCTGTTATTTCAACATCCTGTGTCTTACCGGATATTTCCATAAGGTTTGATGTAATATCACGACCGTACACACCATAAATTATATCTTTAAGATTCATATTTCCGGATGTGTGGAGTTTATTCTGGTTATTATTTATAAAACGAAACGATATGTCCGGATGTGACAGGCTTAGATGTTCTATAAGTGCATTGACATATCCTGCTTCTGTTGCGGCAGTCTTTAAAAACTTGCGGCGTACAGGAGTATTGTAGAACAGATTTCTCACAATAAATGTAGTTCCGTCAGGAGCACCTACTTCTTCAAGTGATATTTCATTACCACCTTCAATAACATATCTGCTGCCTGTAAAATCATCTGCTGTCTTGGTGATAAGCTCGACCTGTGATACAGCAGCTATACTTGAAAGTGCCTCACCTCTGAATCCGAGAGATGAGACATTCATTAAATCTTCAATTGATTTGATTTTGCTTGTTGAGTGGCGTAAAAATGCCATAGGAATATCATCCTTTGAAATTCCGCTTCCGTTATCTGTTATTCTTATAAAAGATATTCCACCGTCTTTGATTTCTATTGTAACAGCGGTTGCACCGGCATCTATTGCATTTTCAACAAGTTCCTTTACAACTGATGACGGTCTTTCAATAACTTCTCCGGCAGCAATTTTATTGATTGTTTCCTGATCCAATACCTGAATTGACATTTTTCCCTCTCTTTCTGCAATTTACCAGCGGTTATTTATTTTTTCCTGAAGCTTGTATAATGTATTAAGTGCATCAATTGGTGTCATGTGTCCTATATCAAGATTTTTTATATCTGCAACTATGTCATTATCACTTACCGTATCAAAAAGTGACATCTGCTTTACTTCAAGTTCATCTACTTTCCGGTATTCTTTATTCAGCTTATCAAGCTTTTGGGAATATTGTGCAATATCTTTTGCTTTCTGTGAAATATCAGCATCGCTTAATTCCGTAACAAGTTCTTTTGCACGCTCAATTACAACATCAGGCACTCCGGCAAGCTTTGCAACCTGAATTCCGTAGCTCTTATCAGCACCGCCTTTTATGATTTTACGTAAAAATACTATATCATCGCCTTTTTCTTTTACAGCTATACAGTAATTATTTACACCATCAAGCGTTCCTTCAAGTTCGGTAAGTTCATGGTAATGTGTGGCAAAAAGTGTTTTTGCACCTAAAAGCTTCGTATTTGCGATATGCTCAACCACAGCCCATGCTATGCTTAAACCGTCAAATGTACTTGTACCTCTTCCTATTTCATCAAGAATAAGAAGACTCTTAGGTGTTGCATTTCTTAGAATATTGGCAACTTCCGTCATCTCAACCATAAATGTTGACTGTCCTGAAGCAAGATCATCAGATGCACCTACTCTTGTAAATATTCTGTCTACAATACATATATTGGCACTGTCAGCCGGAACAAATGAACCGGTCTGTGCAAGAAGGACAATAAGTGCAGTCTGTCTCATATATGTTGATTTACCGGCCATATTGGGACCCGTTATAATTGAAACTCGGTCTGATGCATTATCAAGATAAGTATCATTGGCGATAAACATATCATTATTCATCATTTTTTCAACAACAGGATGTCTGCCGCCTTTTATGTCAATAACACCTTTTTCATTGATTTTTGGCTTGACATAATTATTCTGCATTGCCACAACTGAAAGTGAGGCAAATACATCTATCATTGCAATTGCTTTTGCAGTTGACTGGATTCTTACAACCTGCGTTGCAATGTGTTCTCTCACCTGGCTGAATAAATCGTATTCAAGACTATTAAGCTTGTCTTCGGCACCAAGAATAACATCTTCAAGATGTTTTAACTCGTCTGTTGTATAACGCTCGGAATTAGTAAGTGTCTGTTTTCTAACCCAGCTGTCCGGAACCATTGATTTGAATGAATTTGTTACTTCAAGATAGTAACCGAACACTTTGTTATATTTAATTTTCAGATTCTTGATTCCTGTATTGTTACGCTCACGTTCTTCAAGCTGTGCAAGCCATTCTTTTCCTTCTGTCTTTGCTCTTCGCAATTCATCAGCTTCCGCTGAAAATCCATCTTTAATCATTCCGCCTTCACGCATTGATATAGGAGGTTCTTCAACAATAGCTGAAAGAATAAGATTATAGATATCCCTTAAATCATCCATATCTTCATGATATTTTTTAAATAAATCCGATTTAAAATTACCGATAATTTGTTTTATATACGGAAGCATTTCAAGTGAATTACGGAATGCAATCAAATCTCTTGGATTTGCCG
>ERZ791903.2629-NODE-2629-length-12815-cov-2.861755_pt1 | contig 12815 bp, 9 predicted proteins | sample MGYA00510148_ERZ791903 | MGnify/ENA primary metagenome ERZ791903 (study PRJEB30046, sample SAMN00792080) | human gut metagenome | study: EMG produced TPA metagenomics assembly of the A metagenome-wide association study of gut microbiota in type 2...
TTAAGCCCGGTCGCCTTAAAACCCTTTGACGCACATACGCCGCCATCGATATACCTCATATCATATCCTCCCAGATTATAATTTTACTCAGCTACGGGAACATCGGTGCTCCCATAAGACCTTCCTTCTCGTCAAATCCGAACATTATATTCATGTTCTGCACAGCCTGACCGGCCGCTCCCTTTACAAGATTGTCTATTGCACCCATTATTATAACTCTTCCCGTCCTAGGTTCAATCTTATAATTGATATCCACAAAATTACTTCCCTCAACCCAGCGTGTCTCAGGGCATACCTCCTTGTCAAGAAGTCTTATGAAGTACTCACCCGCATAGTGCTTTTCGTAAGCCGCACGTATCATCTCGCCGGTAACACCCTCTTTTAAATCGGCATAAGCTGTCACGAGGATTCCCCTGTTCATCGGCACAAGATGCGGTGTGAATATCAGCTTAATATCCTCACCTGCCGCGTATGAAAGCTGTTCCTCAATCTCAGGAGTGTGTCTGTGTGTTCCGACACCGTAAGCCTTAATGCTTTCGTTGACCTCACAGTACAGGTTGGCAACCTTAGCTCCTCTTCCTGCTCCTGATGTTCCCGACTTAGCATCAATAATGATTGACTGCGGATTAATAAGTCCTTCTTTTACAAGAGGATAAATTGAAAGTATTGAACACGTCGTATAACAACCCGGATTGGCAAGTATTCTCGTATTCTTAATCTTATCACGGTTAAGTTCGCAAAGTCCGTATACCGCTTCAGCTATATACTGAGGTGCCGCATGTTCAAGCTTATACCACTCCTCGTACACCTTCACATCCTTCAGTCTGAAATCGGCACTCAAATCAATAATCTTTACCTGAGATAAAATATCATCATTCACAAGTGATGCGCATAGTCCCTGCGGAGTCGCCGTAAAAATCACGTCCACCTGTGAAGCCAGCTCCTCCATATTATCATCCCTGCACACATCATCAACCAGCTTAAACATATTCTGATAAACCTGTGAATACTTCTTATCTATATAGCTTCTTGAGCCATACCACACAATCTGAACATCCTTATGTCCAAGCAAAAGCCTTACGAGTTCATTCCCCGCATAGCCTGTAGAACCGATAATACCAACCTTTACCATAGCATGCATCTCCTGTCTTTTATTTTTTATAAATATACATCATTTATGAATATTATGCAATAGAAAATTGAAAAAAACTGGATAAAGTATTGCATAAAATGTATTTTTGATGTATATTTAGTTCAGTGTTTGCCACATGGCGTATACAGACGCACAGGACGCATACATAAGTACCCATATCAGGAGGAATATTAATAATGAAAGACAAAGTTATTCTCGCGTATTCCGGCGGTCTTGATACCACCGCAATTATCCCTTGGCTTAAAGAAAACTACAATTATGATGTAGTATGCTGCTGTATCGATGTAGGTCAGGAAAGTGAGCTTGAAGGACTTGAGGAGAGAGCTAAGCTTTCCGGAGCTGAGAAATTATACATTCTTGATGTTGTTGATGAGTTCGTTGACGACTATATCATGCCTACGGTTATGGCTGATGCAGTTTACGAGCACAAGTATCTTCTCGGTACATCCTTTGCACGTCCGCTCATTGCCAAAAAGCTTGTTGAGATTGCACGCAAGGAAAATGCCGTAGCTATCTGCCACGGTGCAACAGGTAAGGGAAACGATCAGGTTCGTTTCGAGCTTTCCATCAAGGCATTGGCACCTGACATCAAGATTATCGCACCATGGAGATGCAATGACACATGGAAGATGCAGTCACGTCAGGATGAAATTGACTACTGCAAGGCACACGGAATTGACCTTCCGTTCTCAGCAGACAACAGCTACAGCCGCGACCGTAATATCTGGCACATCAGCCATGAAGGTCTTGAGCTTGAGGATCCTGCTAACGAGCCTAACTACGACCACCTTCTCGTGCTCGGTGTATCACCTGAGAAGGCTCCTGATGAGGCTGAATATATATCACTGACATTTGAGAAGGGTCGTCCTGTCGCACTTAATGGCGAGAAGATGAAGGCTTCCGATATCTTAAGAAAGTTAAACAAGCTCGGCGGAAAGCATGGCATCGGTATTGTTGATATTGTTGAGAACCGTGTTGTAGGCATGAAGAGCCGTGGTGTATATGAGACACCGGGAGGAACTATCCTTATGGCAGCTCATGAACAGCTTGAGGAGCTTATTCTCGACCGCGACAGCCTCTCATTCAAGAAGGGAATCTCCGAGAAGTTCGCCAACATCGTATACGAAGGCAAGTGGTTCACCCCTCTTCGCGAAGCATGCCAGGCATTCGTGGAGTCCCTTGATGAAAAGGTGACAGGCGAAGTTAAGATGAAGCTGTACAAGGGCAATATAATCAAGGCAGGCACAACAAGCCCTAACTCACTCTACAGTGAGACACTCGCAAGCTTCACAACAGGTGAGCTCTATGACCACCACGATGCCGAAGGCTTCATCAACCTCTTCGGTCTTTCAATGAAAGTTCGCGCCATGTTAGAGGAGAATAAGTAATGAAAACCATCGATATTGTTGTTCCATGCTATAACGAACAGGAAGTCATCGCTGCTTTCTATAAGGAGACTTCCAAGCATGTCGCAGCTATCAATAATTACTCTTTCAGATACATTTTTGTAAATGATGGGAGCAGGGACAACACTCTGCTCCTTCTAAAGGGACTTGCCGCAGACCACGATGATGTACGGTATGTCTCTTTTTCGCGTAATTTTGGTAAAGAAGCTGCAATGTTTGCCGGACTTAAAAACAGCACCGCGGACTATGTAATCGTAATGGACGCCGATTTACAGCACCCGCCCGCACTCTTCCCTAAGCTAATCGAGGGTATTGAGGAGGGACATGACTGCTGTGCCGCATACAGAACCACAAGAACTGGCGAGCGCAAAATCAGAAGTGCCTTTTCACAGTCCTTCTACAAGCTTAACAACAGGCTCACCAACACCAAGATGCCTTACGGTGCCGTCGATTACCGCATCATGTCAAGACAGATGGTCGACAGCCTTGTAGCACTCCCTGAAAAAGAACGCTTTTCGAAGGGACTTTTCTGCTGGGTCGGATATGATACAAAATGGATTCCTTATGAAAACGTCGAGAGGACATTAGGTACAACAAAATGGAAATTCTCCGGACTGGTAAAATATGCTCTCGATGCCATCATATCATTCTCCGTCGCCCCGCTTCGCATGCTCTCGATCATCGGAGCGTCGATAAGCTCGATAGCTCTTTTATATGGTCTGTATCTGCTTATAAAGACACTTGCATTCGGCAAGGATCTCCCGGGCTATGCATCAACCATAATAATCCTGCTGTTCCTTGGAGGCATAATAGAACTCAGTATAGGAATTATAGGTGAATACCTCGCCAGAATTTTTACGGAGGTAAAGCAGCGTCCTATATATATTGAAAAAGAGAGCAACCTTGATAAAGATAAGGATAAGAATTGTAATGAAAAATCTGATAAATAAAATTATAGAAAAATTATTCACCCGCGAAATTATAAGCTATCTTATTTTCGGCGTACTGACAACTCTCGTGAATTTTGTCTTCTACTGGCTGTTCACTGATATTATCGGCATATATTATATCACTTCCAATGTTATCGCATGGATATTTGCTGTTATTTTTGCATATATAACGAACAAGCTGTTTGTATTTGAAAGCAAGAGCTGGGATATAAAGCTTGTGATTAAGGAGGTTATCGCCTTCGGTGCCGCTAGAGTGCTTTCGCTTCTCTTTGAGACAGGCTTCTTAGCACTCACCGTAGAAATACTCGGCGTTCCAAAGCTTATTGCAAAGGTTATTGCCGCCGTATTTGTGGTAATTATCAACTATGTTGCAAGTAAATTGTTTATTTTCAAAAAGAAAAAATAGGGGTTATAAATATCATGAAATTCAAAGAAAAAATCAAATCAATACATCCGATGTATTTAGTTTCTTTTTTCCTTCCGCTAATCATTATGATTGCAATATTTGCTGTCCGCGGAATCTATCCGTTTGGAGACAACGTATATCTGCGGTCGGATATGTACCATCAATATTGTCCATTTTTTTCCGAACTATGGGATAAAATCCGTAACGGCGGAAGTCTTTTTTATTCATGGGAAATAGGGCTTGGGTCCAACTTTGCCGCACTTTACGGTTACTATCTGTCAAGTCCGCTTAATTGGTTCATTGGCTTTTTCCCTCATGAGTATATGATTGAGATGATGAATATAATCATTCTTCTCAAGCTTGCTTTGGCGTCCGTCGCTTTCACATACTACATTGAAAAGCGTTTCAAGCTCAGCAATATAACAATATCAATTTTCGGTATGTTCTATGCTCTGTCAGGATTCACTGCCGCGTTCAGCTGGAACCTCATGTGGTTTGACTGCGTTCTTCTGCTGCCGCTCGTACTCCTCGGACTCGAACGTCTCGTGAATGAGGATAAAGGTATTCTCTATACCATAACGCTCGGACTTACGATACTTTCCAACTACTATATAGCAATTATGGTATGCATAAGCCTTGTATTCTACTTTTTCGTGCTGCTTGTCACCATGCCCGTGCCTGAAAAGAAGACAGTCTATCTCCAGAAAATAGGATATTTCACCATCTTTTCCGTGTTAGCCGGTGCAATGTCAGCCGCCATATTGCTTCCTGAACTATATGCACTTGGTCTTACCGCATCAAGCGATATAAGCTTTCCAAAGACGCTGACACAATATTTTTCCGTTGTCACCGTACTTAACCGACAGCTCGCTGATACCGAGGTGTGCATAGGTCTTGAGCACCTGCCTAACATATATTGCGGTGTCGCTGTATTTTTACTCTACCCGCTCTATATTTTTAACAGGAAAATAAACTTGAGGGAAAAGATAGCAAAATCCGTACTGCTTTTTATCTTTATCTTCGCCTTCAGCTTTAACATACCTAACTTTATATGGCATGGATTCCACTATCCTAACTCACTTCCTGCAAGACAGTCGTTCATCTATGTTTTCATACTTTTAACGATGTGCTTTGATGCCTATAAGGATATGAAGGACTACACAGGAAGCCAGATTGCAAAATCCTTCGGTCTTTTCCTGATTTATCTTCTGTGGCTTGACCACACAAATGGTGAGAATGATCCGGGATATGCCATACTATTCGTGAACGCTTTGTTCATGCTTTTGTATGTCATAATCGCATTTATCTATAAAAAGAATAAACTTAAAATACACTATATCGTGTTCATGCTCTTCTGTGTAACCTGTATTGAATGTACTATGAATATGGAAGAGACAGGCTACAGCACAACGGGACGAAGTGCTTATCTGAGGGATTACGATTCCGTGGAATCGCTTGTATCCGAGGCTGCCGCCGAAGATAATTCTTTCTATCGTATAGCCAAAGCATTCGGCTACCGTTCTAAAAACGATGCCGCATGGCACAATTTCAACAGTGCAAGCGTATTCTCTTCCACCGCTTATGCAGGTGCTACCGATCTGTTTGGACGATTAGGGCTTGAACATTCCATGAATGCTTATGCCGATCATGGTGCAACACCTCTTGTCTACTCAATGTTCGACATAAAATATATTTTAAGCAGCAAAGTATTGAATGACAATTACACGCTTGAGCTTGTCGACTCCATTGACGACGAATATCTGTACCGCGCAAAGTACACTCTTCCGCTCGGATATATGGTAACCTCGACTATAAACGAAGATTGGAACTACAAGTCGAGCAATCCTTTCTCGGTTCAAAATGATTTTGTAATTGAGAACACCGGAATATCTTCTCTGTTTACCACAATAGATTTCCAGGACTCAGGCAAAGAGGGAATCACAATTAATGTCGATAGAGATGAATATGTGTATGCATATATAGGCAACAAGTCCGTAAAAACCGCTAAAGTTTCCATAGGTGAAGACACGGAAAACTTTGCGGGAATAAATCACGGAAGAATAGTCGACCTCGGATGGCAGAGTGCAGGAACTGTCATCAAAATCTCTGACAAAGACGGTGAAGAAGCTTTAAACGCAATGGTCTACACGATGAATCCCGACAAGTTCATTGAAGCATATAATATTTTAAATGCACATGGACTTAATGTAACGGACTACTCAGATACAGCCATTACAGGTACAATCACAGTCAGCGAACCGGGAATTCTCATGTTCTCCATACCTTACGACCCAAGCTGGTCGCTCAAGGTCAACGGTGTTAAGACTGACACAATTGAAGTGGCCGAGGCTCTTCTTGGTGTAAGCTTAGAACCAGGTGAATATACCATTGAGCTTTGCTTCACGCCGAGAGGATTTAAATCAGGACTTATCATAAGTATCACTTCAGTATTTATAATCTTTATCATCTACTGCTTCTATCGCAAGGAGGCAGGAAAAGGTTTCCTGCCGTTTACCAAAGCAAAGGAAATCAAGGCAGATGAAGCAGTCGCAGACAGCACTGAAACTGCTGAAAATACAGAGGGTTCTGAGAATATAGAAGATAAAGAAAACACAGATATTACACAATAAAAAAATACAACTCAACGGAGGACACAGCCATGAAGCTCTGGGGCGGACGTTTCACAAAAGAAACCAATCAATTGGTAAACAACTTTAACGCATCACTTCCTTTTGACAGGAGATTCTACAAGCAGGATATCGAGGGAAGCATCGCGCACGTCACAATGCTTACAAAGCAGGGAATTTTGACTGAGGATGACAAGAATGCCATCATAGGCGGACTCACTTCAATAAGAAATGATTTGGACAACGGAACACTTGAATTTGATGAGAATGCCGAGGATATCCACAGCTTCGTGGAAGCTGAGCTTATATCACGAATCGGCGATGCCGGAAAGCGCCTCCATACAGGAAGAAGCCGCAATGACCAGGTTGCTCTCGATATGAGACTCTACACACGCGATGAGCTCACACAGACAGACGAGCTTTTAAAAGGTCTTCTCAGGGTTATCTTACGCATAATGAAGGAAAATATTGAGACATATATGCCTGGCTTCACGCATCTTCAGAAGGCTCAGCCAATCACTGTTGCCCACCATTTCGGTGCTTACTTTGAAATGTTTTCAAGAGACAGAAGCCGTATTGCCGACATTTATAAGAGAATGAACTATTGTCCGCTCGGCGCAGGTGCGCTTGCAGGAACCACATATCCTCTCGACCGTGAGTACACCGCTTCACTGCTCGGCTTCACAGGTGCCACCGCCAACAGCATTGATTCCGTGTCGGACAGGGACTACCTTATTGAATACCTCAGCGCAATGGCGACAATAATGATGCACTTAAGCCGTTTTTCCGAGGAGATTATCATCTGGAACTCCAACGAATACCGCTTCATCGAGCTTGATGACGCTTACAGCACCGGAAGCTCGATAATGCCTCAGAAGAAGAACCCTGATATTGCAGAACTCGTCCGAGGAAAGACCGGTCGTGTATATGGCGCGCTCATGTCACTTCTCACCACAATGAAAGGACTTCCTCTTGCCTACAACAAGGATATGCAGGAGGACAAGGAGCTCACCTTCGATGCAATCGATACCACAAAGGGCTGCATTCTTCTGTTCACCGGAATGCTTGACACAATGACCTTTAACAAGGAAGTCATGGAAAAGAGTGCAATGGCAGGCTTCACCAATGCAACCGATGCGGCAGATTATCTCGTAAATCACGGTGTCCCATTCCGCGATGCCCACGGCATAATCGGACAGATAGTACTCTATTGCATAGATAAGGGAATCTCAATCGATGAGATGAGTCTCGATGAACTCAAAGCAATCTGCCCTGTATTTGAGGCAGACGTATACGATGCAATCTCATTAAAGACCTGCGTTGAGAAGAGACTCACCAAGGGTGCTCCAAGCCCTGCGGCAATGAAGGATGCTATTGCGAAGTATGAGGAGTATTTGAGCAAATAAGAAATAATGTATTTTAAATGATATTATAGTCAAAAAGTCATATCTTCCCACCAAAGCCTGACGCCAAGCCGTGAAAAGATATGACTTTATTATTTTGCTATATTTGTATAACCTATATGCATCACCGTATATGGCTATTTTGCCGTTTCTGCCGTTTTAATGTCATTGCCATTTATCCAGTTCTGCACCTGTGCTATGGTCGCGTCTACTGCACTCGCAATATTCTCAACAGACATACCCATTTTTGCCAGAGCTATCGAGGTCTTTTTCTGTGTCTGAGCCTGCCCTTCCGCACGCCCTTCCGCACGCCCTTCCGCATGTCCTTCCGCATGTCCTTTTGCACGCCCTTCTTCCATTCCTTTTTCCAATCCTGTCTGAATTGCCTCTTTAGTTGCCTTTTCCAAAGTCTCCTCAATCTCATCCTTCATAAGTCTTCTCAATGCTTCACACATGGTATTTTCCCTCCTTACCTTATCATACAATTCATAGTTAGCAGACATACTGACCTGCAGTACAGCGTCCGCATCCGCCTTCTCGCTCTTTCCTATGTAACTCTCGACATCCTTTACAAATGTCTCTATGTCTTTCCTTTTTGCATTCCTTGAGAGCACTCTGAAACTGTTATGCAGCCCCGGTGACAGCTCTTTCATCACAACTATCTGTGTCGGAATAAAAAAGTTCTTCAAATAATATATTCCATCATATACCTTCTCAATTTCTATTCCCTGCTTATTCAACATCGCAGCCATGCTCGCCGGGTATGATTCACGCATCATGGAGATAGTAAGCTCATCAGCCTTTACCGCATCTACACGCTCTCCAAGTGCCTTGTACATGCAGGCATAAGCAACTACCTTGTAAAAGTCATCAATTGACATTACATCTCCCGGGCACTTGTATTCTATAATGTTATTCTGCCTGAATATATGACCTATCTGGTTTCTCAGCCTGACATTCCTGTTCTTTTCAACTATCAGCATGTCTATCTGAAGCGGTTTCCTGCTCAAATTGTACTCCGAATAAAACTCCAGTTTCTCCATATCCTCATTAAATTCCAGCCTTGCAGCGGCACAGAATGCCGGATGCCATTGCAGCTTCACTTCATTATTCAATTAATACCTCCTTACATGTGTTGCAGGAAGCATCTCGTTCACTCAGACACCATGCTCCTGCCATCGTCTATGGGATACAAAAGCACGAATATCTTAAATGCGAATAATTAGATTATACAGAAATATAAGAACTATGCTTTTAAATAATAATAGCATAACTCTTCACCGTTGGCAATATATTTTATATCAATTTAAAAAAACATCCACTCTCATTTCCGTACTCAATTAACACATGAGAGCAGATGTTATTTTACAATAAAATTACAGGTGTCAAAAATATTTTTTCAATACAAATATGTATGCCACGTTACATTTATGCATATCACGACTTTGGGGAGAAGCTTAGTTATTCTTAGTACTCTGTTCGCCATATAGCCACAGACGGCATGGATGCTCATCCGTTTCCCTTCCGCAGCTTCTTCTTTTCCTTCATCGTGCATATTACATGATGAATCGCGGCACACGGATGGTGAAACACCATTCTCGGACCGGAAAAACGCATTACCTCTCGAATCTTCTCGCGCATCTCCGGCTTGTAGCAATGTACCTTACAGTTCGAGCAGAAGGTCTTATTCTCCATGAACGGGCAATGCTCGCTTCTGCTTCCGGCATAGCTTTCAAGCTCCGCGCATTCCGCGCAGAGCTCCTTTTTTGTGCCGTGCTTTTTGCAGCAGTACAGCTTAATCATGAGGGAAACCATTTCTTTTTCCTTCTCACGCTTTGCTGCAATATCTTTATTTTTTGCCATTATCAAATCCCTTTCCGAACAGTCACAAAAATTAATCTTTTCCAATCAGCTCATTCTTCCGTTCTCCACAGAATACACTTTATCTGCTATTCTCATTGTAGATTCACGATGCGAGACAAGCACAATAGTCTTGTCCTGTCTGCCATCATTAAGTGCCTTCAAAATAACCGCCTCGTTAAGACTGTCAAGATTGCTCGTAGGCTCGTCAAGCAGCATAAGCGGAGCATCATGCAAAAATGCCCTTGCAAGACCGATTCGCTGTCTCTCACCACCTGACAGTGTATCTCCAAGTTCTCCGACCTGCGTGTCGTACCCGTCCGGCAGACTCATTATGAAATCATGAATTGAAGCCTTCTTACATGCCGCTTCGAGTTCTTCCTGCGATGCATCAAGCTTTGCAATCAGGATATTATTCCTTATGCTGTCATGAAAAAGATGTGTATCCTGCGTCACAAAGCTCTCTATATCTCTCAAATTATCAGTATTGATATGCTCAATATCACGCCCAGATATTCTTATCTGCCCTCTGTCAAGCTTCCAAAAACGCATAAGCAGCTTGAGAAATGTCGACTTACCGCTTCCGCTCTTTCCTACAATTCCGACAACACTGTTCTTAGGAAGTTCAACCGAGAAATCCTTGAGAATGTCCTCGCCATCATAAGCAAAGGTTGCATTATCTGCCATTGCTCCATCAAATGCAATTTCTTTTTCCCCGCTCACATCCTCGATAAGAGGGCTCTCATCCAATATATCAAGCACTCTGTTCCCAGCCGCAAATGTATTCTGTAATGTACTTCCGAGTGCCGCAAGTGCCACGCAAGGTCCAAACGAGCTCATAAGCGCAAGAACCGGAAGAATCACACCGTCAAAGCCGACAACGCCCTGCCTGTAATAATGTGCGGCTGTAAAAAGCATTATCATGTCAAAAATTAAAATCACCGTGTTCGTCACTGCCGTGTTTCTTCCTGAATTGTTCTTCATGCGCTTCTCATCGGCAGCGAGTGCATCACTTCTCTCATTCATCTGTCTGACACGATTGCTGCCCTGTCCGTACTGTATTATCTCGTCAAGTCCTCGAAGGCTCTCAAGCACGAAGCTGCTGAGTTCACCGGACATTGTTCGAAACTTCATTCCGTCATCGCCGCTTAACCTGCTCATTACAAGCGGAATAACTATTCCAACCACAAGATAAGCACACAGTGCAATCACCCCGAACACAGGGTTAAAGTTTCCTATAAACAGGCACATTATTATCGTAAAAAGAAATGCTATACATATCGGTGAGATTGTATGCGCATAAAAAACCTCGAGAAGTTCAATATCCGATGTGATGATTGATATAAGGTTTCCTCTGTCCTTTCCCTCGAGCTTTGCCGGACATAACTTTCTCAGTGCACCAAAAACCTTGTCGCGGATAAGAGCTAAAAGCTTAAACGCAATAAAATGATTGCAGCCCTGCTCCGCATAGCGAAGCCCCGCCCTTATAAGTGCAAACAATACCATGCACGTAAAAATCACAGCCACATTAAGACTGTTATAGCCCATATATGAGAGAAGTGCATATCCGGCAAGTATTGTAATGAATGATGCGCACAGATGTCCTGCAAGTCCCATCGTAACTGCTCCCGCCATAAAACCCGCAAGAGGCTTTACAAGACCGATAAGCCTCATACATACTGTAAGTCCACTTCTTGGATTCTTTATAGCTGCATCCGTATTTTCACTTTTTCTGTTATTTATCTCATTTTTCAAGTTTAGCCGACCTCCCTTCCGAAATTTTCAAGGCTCTGCTGTGCATTCCACAGCCTTGCAAATTCCCCATTCCTTGTAATCAGCTCTTCACATGTGCCATTCCCGGCAATATCTCCCTTTCTCATCACATAGATACAGTCCGCATTCTTTACATTCGCAAGTCTGTGCGAGATAAGTATAATTGTCTTTGTCTTAGAAAGCTCCATGACAAGCTCCATAATATCATTCTCACTCTCAACATCAATGTTCGAGGTTGCCTCATCAAATATATAAATCGGCGTATCATGAAGCAGTGCCCTCGCGATTGAGAGTCTCTGTCTCTGACCACCGGAGAAGTTACTACCTGCCTCACCTACTGCAGTATCAAGCCCCTGCTGCTCCGAAAGGAATGCATCAAGCTTAACTTCTTTTAACGCGTCCCAGAGCTTAGCATCGTCGGCATCAGGATTTCCCATAAGAAGATTGTCCCTCACAGTCCCCTTAAACAGCAGGCTGTTGTGGCTTATATAAGTTATATTTTTCATAAGGCTGTCCTCTGAAATATCGGAAAGTTCAACTCCGCCGATTGTCACAGAACCGGTATATCCTTTATTTCTTCCCATAAGTATCGCCGAGAGGGTCGATTTACCACAGCCGGACTCTCCGACAACTGCCGTCAGTCTATCCTTCTTAAATGTCACATTGATGCCGTGAAGTATCTCCCTGTCCCTTTCGTATGAATAGTGCAAATCGCGGCAGACAATGTCGCCATCGCCGCACGCCGCCTTTGCTGCTGCAGCGTCACTTCCGTTCTCCGGCTGTGCATTTTTTCCATTGTCATTTCCCGGCTCAGGCAGCTCAAGGAGCTTAAATATCTTCTCACTTGCCGCCATTCCGTTCATAGCTATATGGAAGAACGAACCGAGCTGTCTCATCGGCAGGAAAAAATCAGCGGCAAGAAGAATTATTAAAAGGCATCCGCCCAAATCAACCCTGCCTGCATTAAACTGACTCACCGCAAGTATCATCCCAAGTGCCGCACCACCATAAGCAATAAAATCCATAATAGTTATGGAATTGAGCTGCATGGTAAGCACCTTCATGGTAATCTTACGAAACTTCTCTGACTCCTCGTTCATCTTCTGATGCTTGTACGCATCCGCACTGTACACCTTGAGCGTTGTGAGCCCCTGAAGGTTTTCAAGAAAGGTATCTCCGAGTGCCGTGTACTGCCCCCAGTACTTTGACAACAGCTTCTTAGCCCACGTCTGCACAA
>ERZ791903.2651-NODE-2651-length-12759-cov-4.666798_pt1 | contig 12759 bp, 8 predicted proteins | sample MGYA00510148_ERZ791903 | MGnify/ENA primary metagenome ERZ791903 (study PRJEB30046, sample SAMN00792080) | human gut metagenome | study: EMG produced TPA metagenomics assembly of the A metagenome-wide association study of gut microbiota in type 2...
GTGCTGCCCTCAAGCTGTGCTGCTCCCTGAAGAAAATATCTTCCGTCAGTCCACAGTCCAGCCTCATCAGGAAGCACTACAAGCGTTCCCGCCGAACCCGTAAAGCCCGACATAAAGGCTCTCGCCTTAAAATAACTTCCAACATACTCAGAACCGTGGAAATCATCAGTACATATAATGTATGCCTGAATATTCTTTTCCTTCATAAGTGCGCGTAACGCGCCAAGTCTCTCGACTACCGTACTCATGTGATACACCTCGCTTCTATATATTGGGACATAGGTGTCAGACCCCTGTCCCATGCATGTATTATAGTAAATGTCGGGGGATTTGTACAGCACATCTGAATATTAGTATAATATTATGGCTCATTTACGAAAAAAGGCTCCGGCAATAATGCCAAAGCCTTTTCACTATAAAATACAATTTTACCCCGCAATACTATTCCCCGTATAAAGCTGGTAATATCTTCCCTTCTGCTCTATAAGGTCATCATGCGTACCACGCTCAATAATGCGTCCCTGCTCAAGAACCATGATACAATCACTGTTCTTTACGGTGGAGAGTCTGTGCGCGATGACAAAGGTCGTCCTGCCGTGCATGAGCTTATCCATACCATCCTGTACCATCTTCTCAGTTCTCGTATCGATTGAGGAGGTAGCCTCATCAAGAATGAGAACAGGCGGGTCTGCGATTGCTGCCCTCGCGATTGCGAGAAGCTGTCTCTGACCCTGGCTTAAGTTAGCACCGTCACCGGTGAGCATCGTGTTGTAGCCATCGGATAGCTTGGTGATAAAGCTGTCCGCGTTGGCAAGCTTAGCCGCCGCGTACACCTCCTCATCAGTAGCATCGAGCTTGCCGTAGCGGATGTTCTCCATGACTGTTCCGGTAAAGAGATGTGTGTCCTGCAAAACTATTCCGAGGGACTTTCTTAAATCACTCTTCTTAATCTTGTTGATGTTGATTCCGTCGTAGCGGATTTTACCATCCTGAATATCATAGAAGCGGTTGATAAGATTGGTTATTGTCGTCTTACCTGCTCCGGTTGAGCCTACGAAGGCAATCTTCTGTCCCGGCTCAGCGAACATCTTTATATTGTGGAGAACTATCTTATCCGGATTGTAACCGAAATCCACATCATCGAATACCACATCACCCTTCAATTCCTTGTAGTCGGTAATGCCTGTGTCCTTGTGATAGTGCTTCCAGGCCCACATTCCTGTACGCTTTTCGCTTTCCTTGATTGTACCGCCATCCTTAACTGCATTTACAAGTGTAACATATCCATCATCTACCTCCGGCGTCTCATCGAGAAGCCTGAATATTCTCTCACCACCTGCAAGAGCCATGATGATACTGTTAAACTGCATGCTCACCTGATTGATAGGCATGTTAAGGCTCTTGTTGAAGGTGAGGAAGCTTGCAAGACCTCCAAGTGTAAAGCCGCCGACTCCGCCGAGTGCAAGCGCACCTCCGGCTATAGCTATGATAACGTAGCTGATGTTACCAATCTGGGCATTGATAGGTCCTAAGATGTTGGCAAATTTATTCGCATTGTAGGAACTGTCGCAGAGCTCTTCGTTAATCTTGTCGAAGCGCTCCATGTTCTCCTCCTCATGGCAGAATACCTTTACGACCTTCTGACCACCCATCATCTCCTCAATAAAGCCGTTTACCTCACCCAGGTTCTTCTGCTGCTTTACGAAGTACTTTCCGCTCATTCCGGTAGCCTTCTTGGTGACAACGAGCATAAGACCTACAAGCACAAGAGTTAACAGTGTAAGCGGTATGTTAAGGATAATCATACTTGCCAGCACACCTATGATGGTGATTGAGCTGTTGATAAGCTGAGGGATACTCTGGCTTATCATCTGTCTGAGCGTATCAACATCGTTGGTGTAGATTGACATGATATCGCCGTGTGCATGTGTATCAAAATATTTTATAGGAAGGGACTCCATGTGTACAAAAATCTCATCCCTTAAGCTTCTCATGGTTCCCTGTGTAACATAAACCATCATTCTTGTATTTACATAGGCTGCTATAACACCCACCGCATAGAAGCATGCCACTCTTATGATGGCGTGGAGCAGCTGCGTATAATCAGGTACGGTCTGCTGCATGAGCGGCATAATATACTGGTCAATAAGTGTTTTCGTAAACATGGTTCCCTGTATCGTAGAAAATACAGTGAGTACAATACATACAAGAACCACTATGCACTGCAGCAGATAATTCTTAGCCACAAAGCCTATTATTCTTTTAAATACCTTTCCAGGATTAGCGACTGTAGGCTTCGCTCCTCTTGGCGGTCTTCCTCCCATTGGTCCCGGCATTATGCTTCACCTCCGTTTTCATCAAAATCACCGCTGCCTCCGGTCTGTGACTCATATACATCGCGGTATATAGCGTTGGAAGCAAGCAGCTCCTCATGTGTTCCGATTCCGTTGATACGTCCGTTATCCATCACGATTATGCGGTCCGCACCCTGAACACTTGAAATTCTCTGTGCAATGATAATCTTCGTTGTCTGCGCAATCTCCATGGCAAATGCATGACGGATCTTCGCATCGGTTGCAGTATCAACAGCGCTTGTGCTGTCATCAAGAATAAGTATCTTAGGCTTCTTTAAAAGTGCTCTGGCAATACACAAACGCTGCTTCTGTCCACCCGATACATTCGTACCACCCTGCTCGATGTAGGTGTTGTACTTGTCCGGGAATTTCTCAATAAATTCATCAGCACATGCTAACCTACATGCTCTCATGCACTCCTCATCCGTGGCATTCTTATCGCCCCAGCGAAGATTGTCGAGTATTGTTCCTGAGAAAAGCACATTCTTCTGGAGAACAACGCTCACCTCATCACGAAGTGTCTCAATGTCATACTCTCTTACATCCCTGCCACCGACCTTTACACTACCTTCATCCACATCGTAAAGACGGCTTATAAGGTTCACAAGGCTTGACTTGGAGCTTCCGGTTCCGCCGATGATACCGATTGTCTCACCGGATTTGATTGTGAGGTTGATATCATTTAACACTCTCTTGTCGGCGCCCTTATTGTAGCCGAAATTTACATGTTCAAATACAATTTCTCCGTCCTTTACCTCATAGCAAGGGTTATCAGGATTGGTGATATCAGGCTTCTCCTCAAGCACCTCTGCGATACGCTTTGCACTTGCCACACTCATCGAAATCATTACAAATATCATGGAAACCATCATAAGGTTCATAAGAATTGTCATACAGTAGGACAGGAGGCTCATAAGCTTACCTGTTGTGAGCAGCACGCCGCCGGAGCCTACAATCATCTTCGCGCCGACCCAGCTTATAAGCAAGATACAGGTATATACCGTAATCTGCATAACAGGGTTGTTGTATGCAACCGTCTTTTCTGCTTTTACAAAAATCCTGTAGATATTGTTGCTGGCATTCTTGAATTTCTTCTTCTCATAATCCTCACGGACATAGGCCTTGACAACACGGATTGCCGATACATTCTCCTGGACACTCGCGTTCAGCTCATCGTACTTAGGAAATGCCGCATTGAAATACTTGGTCGCATGTCCTATGATGACGGCAAGAATACATGAGAGTATCACAAGCGCGATAAGATATATAAATGCAATGCGCGGACTGATGATAAATGACATTATCATCGCAAAGATTAAGCTCACCGGTGCCCTCATACACATTCTTAAAAGCATCTGGTATGTATTCTGTACATTTGTGACGTCCGTTGTAAGTCTTGTCACAAGTCCCGCTGTGCTGAACTTGTCAATGTTAGAAAAGGCGTAGGTCTGGATATTGTCAAACATACCCTTTCTGAGATTCTTTGCAAAACCTGTTGAGGCCTTCGCTCCGTAAACACCACCCATGATTCCGGCAAACAATCCGACCATGGCAATCACTACCATGCAGCCGCCGACCATGAGTATGTAGCCCATATCACCCTTCTCAACACCATTGTCGATAAGTGATGAGAGCAGATACGGAATGAGCATTTCCATAAGCACCTCTAAAATCATAAAAAAAGGGGTCGCGATGGATGCTCTCTTATACTCTTTTACATAAGCACCTAATGTCTTTAGCACTGTTCATCCTCCTTATTCATATCATTGATATTTTTTTTCATCTTCTCTATAACATTCAAAAAGACCTGTTTTTCCTCTTGTGTGACATTCTGTTCAAGCTCCTCGTGGAGCATATCGATGACGCGCACCGTAGCAGCGTGTGTCTCCTCGCCCTTTTGCGTGAGAACTATTTTCTTGCAGCGTCCATCATTATCGTCCGTGCGGCACACCAGGTAGCCTTTCCTCTCCATAAGCTGAAGTATATTGGTAACCGATGACTTGCCTATACCGAACTCCTCACCTATATCCTTCTGGTACACGTCAACATCCTTATGCCTGCTTAGATATCCAAGGATATGCCCATGCATTACCGTTACCTCGTCAAAGCCGGCCTCTACCAGCTTCTTTTTCAGCTGACGAAAAATAGTGTTGTCCATCTTCTTAATCTCGAACCCCAAATAGCGTTTCTTTTCCAACTCGTGCTCCTTTCCTCATGATGTGGCTTAGATAAAAACCCATACATAACAGACATGGTGCCATTATCTATAGCCCGGTTATCCGTCAAAAGCCTTAACCTTCAGCAAAAAACTGTTCGAGGTCGAACAGTTTGATACTGAACTGTTCGACCTCGAACTATTATAATTTTAATTTTTTTTAAAGTCAAGAATTTTTTTCCATCGTTGGCTGTTTTCATCACGCAGCATGCGTATCCTGTCGTGGTCGCTTATGCCGTCTCCTATCGGCTCAATCCTGTCCAATATATGCACGTCAAAATATCTTCTCTCCACGCCGCCTGTTTTTTTTCGCGCATAATGTTCAGTATCTCCTGCATCGCGGCAGGTTATAAAAAGAGGAAGAACAGGCACATTATTTTTCACGGCATAGTAGAATGCACCGTTTTTCAGCGGTCGCGGTCTGTCATAGCCCCACCACTCAGACTGCTCCGGAAATACGAGGACACAGTCGCCTTTTCCAAGATAGTACGACACAGCACCGTTGAACCGTCTCACCAGCCTGTGTCCCCGGGGAAACGGCATTATACCGAACGCCCTCATGTACTCACCGAGCCGCCCCCTCCGATTGTTAAAATCCGCCACCATGACCTTGAGCTGCCGTCCCCGCAGCACACCACTCCTTTTGAGTGCCCATTCTACCACCAATGCATCGAGCTTGTTTATGTGGTTGCAAGTGATTATCATGCCATGATTATCTTCACCGCACTCTCCCTCACCCTCTTGGTAAAAGCTATAAATTCGCGTGCGGAATATGAAGCGGTTCACAATCCACATAAACGGCTTGATTATAAACGCGCGTATCAATGCCTGCCGGAACTTTAAAGCCCCCGTCGGAATATAAGGAAATTTTTCATCGACCGGAAGGCTGCTGCCGTAATCTACCGGGTCAAGATGTGCATTGAAATCCCCCCTTTTCTCCGCCTCCTTTATCTTCACAAGCACATCGGGTGTTGTGTATGCAAGCTTAAAATAATTCATCAATACTGCACCCTCCCGATTTTCTCCCAGCCCTTCGGATTCACGCCAAGCACCGCACGCCCCACAATGAAAATATATTCCATGTAGAAAAACGGGTGCATCAGCATAAGTTCCAGCTTTTTAATCCATGAAAGCCTGATGTTTTTCCAGTCCGCCAGCACCGCCATGACGGACAAGGCAAAAAAAGCGGTGTATATCAGCAAAAATGCCGCTGCAGCCTGCCATAGTCTGAGCGTGATGAGGTTGAATATTAACGCTGCGGACAAGGTTCCGATGTATGCATACACAAGCCACAGCGACAATATATAATAATTATCGATAGAAGCCCTCACCCCGCGGCGTTTTAGAAGCTTGCGACAGTAGAGCCTGTCTGCAGCCACCATTCCTGTCATCCAGCGTGTTCTGCGCTTATTGGTGTCCGTATGCGATGGTGTCTCCTCAAGATACAGCTTCGCAAATGAATAGTGAAAGGTCTTTATCCCCTTGCACGCACAGTCGCGCTGCAGCTCCATGTCCTCCGTGAGCGTCTGTCTGTAAATCCAGCCGCCCCACTCCTCGACCAAATCCCCTCTTATAAGTATTCCCGTTGTTATCGGCATAGTGGTGAGCCCGAGCGCGCTCTTGTACCTGTTCCCTAGTTCATCTATAATCGGCCATACCAGACCATTCTGACAGGTTATGGCATTTACCACTTTTTCTGAAGCGCTGTTTAAATAACCCATGCTATAATTTCCGACCAGCTTCCGCCCCGTTATCACCTGCGCCCCGCTTGCAAGCGCATCGTTCATATTTGCCAGGAAATCCACATCAAGCCGGCAGTCCGCATCGACGATTATATAACCATCATACTTCTTTCCCGCTGCCAGAATATGCCTTATACAGTAATCAAGACAGTCACCCTTGCTCTTCTGCGCCTCATCGACATACACCTTCGCACCAATCTCCCGCGCATAGCCAATCACCTCGTCACGCGGATTCTTCACGATAACATAAGTGTCGAACAGACTATCAACTGATTTTTTATCTGCTTTCCTATCTATATTTTTTTCCGTATGTTTATCTGCGTTTCCAATACCACCATTTAGATAATCTGCACCATAGCTCTGCTCCTCTATGCTCTTAAAAAGCGGCAGAACCGCCCTGCCCTCATCGCGCGCCGGAACAATGAGCGCAAAACGGTGCCTTCTCCCACACTTCCAGCTTTTCTGCGGAAAAATCCACCCGAACCAGCCAATCAGCCGTGGAAAATACAGTACCAGAAATATTATTGTAATAAAAATCAAAAAATTGTTTTCCATATATTATCCCCTTTTTAATCAGCTGCACTGCAAAATTTACATGCATATAAATGTTTTAAATATATTATCTAACATACAAATAAATTTGATTTCTCTTCCTCCCATAATCTATATATACCTAATCACTACGATGTTGGAGACAGAACATGCTCTGTAAACTTAGCGTGTTTAACGTATTATATTTTTTATCCTCTCATACTGCTCTAATATCTCATCGTGCGCATGGAGCTTATATATACTGTGCAGCTTCTCAATCTCCCAAGGTTTCACATTTACTGTGTGAATATACGGAAATATTCGGAGAGATTTGCAAAAATGCTGCAGCACGGTGTTTGGTCTATAACGCTTCTGCTCATTATATTTTTCGGGGAGAAAGAGCTTATTTTTACATACGCGGTTCAGCGCGGTCTGGTCGGGAAAGAACATTTTTCTCTCGCGGCACATTTTTCTCGCATTTTTAAATAAACCATTTTCACGACATCGCGGCATATTAAAAAGCAGCACGCCCGTGTTCATGTAATTATATTCAATAAACCATTTCCCGAGAAAATCCCTCACACCGGCTATCTCAAAATCAGATATACCCATGTTGTAAAGCGGCTCTATATCATCGCAGGCGACCACATCCGCGTCGAGGTAGAGAAGCCTGTTCACAAGAATGTCGTCCGCATATAGCCGCAGCATGGAATACGGCGTGTATACCGTGTCCTTATTGACCCAGCCGGCGAGCTCATTTTTAAAATCTTGCGTTTTATCAATCAGCAAAACATGACTTTGCGGGCACACACCCGTCACAATATTCTCGATAATTCTCGCCTGCTGCCAGCATATCGGTGTGTAGTCCTCGCGCATATTTTCAAGCCCTGCGGTAAAAATGTAAATATTTAACTCGCCCTTATAATATTTTGTTATAGAAAGAACAGCTATCAGTATACCGTCAAAGGCGCGTGAATTGCCGCAGAACAGGATATTCATGGGAGCCTCCTTAGATTAATAATTCAATCCGTTATCCTCAATCCGCTTTGTTGCTTTATAATAGTAAAATCACTTGTTCTTAATATATTCTACTTTCTCATAGGTGGAATTTTCACTGCGCGCCGTCATGGCATCGTGCACTTGATTTCGCAATTTCACGGCAGCTTGTCTTGGGTTTATTGTGGTGTCCGGATAGAAAGGTCCGTCAATATATATTGTGATTTTTGTCCTGAAAAGGTGTTTCTGATAAGTTATGGTAAAAGAAAATGCAGGGCGGTCATATATTACCGGATAACGGAAGGAGCTCTCGTTAAAAGGACGAATTCTCGTGTAATAAGGCCAGATATGTGCCTCGGGGTAAATAAAAACCGGGTGTCCCGTGCCGATGTAGTTCTCAAGCTCCCCAAGGAAATTTTTCATGCCCCCGAGCTTATTAGGTATCGGAAAGGCGCCCAGCATCTCCATGATATTCTTCGTTCCGTAGAGCGATACATTGTCAGGGTGTGCCAGTATGATGGCCTTCCTCGGGAAGCTTATGCATGCCGGAATGTAACCATCCCCCGGGATCTGGGTATGATTTCCATAGAAAAATGCCGGCCTGCACCTGCCATGACCGCCATCCCGTAGTCCGCACAGCTTATCTTTCCCCTCTATCCTCATGCAGAACCGCAGCTTCATGTATATAAATGCAACAGGAGTCATTATTATGTGATACAGCACCCATGCAGCCACCTTCCACAGCCTTCCGTGGCTGTAGCGGTAATTTTCATCGACAGTTATCGTGTTCCTCTTTATGCCGGAAAATTCATCCTCCAGCTCATTGTCATAGTAATATACTTTTCTGTGCTTCATGAGGAATATTATTTACATAAAATATTCAATTTATTCTATATGTCTGACGACATTCTATGATTTGCAAAATGCATAAGTTAAATCATTTTTTTCGTTCATTATATTCCTTTGGCAATTTGCCCGACTATGACTGACAAATTGATGCAAACTAATATTTACAATCCCCCTCAAAAAAAATATAATAATACATGTCAAAAACTAATATCACAAACACAAGGAGCTCACATGAATAAATCCTTCACCCAAAAAATGACAACAAAAAATATTTTTTACATAATTCTCATATGTTTCATCCTCTCGGTCATACCGCTGTATGTAATCGGCATGTTCGCGCACCCGAGCGTCGACGACTATTACTATGGCACGGAGACTGTGCAGGTGTGGAATGAGACCCACTCCTTCGCGTCGGTTGTAAAATGCTCCTTCGACGAGATGATTAACACCTACAATATATGGCAGGGCAATTTTTCAGCAATCTTCCTCATGCGCCTGCAGCCTGGAATATTCGGTGAGCAATACTATTTTATTGCGCCGCTTATACTTCTCAGCGCGTATATGGGCTTTTCGATTTTCTTTTTTTACACTGCGCTGAAAAAAATATTCAAGGCGGACAGCTACCTTGCCGCGACTGTGGGAATCTGCCTCACCTTCGTGTCAATGCAGCTGTGCACGACACCGAGCGATTCATTTTACTGGTATAACGGTGCTATATATTATACATTTTTTTACAGTCTCATGCTGTTTCTCTTTGCGCTTCTTATAAGAATGAGAACCGCCAAAGCTGCCGGCACGATTATCCTCACTGCAATAAGCTCTGTATCTGCCTTTCTTATCGGTGGAAGCAACTACGCAGCTGCGCTTTTCATGTGCATTATTCTGGCTCTAAGTGCGGGTTCCGCGGTTTATTTTGTAATACTTAGGAAAAATAAGGTCATCCGTCCTTACCATATGGCGGCATACATCATCGTCGCAGCCGCAGCCATGGCAGGACTTTTTATAAGCATGGCGGCACCGGGAAACGCTCTGCGCCAGCAATCCGTGGGCGGAAGCACCGGCATTGTAAAGACCTTCGTCTACACCTTTGCATTCGGCGGTTACAGCATCGCCAAAGTGTTGAATGCTCCATGCCTTATATTTTTTATATGCATGATTCCGGTATTTTACCGCATAGCAAGGCGCAGCGGCTTCACCTACAGATATCCGCTCCTCGTCGCAGTGTTCACCTTCGGTCTGTACTGCTCAATGGGAACGCCTGTATTCTACGCGCAGGGGCTGCGCATGCCGTACAGAATGATGAACATTATATTTTTTGCCGCGTATGTTCTCATCACCTTTAATCTTATATATTTTCTGGGATGGATTGGGAATAAGATAAAAACAGAAAAAAGGCATATATTCCTTGATGACATCGTTAATAATTTTTTTGAAAAAATAAAAGCAAGCCGCAAAAACACCCTCCTCGCGCTTGCCATAAGTCTCTGTGCCTTTGTAATCGCCTGCATAGGCTGTATAGAGGTCGGTGAGACGGAATATAAGAGCGGTGACGCAGGCTTTGGCAAGCTTCCTCTGTCCGCCGCCGCAACGCTCTCACTCATAAACGGCGACGCCAAAACCTATGACTGCGAACTGACTGCCCGCGATGAATACCTAAGAAGCACAGGCGATGACGAACAGTTCGTGACTGTTCCCGCCCTGTCGAAGCGCCCGGCACCGATATACCACTCCGACATAACCGATGACCCCGGCGACTGGCACAATGCACATGTCGCCATGTATTACCGGAAGGAATGTATATGGACAGAGTGATAAATTGTTAATAACTCTTAAACCTTGGCTTAACAGTGATAAGGAAGTAATTCTTATTTTTACTGTTGGCTGACAGATTCGGGTGTGCAGGGCAACCATAAGGCTGCAAAAGCTGTCTGTTTCCAACAGAAACAGACAGCTTTTAATTTGCGTTGAAAGCATCTCGCTGTTTTCTCTCGAGCGGGGCGGTCTTCCCACGGACCGCCCCGCGAAGCCGTTACGGCTCGATGATGTTGAAGGGGTTGGTCCCGGTGATCGGGAACTGGTTCATATTCTCCATCATCAGCGTCAGCAGCTCTGCGCTGCCCTCAACCTTGACGGCCTGTGTAACCGTTTCCTTATTGTTGGTCAGGATCGCAAACAGCGCATTCTTCGGGCAGGTAATAGACACATCCGCATCATCAGACAATGTATCCGCATAGACCAGCAGCACACCATTCTTCACGCGGAGCATGTGCTGTTCGCCCACGTCAGGCAGGATCACGTTCATGGTGAAGTCGCGGTCAGCCAGCGCCTGCTTGTCCATGACAATGGCCATATAGTCAAACAGCATGGGCGCGGAGAGGGTCTTGACCATGTCGCCGGTAGATTTGGTGGAAGCGGTGAAATTGGCGTTTCCATGGCGCAGCTCCTGCGCGGCGGTCAGATATTCGTTGCGCCACGGACCGGACTCCGCCTGATACCCCAGCTGCTCCAGTGCATCGGCGCACAGAAGCCGTGCATCGGTGTTCGTCGGGTCGGCAAAGACGATGGTATTTGTGACCTCGGCGACCCACTGATATTCACCCTTGTCAAAATCCGCCTTTGCCATTTGCAGGACATTGTCAACATCCCCCAGGTACTCCACCCATTTTTTTGCGCTGTCGCTTGGCATGAGGGGGTTCAGGTTGACAGGGTTGCTGTCATACCAGCCCATGAACTTCTGGTAGACCGCCTTGGCGTTGTGGGCGACCGTCCCGTAGTACTGGCGGGTGTACCAGATTTTATTGAGCGCCTCCGGCAGCTCGATCATGTTGGAGATCTCGTCGCTGGTGTAGCCCTGATTGATATAGGTCAGAGTCTGGTCGTTGATGAACTTATACACGGCAGCCGTGTTGACCATGTAGTCGTTCACCACGTTGTTTCCCCAGTGCGGCCAGTTGTGGGACTGGAAGGTGACCTCCGCGTCCTTGCCGTAAAGGGAAATGGCCTCGGTGATATAGCTTGCCCATGCCGCGCCGTCGCGCACCTCCGCGCCGCGCAGCGTGTAGAGATTGTGGAGCGTGCCGGTGCAGTTTTCCGCCATCCACAGCGCCTTGTACTGGGGCAGCCACGTGTTCATTTCGGCGGGCGCTTCCGTACCCGGCGTGAGCTGGAACTCCAGCTCCACACCGTCGATCGTCAGCTTTTCGCCAGACTGCGTGATTTCATAGCTGGGCGTCATGAACGAGACCGTTCCGGTGGACTGTCCCATGCCGATGCCCTGCGCCAGCTTGCCGGTCACGCCGGGGGTCAGAAGGATGCCATACTGATAATTGCTGCGGCGGCCCATACCCTTACCGGCGTAGACATTTTCCTTCACGGAGTGCTCCGTGAAGCCCACAGGCGTGATCACTGGGATCTTGCCGCTGGCGAGCTGATCTTCAATAGAAAGTGTCTCGTCTGCCTTATCCTCTTTCGCCATCACGCCGGCGATGCCGCCAAAATGGTCGGCGTGGGAATGAGAGATGATGACGGCCTTGACCGGGAATTTACCAAGATTCTTTTCGATCAGCTGCATGGCAGCCTGACTGCACTCCACGCTCATCAGCGTATCAAAGACGATCCAGCCGGTATCGCCCTTGACAACGGTGAGGTTTGCCATGTCATAGCCGCGGACCTGATAGATGCCATCCGTCACTTCAAAAAGGCCATAAGCGTGGTTATTTTTCGTGTTCTCCCAGAGACTTGGATTTACGCTGTCAGGCGCTTTTTCGTAATCGTCCAGGAACGCATAGGCTTCCTGACTCCAGAGGATCTTCCCATCCTCGTCCTTTAGTTCCAGTGTTTCCGGCGCGTCGATCAGTCCACGGGTGGCGAATTCATATTCCTGCTTATCATCGAAGTCAAGTTCATCGTAGATGGCGGCATTTGCCTTTGCCGTAAAGTCTGTGGCGGGCTTGACATCAGCAGTCAGACCCAGGTCTGCCTTTTCCGCGCCCGGCTCTTTGCGCCCATCCTGCGCACAGCCGACGCAGGACAGCAGCAGTACCGATGCAAGAAGCATTGCTGCAATGCGTTT
>ERZ791903.2654-NODE-2654-length-12740-cov-9.934017_pt1 | contig 12740 bp, 11 predicted proteins | sample MGYA00510148_ERZ791903 | MGnify/ENA primary metagenome ERZ791903 (study PRJEB30046, sample SAMN00792080) | human gut metagenome | study: EMG produced TPA metagenomics assembly of the A metagenome-wide association study of gut microbiota in type 2...
AACAGCACCAGGTCGTACTGGTCAAAGGTGCGGCACACGGCCCCGAAGTTGGGCAGCGGCAGGGCCACGTCCGGCAGCACGCCCCGGCCGCACTGCTTGGCGGCTTCCAGCGCGATGCGGTTGTAGCGCTCGTTCTTCTGCTCCTCTTTTTTGGGGGCGGCCACGCAATATCGGCTGAAGAAGGGCACCACATGGGCGGCCCCCAGTTCCACGCCGTGCTTGATGATCTGCTCCAGCTTGTCCTGTTTGGGGTAACCGGCCAGCAGGGTGACCTCCACGCTGGGCTCGGCGGCGCTGGGGTAGCCCGGCTCTACCGAGAATTCCACGCAGTCATCCCCGAAGCCGGTGATGGTGGCGGTGTATTCCACGGCGCTGCCGTCGCATAGAATGACAGTATCGCCCATGCGGGCACGCATCACGCGGGCCAGATGATGGGCATCGGTGCCGCGCAGCACAGCCGTGCCGTCGGCGATCTCGGTGGTAAAATAACGGTGCGGCATAGTTCCTCCTGAAACATCCTCGCCCTCTCAGTCGCTAACGTGTCCGCTCTCCCAAGGGGAGAGCCCTTGGCAGTCCACGCAAACTTCATCTCTTTGCCAAGGCCTCCCCCCTTTGGGGGAGATGGCACCGAAGGTGACGGAGAGGGCGAGCCAGCTTATGATTTCACGCCTTTTTGCAGACGATGCACTCCCAGCCGCGCTTCTCCTTCACTTCCACAACGGCAAGGCCGGCTTTTTCCAGCCCGGCGATCACTTCGTCCTTGCGGGTGTCGATGATGCCGCTGGCAATAAAGGTGGCACCCTCCGCCATCAGGCCCGGCACGGCAGGAGCCAGAGACAGGATGGCGTTGGCCACGATGTTGGCGGTGATGATATCGTATTTGCCGCTGGCCTTATCGGAAAGGTCGCCCACCAGCACGGTCAGCTTGTCCTGCACGCCGTTCAACGCGGCGTTCTCGCCTGCGGTGCGCACGGCCACAGGGTCGATGTCCACGCCCTCGGCCACGGCAGCGCCCAGCTTCAGCGCCGCAATGGCAAGGATGCCACTGCCGGTGCCGATGTCCAGCACCCGCTCGCCGCCGGTCACCCGCTCGTCCAGCGCTTCCATGCACAGGCTGGTGGTCTCGTGGCCGCCGGTGCCGAAGGCAAGGCCGGGGTCCAGCACCAGCTTGACGCGGTCGGTGTCGTACTCCTGCCAGGAGGGCACCACGGCCAGCCGCTTGCCGATCTCCAGCGGGTGGTAATACTTGCGCCAGCCGTTCTGCCAGTCCTCCTGCTCCACACCCTCGGTCTCCACGGTGTAGGCGATGCCGGCAGCCTCCATGCGGGCAGAGATCAGGGCCAGGGTCTCCACGGGGGAAGCGCCCGGCTCCAGATACATGTGGATGATGACCCGGTCGCGGGGCTTGTCCAGCAGCTCCTGCTCGATCAGGTCCACATGGGCGATCTCGGCCACCTGCTGCTCGATGTCGCTGTAATCTTCGATATAGATGCCGCCCTCGGCGATCATGGTGGCAACGGCTTCGGCGTTGTCAGCGTCGGCCTTGGCCACGGTCAGGCGGATATCAGTCCATTCCATAAAATAAACCTCCTTCGGGTTCCCGCTTTTCTTATAATAGTATAGTACCCGATTCGGCTGTGGGATGCAAGCCTTTGGGCAAAATGTACGTAAAAAGAAAAGAATTTTCAACATAAAGACGACCCTTGTGCGGAAAAACCAAAAATTATCGACTGAAAAACTGCCAAATGAGGACTTTTGATGCATTTTGATAGAAAAAAGGCGAAAGGGACTTTCTTTTTTTGCGGAAATATGTTACTATTCTATTACGGAATTATGGACGGCCTGCAACCAGAGGCGTCTGTAAACACAAACATTTCTTAAGGAGGAATGTGCTTTATGATGAAGTATCTCCAGAAACTGGGCAAAGCTTTGATGCTTCCCGTCGCGGTCCTGCCGATCTGCGGCATCCTGATGGGTCTTGGTTATGCCCTTGCTCCGGGCGTTATGGGCGTTCCCGGTGCAGCAACCTCCGGCGCAGCATATACCGTTGGCTTCCTGCTGGTCAAGGCAGGCGGCGCTCTGATCGATAACATGGCATGGCTGTTCGCCATTGGTGCCGCTGTGGGCCTGGCCGACAACGACGGTACCGCAGGTCTGGCCGGTCTGGTCAGCTTCCTGATGATGCAGCAGCTGCTGAACCCCGGTGTGGTCGGCATGGTCCGTCACCTGGAAGAAGGCACTGCTACCTACATCGCCTTCCAGAAGGTCGCCGGCAACTCCTTCATCGGCATTCTGGCCGCTGTTGTGGGCGCTGCCTGCTACAACAAGTTCAAGGATATCCAGCTGCCTGACTGGCTGGCATTCTTCTCCGGCAAGCGCTTCGTTGCAATCGCTACCGGTCTGATCTCCATTCTGGTGTCCGTTGTTCTGCTGTTCGTCTGGCCCGTCATCTTCGACGCTCTGGTCGCAATCGGCAACGGCATCGCAGGCATGAGCGGCATCGGCGCTGGCATCTACGCCTTCCTGAACCGTCTGCTGATCCCCACCGGCCTGCACCACGCTCTGAACAACGTGTTCTGGTTCGACACCATCGGCCTGGGCGACCTGTCCCACTTCTGGGCAGGCGAGACCAGCGCAGATGTGGGCTGGAGCCTGGGCATGTACATGTCCGGCTTCTTCCCCTGCATGATGTTCGGTATTGCCGGTGCTGCTCTGGCTATGGTCAAGACCGCCAAGAACAAGAAGGCTGCCATCGGCCTGGTTCTGTCCGCTGCAATCTGCGCCTTCGTCTGCGGCGTTACCGAGCCGTTTGAGTTCGGCTTCATGTTCCTGTGCTTCCCCCTGTACATTGTGTACTCTGCCCTGTACGGCATCTTCACCATCATCACCTACTACTCCGGTTTCCGTGCTGGCTTCTGCTTCTCCGCAGGCGCTACCGACCTGGTGTTCTCCGCTTCTCTGCCCGCAGCTGCTAAGACTTGGATGATCATTCCTCTGGGCATCGCAGCATTCCTGGTGTTCTACTTCGTGTTCTACTTCGCCATCACCAAGTTCGACCTGAAGACTCCCGGTCGTGAGGATGACGACGAAGAGGCTGAGAAGAAGGTCGTTCTGGCCAACAACAACTACACTGAGGTTGCTTCCGCTGTTCTGGCTGCTGTCGGCGGCAAGGAGAACGTGAAGGAAGTTGGCTACTGCGCAACCCGCCTGCGCTTTGAGGTGCTCGACAACGCTAAGGTTGACGAGAAGGCTGTCAAGGCTGCCGGTGCTGCCGGTGTCATCCGTCCCAGCAAGAACGCTTGCCAGGTCATCATCGGCACCAAGGTTCAGTTCGTGTACGACGAGCTGAAGAAGATGCTGTAACTGGCACTTCGGTAAAACAAAACAGGCGCGGAGGGCTGGTTGCCTCCGCATGACACCGCCGGGGGCGGGCGCAGAAAGCGCCCGTTCCCGGCGGCTTTTTGTTCACACAAACTGCTTTTCTTCCAAAATGGAACGTGCTATACTGAAAAAAAGCTCTGCCCGCTCCGGCCGCTGTGCACCGGTGGAAGCGGGCGGGCCGCTGACGAAAAACGAGGTGTTTTGTATGATCCTTCAGAATGCACTGGTTTATACGCCGCGCCACACCTTTGAGCGCGGTACGCTGTTCATCCGCAACGGGCGCATCGTGCCCTTTGCCGCCCCGGAAGCGGGCGAAGAGGTGATCGACGCCGAGGGCCTGTATGCCCTGCCGGGTCTGGTGGACATCCACTTCCACGGGGCCATGGGCAAGGACTTCTGCGACGGCACCGAGGAGGCCATCCAGACGCTGGCCGACTTTGAGGCCAGCAAGGGCGTGCTGGCCATCTGCCCCGCTACCATGACCTACCCGGAAGAGTTTTTGAACCATGTGATGGACGCCGCCGCCGCCCACAAAAACGGCAAGGGCGCAGATCTGGTGGGCATCAACATGGAAGGCCCCTTCATCAGCCCCAAGAAGGTGGGTGCCCAGAACCCGGAGTATGTGCAGGGTGCTGACGCGGGGATGTTCCGCCGCCTGCAGAAGCGCGCGGGCGGCCTGATCAAGCTGGTGGACGTGGCCCCCGAAGAGCCGGGCAACCTGGATTTCATCAGGGAATGCCACAATGAGGTGCGCATCTCCATTGCCCACACCTGCACCGACTACGACACTGCCGTGCAGGCCTTTGAGGCCGGTGCCACCCACATGACCCACCTGTACAACGCCATGCCCGGCATCACCCACCGTGCCCCCGGCCCCATCATTGCGGCACTGGAGCACGGCGCAGAGGTGGAGCTCATCACCGACAACGTGCACATCCACCCGGCCATGGTGCGGTTCACCTTCAACACCTTCGGGGCCGACCATGTGTGCCTGATCGCCGACAGCATGATGGCCTGCGGCCTGCCGGACGGCCAGTACAGCCTGGGCGGACAGGCTGTCACGGTCAAGGGCCCGCTGGCCACCCTGACCGAGCAGCCCGGTACCATTGCCGGCAGCAATACCTGCCTGTACGACTGCATGAAGCGTGCCGTGCTGGAGATGAACGTGCCGCTGGAGAGCGCCGTGCGCGCCGCCAGCGAGAATCCGGCCCGGAGCATCGGCGTGGACAACGACTACGGCAGCCTCGCCGCCGGCCGTTACGGCAACGTGATCCTGGCCGACAAGGAACTGAACATCAAGGCCGTGATCCAGAAAGGGACCCGCATCGTATGAACAAGACCTTTACCTGGCGGCTGCTGACCCCCGGCGAGCTGACCGACGTGTATCTGCAGGAAATGCGCCGCGACTTTCCCGCCGGGGAGCTCAAGCCGCTGAGTATGATCCTGACCAGCGAGGCCGAGGGCCTTGCCCACACCTGGGGCGTGTTTGACGGGGAGACGCTGGCCGCCTACCTGCTCATGGTGCGCCCGGATGGCAGTGCCATCAGCCAGCTGGACTACTTTGCCGTGGTGCCCGCCTACCGCGCGGGCGGCCTTGGCGCAAAGCTGCTGGCGGCCCTGCCGGAGTACGAAGCCGGGGCACAGGCCATCATCATTGAGGCCGAAGTGCCCGAAAAGGCTGAGGACGAGGCCATGGCCGTGCGCCGCCTGGGCTTTTACGCCCGGTGCGGTGCCCGCGACACCGGCTACTATGAGCACCTGTTTGACGCGTGGTTCCGCATCCTGGTGCTGCCCTGCCCCGGTGCGCCGGAGCTGAGCGACAAGGACGCGCTGGACGCCCTGGTGAGCTGCTACAAACGCACCATCAGCGAGAGCCAGTGGCGCAAGTATGTGCAGTTCTACGCCCCGGACGGGGGCCTGCGCCTGTAAGGGAGACCCCGACGCAGGGTCGCAAAGGTAAAACAGCAATTGCTGAAAAGGAGGTTTTTCTTATGACAACAAAAATGACTCGGCGCACGTTTCTGAAGGGGGCTGCGGCTGCTGCGGCAGCAGTGTCCCTGTCTGGCCTGCTGACCGGCTGCGGCGGTGACCAGGAGCTGCCGGACAACGCAGTCCAGCTGGGCGTGTTCAACGTAAGCATTTACGGCCTGAACGTGAACCAGGGGGCTGAGCTGGGCGGCGACGCAGGTGCCATCACCGGCACCGTGAAGATCCGCTTCTCCGACAGCGGCAGCAGTACGCAGGCTGTGCCCTACCGGGGGATGTTCAACGCTACGGTCGGCGGCTCTAAGCTGACCCAGGTGGCTCCCACCGGGAACCTGGTGGTCTCCGATGCACTGCTGGGCAAGCCCTTTGCCACCAAGGAAAAGGACCTGAAGCTGAGCTTCCCCGATGTGGCCACTCGAGAGGCCTACCAGAGCGGAAAGCCTGCTTACCTGACCATTACCATCAACGGCATGACCGGTGTGCTGTACCTGGTAAAGCGGGGCAACGGATACGTTGCCACCAAAACGGTCGGCTGATCGGATCAAGAACCCTTTGCCCCGGGCACTCTGGAAAGAGTGCCCGGGGCTTTTTGTCGTTCTGCCCAGGGGCAGAAGGGTGGTTTTGGGCAGTTTTTCCGGCAATGTAAAGAAATGTGCCACGGTTTTCACCGTCAGTTTACAAGCTCCTTGCAAAAGCCAGGCCCGGCCCCCAAAGTTTTACCTGCATTTTGCCCGTGTATGGTCGCAGCCTCCGGCGGGAATGCGCTACAATAAGGCCGTTCCCAAAGAAGCACAATAAGAGACGCCGGGCGGGTGCCCGGCCCGATCTGGAGGAAAATATTATGAAAAAGATCACGCGTCGTTCGTTCCTGGCTGTCTGCGGCACCGTGGCAGCCGCTGCTGCCCTCACCGCCTGCGGCGGTTCCGCTTCTTCTGCTACGGCATCCACCGCTTCTTCCGCTGCCGGGAGCACTGCTGCCGGCACCCTGAGCGGCAATGTGGCCACCGGCGGTTCCACCTCTATGAAGAATGTCATCGCTGCCCTGACCGAAGGCTTTGCCGAGGTGGAGCCGGGCGTTACCGTCAGCTATGACCCCACCGGTTCCGGCGCAGGCATCACCGGTGCCACCGACAAGACCCTGGACATCGGCCTGTCCTCCCGTGCCCTGAAGGACGACGAGAAGAACGATGTGGACGGCACCACCGTGGCGCTGGACGGCATCGCCATCATCGTGAATAAGGGCAGCAAGGTGGCGGACCTGACCGTGGACCAGCTCAAGCAGATGTTCACCGGCGAGATCACCAACTGGTCTGAGGTCGGCGGCGACGACGGCGAGATCGTGCTGATCGGCCGTGAGGCCGGTTCCGGCACCCGGGACGGCTTCGAGAGCATCGTGGATGTGAAGGACAGCTGCAAGTACGCACAGGAGCTGACCGCTACCGGCGCTGTCATCAGCGCTGTGGAGGCCAACCCCCTGGCCATTGGATACGCTTCCCTGTCCGCTGTGGGCGATACCGTGGCCATGGTCACCGTGGAAGGCGTGGCGTGCAGCGAGGCTACCGTCAAGGACGGCAGCTACAAGATCCAGCGTCCCTTCGTGTTCGTCACCAACAAGAGCGTGGCCCTGTCGGAGCAGGCACAGGCCTTCATGGACTTTGCCGCCAGCAAGGACGCTGCCGACCTCATCCGCACCGCAGGCGCTGTGCCCGTGAACGAGTAAAAGGCGCTCAGAGCCAGCCCGGCCGGGAGTTCCCCCCGCGAAATTCGGGGCTTCCAGCTCCCGCCCTATTGCCTACGGCAACAGGGTCCCACCCTCGGATCATTCGCTGGTGAAACTCCCGGCCGAACTGACCCGGTAAACAGGATGGGGACAATGATAAAATTAGCCCACCGCGTTGGCCTGCCGTTTCTGCGAGCCGGCGCGGCTTTTATAAAGGTTTTCAGCTATGAACAAAAAATCCTATCTGGCTCGGGTACGGCTGCCCCGCACCCCTGCCGACTGGCTGGAAGCGATGATGAATTTCATCTTCTTCCTGTGCGGCATGCTGGCGGTGGGCTGCGTGGTGCTCATCACGGTGTACATGGTCCTCTCCGGCGTGCCGGCCATCCACAAGATCGGCCTGTTCCGGTTCCTGCTGGGCACCGAGTGGGCCTCCACCGCCGCCGACCCCAAGTTCGGCATCCTGCCCTTTATCCTGTCCAGTGTGTACGGCACGCTGGGTGCCACCCTCATCGGTGTGCCCATCGGCCTGCTCACGGCGGTGTTCCTGTCCAAGGCGGCCGGCCCGAAGGTGCGCACGGTGGTGGTCACGGCCATTGAGCTGCTGAGCGGCATCCCCAGCGTGGTGTTCGGCCTGCTGGGCATGCAGGTGCTGGTGCCCGCCGTGGCAAAGACCTTTGGCAAGGCCTCCGGTGCCTGTCTGCTGTCGGCCATCGTGGTGCTGTCCATCATGATCCTGCCCAGCATCGTGTCCGTGTCGGTCACGGCCCTCAACGCCGTGCCGCCGGAATATGAGCAGGGCAGCCTGGCCCTGGGTGCCACCGACACCGAGACCTGGTTCAAGATCAGCGTGCCCGCTGCCAAAAGCGGCATTGCCGCCGGCATTGTGCTGGGCATCGGCCGCGCCATCGGCGAGGCCATGGCGGTGATGATGGTGGCCGGCAACAGCCCCAACATGCCGGACAGCGTGTTCCGCAGCGTCACCTTCCTGACCACGGCCATTGCCAAGGAAATGAGCTACGCCGGCGGCCTGCAGCGGCAGGCGCTGTTCAGCATCGCGCTGGTGCTGTTCGGGTTCATTATGCTCATCAACATTGTGCTCAACGTGGTGCTGAAGGGAGGCGACCGCGATGCATAACGGGTTTTCGCCCTCCCGCCGCGCCTGGAACCGTGTGATGACGGTGCTGGTGTGGGCGGCTGCCCTGCTGGTGATGGCGCTGGCGGCAGGCATCATCGGCATGGTGCTGGTGCGCGGTGTGCCGCACATCCGCTGGAACTTCCTCACCACCACGGCCAGCGTGCTGAAAGGCACCGACGGCATCCTGCCGGCTATCCTCAACACCCTGTATGTCATCCTGCTCACATTACTCATCGTATTGCCCCTGGGGGTGGGTGCAGCGGTGTACCTGACGGAGTACGCCTCCAACCGCCGTCTGATCGAGGTGATCGAGTTCACCAACGAGACGCTGGCCGGCATCCCCAGCATCCTCTACGGTCTGGTGGGCATGCTGGTGTTCAGCCAGGCGCTGGGCTTCCAGACCTGTCTTTTGTCCGGCAGCCTGACGATGGTGGTCATGAACCTGCCCACCATCATCCGCACCACCCAGGAATCCCTGAAAACGGTGCCCCAGGGCTACCGCGAGGGTGCGCTGGGTCTGGGTGCCGGCAAGTGGCATATCATCCACACCATCGTGCTGCCCTGCAGCATGGACGGCATCGTCACCGGCTGCATCCTGGCCGTAGGCCGCATTGTGGGCGAGAGCGCCGCGCTGCTGTTCACCGCCGGTGCGGCGGAAGTGATCGCCAAGGGTGTGGTCAAGGCCTACACCTCCAACGGTGCCACCCTGTCGGTGCTGCTGTACCTGCGTGCCTTTGAGGACGGCGACTTTGCCTCCGCCTGGGCCATCGGTGCCGTGCTGCTGGTGCTGGTGCTGGTCATCGATCTGGCGGCCCGGCTGGCCAAGACAAAACTGAAACAGAAGCAGTAAAAATAAAGAGGTATGCTATGGAAAACACGAAGGTGCCGGTCATCTCGGCAAAAAACCTGAACCTCTGGTACGGCGACTTCAAGGCGCTGAAACATATCTCGCTGGACGTGGGCGAGCGGGAGATCACGGCCCTCATCGGCCCCTCCGGCTGCGGCAAGTCCACCTTCCTGAAAACGCTCAACCGCATGAACGACCTTGTGCCGGGCGTGCGCATCGAGGGGGATGTCCGCCTCAAGGGGCAGGACATCTTTGCCCGGGACATGGAGCTCACCGACCTGCGCCGCCGGGTGGGTATGGTGTTCCAAAAGGCAAACCCCTTCCCCATGAGCATCTACGACAACATCACCTACGGCCCCAGGCTCCACGGGGTCCGCAATAAGGCAGAGCTGGATGAGCTGGTGGAAAGCTCCCTGCGGGGTGCGGCCCTGTGGGATGAGGTGAAGGATCGCCTGAAAAAGAGCGCCCTGGGCCTGTCCGGCGGCCAGCAGCAGCGCCTGTGCATCGCCCGCGCCCTGGCTGTCAAGCCCGAAGTGCTGCTGATGGACGAGCCCACCAGCGCCCTGGATCCCGGCTCCACCATGAAGGTGGAAGAGCTGATGAGCGAGCTGAAAAAGAACTACACGGTGGTCATCGTCACCCACAACATGCAGCAGGCTGCCCGTATCAGCGACCGCACGGCCTTCTTCCTGCTGGGCGAGCTGGTGGAGGTGGGCCCCACCAACCAGATCTTCAGCGCCCCGCAGGACAAGCGCACCGAGGATTACATCTCCGGCCGGTTCGGTTAAATCGAGGAGGAAAGACCAATGAGCATCCGCAAACAGTACGACACCGATCTGGAAGCCCTCAAGGCGGCGTTGGTGGAAATGGGCAGCAACTCTGCCGAGGCCGTGGAGGCCGCTCTGGAAGCACTGTGCACCGCCGATGCCAAAGCCGCCCAGAAGATCGTGAAGGGCGACAGCCGCATCAACAACATGGAGCGGGACATCGAGCACCGCTGTATGACCCTGCTGCTGCGCCAGCAGCCGGTGGCCGGGGACCTGCGCCGCATCTCCACCGCCATGAAGGTGGTCACCGACATTGAGCGCATCGGCGACCATGCTTCGGACATTGCCGAGATCATCCCGCATCTGGTCACCGTGCGCAAGGAGGGCGACCCGGCGGTGAGCCAGGCCATTGCCATGGGCCGCAAGGCATACCAGATGATCCAGGACGCCATGGCGGCACTGACCGCGGAGGACGAGCTGGCCGCCCGCAAGGTCATTGCGGCCGACGACGCCGTGGACTTTGACTTTAACGCCATCAAGCACACCCTCGCGCAGGAGATCGCAGCCGACCCCGCTAAGGTGGACGCTGCGCTGGACCTGCTGATGGTGATCAAATATCTGGAACGCATCGGCGACCACGCGGTGAACGTGGCCGAGTGGGTGCAGTTCGTGCGCACCGGCCGTTACAAGGACGAGAGCATGTTTTGATCAAGCGATTTTCCTCATTTTCTTCCAGATGGGCCGCGCTGTGCAGTTCGTGCACAGGCGGCCCTTTTTGCTGAGGAAAATAATTCAAAAATTTTTATCATTTCGTGCAATCTTCCGGGACCGTGTTTCGTATACGAAGTGTAAGGGCCTTCAAGCAAGACCTGTAGTTCCCGTGCGGCGGGTGTCCGGCTTCCCCCAGTCCCCGCCCGCCGCACCGTTACAGAGGAGATCCAGATGATGCAGACCAAGAACGAGATGCTGGAGAGCCGCACGGAAGCCGTCAGCCGCGACGCGCTGGTGCGGGCGGCTCTGCAGGAGATCACCCAGAATTACCGCGAGGCCAGCCTGTCCAACGTGGCGCGGGCCTATGGCGTTTCGCTGGCATACGTCAGCGAGTGCGTGCGTGCGCAGACCGGCAAGACCTACAAGGAGCTGCTGCAGAGGCACCGCATGGAGACGGCGGCCCGCCTGCTGCGCCGCAGCGATCTGAACATCCAGCAGATCATTGCCCAGGTGGGTTACGAGAACACCAGCTATTTTTATCGTCTGTTCCACGAGCGCTACGGCCTGAGCCCCCGTGAGTACCGTCAGGTGCGCGCAGTCCGCAGCCGGACCACGGCCTGAGCATTCCAGGCAAGAGAATCACTTTCCCCCTGAGCAGGGCACCGGTGTGAGACGCACGATGCCCTGCTTTTTTGCAGTTGTGCCGATGCACAAAAAACTGGTGTTTTCTGGCAGGATGTAGTATAATAACAAGTGCAACAAAGCTGTGCCGCGCCTTCCTTGCGGAGAATATGCGGCAGGATAAGAGGGTGTAAACAGATGTTTCGTGGAGCAGTGAGAGGAGATCTGCCGCAGATCCTGCAGATCTATGCCCATGCGCGGGAAGCCATGGCGGCTTCGGGCAACCCCACCCAGTGGGGCGACAACTTTCCCCCGCAGGAGCTTCTGGAGGAGGACATCGACTCCAACCGGCTGTTCGTGTATGTGGTCAACGGCCAGCTGCTGGGCGTGTTCGCTTTCATTCTGGGGGTGGACCCCACCTATCAGGCGATCGAGGACGGAGCATGGCTGAACGATGCCCTGCCCTATGGCACCATCCACCGGCTGGCCTCCTCCGGCAAGAGCAAGGGGGTGGCTTCAGCGGTCATCGAGTGGTGTCTGGAGCACTGCCAGAGTCTGCGGGCGGACACCCACGCCGACAACCAGATCATGCAGCATCTGCTGGAAAAGAACGGCTTTACGCGCTGCGGCATCATCCATGTGGCGGACGGAACGCCCCGCATCGCCTACCAGAAGCTGGCCCTGACCCAGCAGCACAGCTGAGCCAAAAACACAGCATAGCACCCTTTGCCCCGAGGCCCGGCCCCGGGGCAGGGGGTGCTTTTTTTGTCGTCAAAACTGCAAAACTGTATTTTATGTAAATACAGTTTTCGGGGCGAAAAAATAAAAGTTCACAAAAATTGGAAAACGAGAGAGAAAAATGCCTGGAAATACTTCCTCTTTTGGGCCGTCTGTGCTATAATGACACTTGTTCTTGAGAAAAAGACAGAAAACTGTACGCATGAGGCGTACAGCATAAAGAGGAGTGTTATCATAGTATGAAGACCCTGAAAGCTGCTGTTGCAAAATACAACAGCATCAGTCTGATCCTCCGTATCCTGGTGGGCCTGGCAGTCGGCGTGGTGCTGGCACTGGTGGCCCCGGGTGCCGGTTGGGTGGCTGAGTTCGGCAGCCTGTTCGTCGGCGCATTGAAGGGCATTGCCCCGGTGCTGGTGTTCGTGATCGTGGCAAGCGCCCTGGCACAGGGTTCTTCCAGGCTGGACCGCCGCTTTGGCACGGTGATCTGGCTGTACATGCTCACCACCTTTTTGGCAGCAGCCCTGGCGGCAGTTACCAGCTTTATGTTCCCGGTCAAGGTGGTGCTGGCAGACGCTGCCCAGTCCGACGTGATCCCCCAGGGTCTGGGCGAAGTGATGAGCACCCTGCTCACCAACTTTGTGGCCAACCCCGTGGCGGCCATCATGAACGGCAACTACATCGGCATCCTGTTCTGGGCCTGCATGTTCGGCATTGCCATGAAGGGCATCGGCTCTGAGAGCACCAAGACCTTTATGGCCAACACCGCCGATGCGGTGTCCCAGATCGTGCGCTGGATCATCAATCTGGCACCCTTCGGCATCATGGGTCTGG
>ERZ791903.2661-NODE-2661-length-12721-cov-2.617085_pt1 | contig 12721 bp, 9 predicted proteins | sample MGYA00510148_ERZ791903 | MGnify/ENA primary metagenome ERZ791903 (study PRJEB30046, sample SAMN00792080) | human gut metagenome | study: EMG produced TPA metagenomics assembly of the A metagenome-wide association study of gut microbiota in type 2...
CTGAAAACTTGTTTTAGATGTTTGACCTGTCTACTTGACAGGGGGCATATCATTTATGAGACTACCAATTCACACAAAATATTTATAATTTTGAATTTGGGGGCTGGTTTTTTAGGTATATTTTTTGTAATTTTAAATAGGTTTGCAATTGCGTGAGGAGTTATATTTGAAAACTATATAATCGGCTCTGTAGAGCCAATTCCCCTACCCGATAATTCGGTGGATGGTATAATATGTGCAGGTAGTGTAGTTAATTATGTTGATATACAAAAGGCTATATCCGAATTTAGCCGTGTATTAAAACCACATGGTTTTTTAATAATGGAATATGAACGTTCCAACAGTGCGGAATTTTTTTTTTCAAAGAATTATGCCAAAACCGTTTTTCTGCAAAAATATAAATACAATAACCAAATACATTTTTATGGATGTATAATGAAAAATTTGTGCTTAAATTAGCTGAATACTACGGGTTAAGCTGTATCAAAAAATACAGATATCACAATGTATCTTCTCTATTATATAGATTAGGAATGAAAGAAGAAAGAGCTGCCAAACTTTCTAAATTGGTGTAAGCCAGACACTTTACCTGTCAGCCGGTCTTAAAGTTACTTTCTGCATTCCGCCGGTAGCTTGTCTGACCAAGGAAGCAGATCTTCACAGAAATCCACACCATGTTCATCAATGGGTCTAGGTATTTCTTCAAGAAGATATTTGAGAGCCGCTCCCTTTAACCCCTTTTGAGCCTGCAGTCTGTTCCGCTGCCGAGGTTCCATTTGGTTTAATCGGGGAATAGGTGGACATCCGCCTAACTAAGGCTACTGTGGAAGTATTTTTCATGGTTCTCGTGTTGCTTCACATCCGAGATCAGCGACTAAACGTCGTGGTCCGGTGATTCAACGAGAGCATATGCCGACAGAACACCGAAAATAATTATCTTACAATGCCGATGACTTTATGGCATGGACTACTCAGCCGTATTTGATGCCGATTATTACCACGACCATTATGGTGACAATATGCAGATGTATTATCAGCATTATATAAAGTACGGAATATTCGAAGGACGAAGCGCGAAGTAAATAGAATAAACGAACAATGGACATACGGGCAGAGATGTAAATGAAAGATTACATCTCTGCCTGTTTTTGTCTGAATATGTCTATAAAGTGTGACAAAAACTTGCCAGGTTTGGGTAGGTGACAGGGGGGAGAAAATTATGGTAAATATATTACAAAACGCAGACTTTGAAAAGAGTCAATAAAATTATTTAATAATGAGGAGAATGTGTTCAATGGCAGAGATAGAAGAAATTAGAAGGCAGTTCAGCGAGGGAAAATGGAAAAAATTTGTTAAGAGTATAACAATTAATAATATACATGGTTGGACAGGACAAAAAATTGAGTTTAATTTTCCTGTGACAGCCGTAGTTGGTGAAAATGGAATAGGAAAAAGTACTTTCTTAAAGGCTGCAGCTTGCGCTTATGATAATAAAAGCGGAGCAACATTTTACCCATCTAATATGTATGTAAAAACTCAATGGGATCAAAATTCTATAGAAGGTGCATATATAGAATATATTATTCAGGAAGGAGACACGACCAAAATAACACATTGGAAAAAGACAAATGATTGGGGATATACACCTAAAAAAGGTAAACCACAAAGACATGTATTCTTTTTGGATGTATCTAGAACTTTACCATTGGATGCTACGGCAGGGTATGCTAAAATCGCAAAACAATCGGTAACAGAAAATCGAGGTAATATTTCTTTAAACGATGAAAGCATACAAGGAATATCGTATGTGTTAGGACGAGAATATGCAGCTGCCAGATTTGCTAGCACGAATGTTGCTCCCAAAAAGGAAGTTGGTATTCTTACAAATGCGTTTGGTGAAGTTTCCCAGTTTCATCAAGGGGCGGGAGAAGATTCAACATTAGATTTGTTTAAGTTGCTTCAGACAATACCGGAACAATCGTTGTTGATTATAGATGATGTAGAGGCATCTCTCCATCCGGCAGCACAAAGAAAGTTAATTAAGTATTTGTTAAAATTGGCAAGAGTCAAAAAATTACAAATTATAGTATCTACACACAGTGCACATGTGCTGGAGGAAATCCCGCCTGAGGGACGAATTATGTTACTTCAAATGCAAAATGAAAAGGATATTTTGTATGGAGTGTCTGCGGAATTTGCGTTGAGTAGTATGGATGAGAATTTACATCCTGAGTTGTATGTTTTTGTTGAAGATGAAGAGGCAGAAACAATAATAAATGAAATAATAAAAAAGACAGATAGCACAGGAAATATATTAAAACAAATTTCGGTAAGACCGATTGGAAGCTACAGCGTGGTGGATGCCGTAGCGGGGGTAATTCGTACCGGAAAATTGCCATACAAAGGATTGGCTATTGTTGATGGAGATAAAATAGGTGAGTGCAAGAACGGATGTATTGGATTGCCAGGAACAGAAGCACCTGAACGGAAAATTATGGGAGATTTGAAGGCAATAGGTTGGCAAAATTTAGACAATCGTTTTGGTATTGGTGCGGGTACATTATTTAAGATATTAAATGATTCTACACTTACGCCGGATCATCACGGGTGGACAACTTATATAGGAGATAGAATTAAACAGAGTAAAAGCTATGTATGGAGTGTGATGGTAGAAGAGTGGTGTAAACAATGTTTGAGTTGTGAAGAGCAACAAAGAATATATAAAGCAATAGAAGAAAAATTGCAAAATTAAGAGGTCAAAAATTACATTATTGGAACATATATGTAAATTATAGTAATGAATAAAATGGAGGGTAAGATGAGAATGGAATAATTTAGGGGGCATATATTCAGGAAAATCAGCTAATAATTGAGTTAAATAAATATATTATACAAGTTAAAATATATCATTTTAGGTCGATATATAGAATAACATCAGTTGATTATTGATGAATGATGTTATAAGAGGCTGTATTAAATACGGAAGTAATTTTTGAAACAAATTATAAAATAAAAATGATGGATAATAGCAAATTATCCATTTATTTTAATTAAACAGGTGGGGATATGTCAGAATTTAAATTTGTATGTCGTGAGGAAGAACTTGACTTTGCGCAGAAGGCGTTATCACAAAAGAAATTTATTATATACAACTATTTTAATGATAGCGGATTGACACATTACCTAAAAAAGTTATGTTTAAATTTGAACACTGCTAACGAAATATGCTTTTATATTGACTGCACAAAAGACAAAAGCATAGCAACTCAAATTGCAACCCAAATTGTGTCAAGTTCCAATAAACAAAATTTAAGCAGATATACAAAAGATGAAAGTCTTGTATTCAAGAAAATCATAGAGTCTCTTGCAGCTTCTATTGATGTCGTTCCTTTTGTCAATGTAGGGGAAATCCTCTTAGGATTTACAACAGCTGTTAAAGACACTCTTGATACTGATTTAGAGCATTTATCTGATTACAAGCTGGAAAAAGCTATAATAAGTATGCTGAAACAAACCGTAAATAAGAAAATTATAAATAGAGTTTTTTTCTTAATTGATGATATTAGTTCATTGAAATCTGATTCGTTAGATTTTATAGTTAAAATAATGGATTTTGATATTGTAGGAATTTTAGCTGCAATTCCGAATAACCATGCCATTAGCGGAATTGAAAATCTCTCAAAAATATGTTCAAATACATTTGATCCTTTTCAGATTGATAGAACTTTTGAACGCCCAAGTGATAAAATGATTAAGGGTCTGTATAGATGTTATGAATGTAAATTTGAAGAAAAATACTTAAACATATTTGAACGTCATGAACGAAATATTCATATAATTATGTCATACATTCATGGGTTTAATATGGATTTTATGCAATTAGATAATAAATCACTTATTTTGTTAAAGATAATTTTGATTTTAAATACTTCCATAAATATGGAGAAATTAAGAGAAATATATACGAAGTGTATGCACTTAAATATAAATAGTTTAGAATTTAGACCATTTATTAATTCTTTGGAGACACAAGGTTTTTTGTGTGTTGACAAATATGAATGTGTCCATTTAAATAATAATATCGTAACAGAAGATGAAGTGAGCATTACATTGGTTGAGAGACTAACCATTTCTCGTGACATAATTGATGTATTTGAGAAATATAGAAATGATTTAACAGTTTCACAGTTAAAATTTGCAATACATAACCTGGAAAAAGATTACAGCAGGCGGAAATCGTATATTTTAGAATTGCTGGATAAAGAAAAAAAATCCGGAAAATTAGAGCAACAGTATCTCGATATGCTTTTTTATTTGGATAATAAATCAGATTTAATAAAAATTTGTTCTATGTACTATAATTTACAAGTATATGATGTACCGTTTTTGAGAATTCAACAGCATTCCGAATTTATTAATGAAAGAGAATGTCAGGATTTATTAGCATTGCTACAAGAAAGACTACACAAAGATGACTATTGTCAGGCACTTTGGAATCAATTTAACAGTAGCACAAATGAAGATGAACAATGCTTATTAATGGCGGTATTATTTACAGCTTTATTTAATAAAGGCGAAAATGAAGAATGCTTAAAAATATTAAATGATTTAAACTACAAATTTTATTATAAGAAATTTTCCGAATCCCGCTATTATCATTTCTTACTTAGAAATATAAGTTATTATATAGAAAATATATCCGAAGGAGTTAATAACTATAATTATTGTTTATCTGTCTTTAAAAACAGTGATCCTGTTAATTACAACAGAACTCTATCAAATTTTATTGGGTATCTAATGAATAAAATGAATGATAGACAAGCTAAAAGTATTTTAAATACTAAAATAGGCGAAATAAAATCTATTTTGGAATTTAATGATCAGAAATATTTATACCTTAATATAAACTATGGTATTTATCTAATGTTGGAAACAGATGAAGACCCTACGCAATATTTTGAATCAATATTGTTGGATTCAGGAACAACAGAAACCCCTTATATATATTCACAAATTAATCAAGCACTTTATATTTCAAAACATAATCCCGCCAAGGCGCTTGAGCACCTTAACGAGATATATTATTATGTATGTAATTCAAAAGTTGTACCAACAAAAATATTTTACAAGATAAATAGACTTCTTGTTGAATACATGAATGATATAAACAATGAAGCCCTTTTGAATGAAATTAAATCATCACCATTAAGAGGAAACATTAAAGATACCAATAGATTGTATTCGTTTTATAGTTACCGCTTTAAAAATAAAATAAAGTACAAAAAATCGGACTGGAAAAGCTGTTTCCTTCCGGGATACATTTTTTATCATGGATTTGATGCCGAGTTGCTCACATCGAGTTTAGCTATGCCTAAATCCAAAATGTGGTAAATGATATCCTCATAATTTGTAAAGCCGGTTTTGAGAAAACTATTCACAAATCCTCCTTTTATGCCAAGATTCATAAGGACATTTACTTCCAAAAAATACGGTATTAAACTATTTTCTTCCACTATAAAATCAATTCGTGCATAGTCGCATGGCTGCATTTCAGAAAAATATTTTTGCGACATGTATGTAAGTTGTTTGTTTAAAGCAACATCTGTGCTATCAAATCGGGTCATTCCTGAAGCGGCAAAACGTTTTTGCGAATGCGTCATAATATTTCCCGGTTTATTTGACACGGTATAATGAGGCAGTGCGATTAAAGGGGTTCCTGAAGTTGTATTTAATATGGAAACCCCATAGCATTTCCCGGCAATATACTTTTCCACAATGACATCTATTTCCTGCTTAAAGTATTCTTGTGATTTTGCTATAGCATCTTCCCAGGAATTGCATAAAGAACTTTCGTCTATATTTATTGACGCACTTCCAAAACGTGGCTTTACAAAATAAGGTCCTGAAAACGGAGGAATTTTGCATAGTGGATACTCTTTAGAACAAACTACCCAGGGCGCGGTTTTTAATCCTATATGTTCTGCAAGCTGCTTGGATAGGCTTTTGTCTTCTACGAGAGCACGTACGTTTGGTGTGGCACCGATATATTTTATATTGTAATATTCACAAAGAGACTGTACAAATATTTCGCTGTTTCTGAATCCCAGTCTATTGTAAACAGACCATACCAATTGATATTTATCATGATTTTTTATAAGATAATCCACATCACTGGCTGTGTCTACATTGTATTTGGATTTTTGTAAAATCTCTACAATTTTCCAATGGTAGGTTTCAGCATAGAACTTTTCCTCTGGAGTTTTAGGCTTGTTGAGTATAATTCCGTCTGTAGGTGCAAATTGAGCTAAAAATAAGATGTTTGTCATAGTTCTCCTCCTTGTATTTTAAATATATCCAACATAACAATGGGTATCGTTTTTCAATATCAATTCATTATTTAGACAATTTTTATCAAAAAATTGCGAAAGAGTGTTTATATAATTAATATAATTTTTTTCGTTCGTGTGCGGACAGTACGATGCAGAGCGATGAAGACCCAAAAAGCGTTCCTTATTAAATGTGATTGGATTGTAAAAAGATTTTATTTCATAGTTTCCAACAAAAAAATTATTATAATCACCAATAACCTTTTCTCCCCGCATTCCACATAATGCACCTGAAAAATCAGGGCAGAATGTTTTACTTATAGAATCAATTTTCTGTACAATTTCATCATCTTCTCGGCGGCAATTCCAAATTAATATTACTCGTCCTTTATTTTTTAGAATTCTCTTACATTCAATTTTAAATAATTGCCTGTCAAACCAGTGGAAGGATTGAGCAGCGGTTATATAATCTACACAATGATCGCATAGAGTTGTGTTTTCGGCGGTTCCATTGATAGAGATAAAATTTTCAGTGGATACAAAGTTATCTTCCGCAACTTTGCGCATATCATTATTAGGTTCAATGGCATATACACGATTGCATATATTTAATAATTTTTTTGTAAGTATACCCGTCCCGGCTCCGATATCCGCAATTACACTTTGAGAGTTTAAACCTATGTCTGAGGATAAATATGTAAATAACGCTTGCGGATATGAAGGGCGATATTTATCGTATATATCTGCAATTCCATTAAATATATTTTCGTTCATACAATCTCCTTTAATTTTATAGAGTATAATTTGCTATTATCCGTTAATTCTCATAATTTCATATCATACTGCAATAATCCCCTTGCCCCTCCTCATTCTTTGCTGTAGAATGTCATTATAATTTGACATAACTACAGGAAAGGAATCTAACTGACTAAATGAAAAGAATAATAAAAATAACAACATTGCTAATCGCAGTTATTAGTCTGGTATTTTGCAGTAATGAAGCGATTATGGCGGATTCGGATGACAGCAACTTTACGAATTTGATAATATTTGTAAGGTTTGCGGATGAAGATGAATTTATTGACAATGTGTATGAAGGCGAAACAGTAAGAAACATAATTGATAATTCGTATAACACGGCGGCATATAATGTCGGTGATTATTTTCGATGCGCTTCGGACGGAAAGCTCAGGATGAGAAGCGTATATCTCTTTGATAATGGGGGTTCAATCAAGCTTTCACATCCGAGGGGATATTATGCGGAGTACAGCGATGCGAACAAGATTGGATATGCAGATACTGCGGAGCGGGCGAGGAGGATGTATGAGCTCAAGCTTGAATGGTCGGATGCGGTGAATGCGGCTGTTGCGGCGGGGAATGTAGTGACCAATTATGACGGTTCGGTTAAGTATGGATTTGATGAGCTTGATAAGGATGGCAACGGGACAATAGATGCAATCACGATAATTTATAAGAATACAACACAGAGTAACATTTCGGTAGGCTGGGGTTCTCCGTTGTGGAATTACAAGGACATAGCGGATTATGTGGAAATTAATACAGGAAGCAGAACTATTAAAAGTTATAAATACTTTCAGGTGACTCATTCGTATGCCGGGCAGGATGGAAATTCCAATGGATATTTGTACAGAGATGTGGACGGAAAGCTGACAGTTTCTATTTCAGCAGCGATTCATGAAATGGGACATATTATGGGGCTGCTTGATTTGTATAATTCATCAAATGCATCGCCGGTGTACTTTATGTCCGTCATGGCAAAGCATATGTCGCCGGTTCCGCAGTTTATGTCGTTAAAGGAAAAAGAGGCACTCGGGTGGGTTGATGATGGCGATGTTAAGACGATAGCTGCTGATGGTGAGTACAGCTTGAGTGCACTGGGAACGGCAAAGCTGTCTGATACGGTAGGATATAAGCTTGATATTCCGGAAAAGGATAAAACGCTTTACTTGGAGTACAGAAATTTTGCTGCGAATGGAAACAAATATGACTGCCAGGATAAGGATTTGTATAAACTTGACGGGAATCAGGTGGACAAAACAAAAATGAAATCCGGTCTTGTATGCTACCTCGTCGACACGGGGACGAAGTTTCCGAGCAATATGAATTATTCCGGTTCAAAGTGGAATTATCAGGTGGTTGGAGGAGAACAGGGTACAAAAACGGATGCGGCTTTAGCTGTGGGTGAGGATATAGAAATCTATGGCAAGATAAAAATTGAAGTTACGGATATTAATGATAATGTTCTTACATTTAAGATAAATGGAGATTTTGCGGAGCATGTTCACAGCGGAGGGGAAGCAACCTGCGTGAAACGTGCCGTATGTTCGGAATGTCAGCAGGAATATGGTGATTTGAATCCTGACAATCATAAAAATACAGTAATAAAGGAGGCAAAGGAGCCGACCTGCACTGATAATGGATATACGGGGGATACATATTGTACTGATTGCAATAAAAAGATAAGTACGGGAAATATAATTGACAAGACTGCGCATCAATTTCAGCATGTGGAGGCCAAAGCGGCTACGGCGGCATCGGAAGGAAATATAGAATATTATATTTGTCAGGTATGTAACAGATTATTTTTGGATGAGAGCGGAGCAGAAGAGGTTGAAAAGAGTGACACTGTAACGGCAAAGCTTGCGCCCGTGATAACAGACGGAAATAATACGGTTGTCGATGCTGAATCCGGAAAATCGATAAGTTTTCGTTCAAATGCAACATTATCCGATTTTATAAGAGTGGAGTTGGATGGCAATGTGCTGGTGAAGGATAAGGAATTTACTGTAAAAGAGGGAAGCATAATTGTGACCTTGATGCCTGAAGTTATTGAAAGTCTGGATGCCGGAAAACATACAATCGGAATTGTGTCATCAAGCGGAACAGCATCAGCGGTTTTTTCAGTGACAAAAAATCAGGAATCAACAAGCAGCGAAGAGCCGGGAAGTACACAGGAGCCGACGAGCAGCGAGGAGTCGGGAATCACACAGGAACCGACAAGCAGCGAAGAACCGGGAAGTACACAGGAGCCGACAAGCACTATTGAGGAACCAGGTTCAGCCGGACCATCCGGCAGCGGTCAAGATGTGACAACTGATTCTGAGAAAAATTCAGTTAGCGAGGATGCTACGGGTGGCAATACGGGTTATCTGTCGCCAAATACAGGTGATAACCTGCACGTTAAGGCATGGATGATTATAAGCGGATTACTGGCTGGCGCGTATATGACTTTTAGATTTAAAAAGAAGTAATAAATGCAAATATAGATTAAATAAATATAAACAATGGCTGTATTGAATTGTGCTATCATAGATGATATAGTTATGATAAAAGATATTGGGGGATATCGGAATATGTAACTATTGGATATGAAAATGGGGCAGAAAGTAATTGCGCTGCGCGGTTTTCGGGTATATAATCGAGGGGTAGACGGATGAAGATTCAGTTAACAGCATATCATTAAAATCGGATTGCTTATTCGGAAAACAGTGTGACTTTCCGCAGCTTGACAAGATTATGGAGAAGTTTCTTCTGACGGAGGAGCAGGCAAGAAAGTTCGTGGAGTAGGATAGAATCAGGGCTATTACATCCATCGGAATGAGGGAGAAATTTACTATGAAATACGATTATTTAGTAGTTGGTTCAGGTTTATATGGTTCTGTATTCGCGCATGAGGCCAAGACGCATGGCAAGTCAGTGCTTGTTGTCGATAAACGTCCTAATATTGCCGGAAATATATACACGGAGAACATAGAGGGAATCAATGTGCACAAGTACGGCGCACATATTTTTCACACAAATAATAAGCGAGTGTGGGACTATATTACGCAGTTTGCTGAGTTCAACCGATTTACCAACAGCCCGGTTGCAAACTATCACGGCGAGCTGTATTCACTTCCTTTTAACATGTACACGTTCAACAAGATGTGGGGCGTCGTCACACCTGAAGAAGCGGTGGCTGAGATTGAGAAGCAGCGCGGAGAGATAAAGGGTGAGCCGAAGAATCTTGAGGAGCAGGCGATTTCGCTGGTTGGTCGTGACATTTATGAGAAGCTCATCAAAGGTTATACCGAGAAGCAGTGGGGACGCGACTGCAAGGAGCTTCCGGCGTTCATTATCAAGAGACTTCCTGTCCGCCTTACGTTTGACAACAATTATTTTAATGCACTTTATCAGGGAATTCCTGTCGGAGGCTACACGAAGCTGATTGCCAATCTGTTAGATGGCATAGAGGTAAGGCTTGACACGGATTATCTTGAGAACAAGGCTGAGCTTGATGCTCTTGCGGACGAGGTGATATACACCGGTCAGATAGATGCCTATTTTGGCTATAAGCTCGGTTATCTTGAGTACCGTTCGGTGTGCTTTGAGAACGAACTTCTCGACAAGCCTAATTTTCAGGGAAATGCGGCGGTCAACTACACGGACAGAGAGACACCTTGGACAAGAATCATTGAGCACAAGTGGTTCGAGTTCGGCAGGGACGGGAACGGCAATGATCTGCCAAAGACAATCATAAGCCGCGAGTATTCGTCCGAGTGGAAGCCGGGAGATGAGCCGTATTATCCTGTAAATGACGCAAAGAACGGTGAACTATACGCTAAGTATAAGGAGCTTGCGGCATCGGAGCCTAAGGTAACATTTGGAGGCAGGCTTGGAGAGTACAAGTATTATGACATGGATGCGGTTATAGCGTCGGCGCTTGATATGTGCGACAAAAAATTAAATTGATGTATTGCTGCTAAAATTACAAACAACGGTTAAAACAATTATAAACAATGGCTGTATTGAATTAAGCTATCATGAAGGATATAGTTATTATAAAAGATATTGGGGGATATCTTGATATGTAACTATTGGATATGAAAATGGGACAGAAAGTAATTGAGTTGCTTTGTTTTCGGGTATATAATTGAGGGGTAGACTAATGAAGATACGGACACATTTGGGGAACACTATTGAAGTAGTTGATTCCGCCAAGATAAGGTATGATAAGAACGTGAAGGAGATACTTGCAGATATTCAGGTGCTTGCAAGAATTGTAAAACATACGGTCACGGAGGTTGATAAGCTTAGCATATCGGAAATTATGAGCTGTATTGACCGCGGGAGCATACGAATCGGGGCAGTTCCAATGGAACCCGGGTTAACTAATGCAGAGAGAATCGACAGCTATAAGACGGAGGACTCGCTACCGAATGAGGGCTATGTCACATACGACATACGTTTTATGATGGCTGTGGCGTCGGCTGCGCTTGAAATCATAATTAACATTGAAGCTCAGCGAACTTCTGATTTTAAGAAGCTTGGCTATCACCTTGAAAACAGAATCGTATTTTACCTTGCGAGACTGATCTCATCGCAGAAGGGTATCAATTTTGTAAAGAGTGAATATGACAACATAAAGAAGGTCTATAGCATTTGGATATGTATGGATGCTGCGGATGACGAAGATTCGATAAGCAGCATATCCCTGAAATCGGAGTGCTTATTTGGGAAACAGTGCGATTTTACAGAGCTTGACAAGATGTGCGGAATGGTTATCCGAATCAGGAATAATGAAAACGCAGCCGAGTCGAGGAACAGGCTCATTGCGAAGCTTGAGGATGTGCTTTCGACTCAGGATGGCGAGTCTAAGAAGAGAAAGCTTGAAGAAAAGTATGATATGAAGATAACAACGGAACTGGAAGGGAGGTTCAGTAGTATGTGTAACTTGAGTGAAGTTGTTGAGGAGCGCGGAATAAAAAAGGGAGTCGAGCAGGGGTTGGCACAGGGAATTGAACAAGGCATCGAACGGGGAATAAGAGGGCTTGTAGATATATTGCGTGAGATGGAAACTCCGAGGGAGATTATTATTGATAAGATTATGGAAAAGTTTGCGCTTACCAAGGCACAGGCGGAGAAATTTGTACAATAATTGTGAAGTTACATAAAAATACGATGCAAGTTGGGCAGAAGGGACGTTTTTGGTCTCTTCTGCCTTTTTAATACAGATGCGACTATAAAGTGCAATAAAATCTTGCCAACTTTGGGTAGGTTACATATTGATAATTACATGATAAAATATATGACGATAAAAAGTACATTATGACAGAATGTAAGCTAAGGTGTGAAAACTTAATTATATAGTGATTAAGTATTTTGCGAAGGCGATAAATACGTTCACGACAATCATAGAATTGAATGTGAAACTATTAAAACATTATCTTATGAAGAGTGATGTTAGGGCTATTAAGAAACTTTATCTACAGAGGAAAGAAAGGTAAAATTTGACTACTTTGTCAGGTTACAAGGTAAAAAAAGTATGGTAAAATAATAGGTAATTAAATATTATCTTTTACTTTATATAGTTATATTACATTATCAGGAGACAA
>ERZ791903.2663-NODE-2663-length-12714-cov-3.020460_pt1 | contig 12714 bp, 11 predicted proteins | sample MGYA00510148_ERZ791903 | MGnify/ENA primary metagenome ERZ791903 (study PRJEB30046, sample SAMN00792080) | human gut metagenome | study: EMG produced TPA metagenomics assembly of the A metagenome-wide association study of gut microbiota in type 2...
TCATGTTTTTGGCGGGTCCCAAGGTCAAAAATCCTCTTGCAAGCAAGCTTGCATCAGATTTCTGACCTTTTGACCCTGATATCATCATCATATAATATTTCATACAGATTTATCAAGTATCAACTCAGAAACGGGGTAAAATTATGGGAGAAAGTAAAAAAACTAACATCACAAGCGCACCGCTCTACCGCGATCCGATTTACGATGCACCGACAGATCCGGTGGTTATATGGAACAACAAGGAGAATAAATGGTGGCTGCTCTATACCCAGAGAAGAAGCAGCGTAAACGCCATAGGCGTCTCGCATATTCATGGAACTGCCATAGGTATCGCTTCGTCAGACGACGGCAGCAGATGGCTCTACCGCGGAACACTTCCGGGACTTGACTTTGAGCCGGGACACAACACCTTCTGGGCTCCCGAAATAATATTCGCTGAGGGCGAATACCACATGTATGTATCTTACATAACGGGAGTTCCTACCGACTGGAATTGGTCGAGACATATCGTTCACTACACCGCCGACGATTTGTGGGAGTGGCACTTTGAGAGCGTGCTCGAGCTCTCCTCCGACCGCGTCATCGACGCCTGTGTGCATCCGATAGGAAACGGCCGGTACAAAATGTGGTACAAGGACGAGTGCCACGACTCGCACACCTACAGCGCGGTGAGCGACGATCTCTACAACTGGAGCGTTGTCGGCGAGGAGATTAATTTTAACAGCCACGAGGGACCTAACGTGTTTGAATTTGGCGGAAAAAAATGGATGATCACAGATGAGTGGAACGGACTCGGCGTGTATGAGACAGAGGATTTCGCGCACTGGAATCGACAGGGCGTAATTCTGCGCGACGGTGGCACGCGCCCATGCGACGGCGTTATGGCAAGCCACGCTGATGTTGTGGTGAACGGTGACAATGCTTACATCTTCTATTTCACACATCCATATTTTCTGAATGAGAACAGGCTTAACAAAGCATACATTCCTAATCCTGACGACGGACGAGCATGTATCCAAGCTGCCAAGCTGGAAGTGAAGGACGGCATACTCGTCTGCAACAGGAACAAGGAATTTGAGTTAAAGCTGGAACATCAGAACTAAATTATGTAAAACACTAAACCTGCTTCGCGGTCTTTTTCTTGTAGCCGCAGTCACAGTAAGGTCCACCCGAGGCAAGCGTGTACTCCCTGACAAAGTCAGTGACACCGCCTGCCTCGCTCATTGTGTAGTCAAGCCTGCACATCGCCGGAATGAGCCGGGTAAGTCCAAGCTCCCTCATGAGAGTACATATTCCGCAGGTGTAAAATCTCGCCTCATAGCCGCTTCCATCCTCATACTCATAAAAATCCATGTTCCATGAGTAAGGATTTCTGTCTGCTGCCTTGAGCTTTGCCGTGGCTTTCATTCCGTTAATATCCGACTCCGAATATTTTTTCTTTCCGCTCATCCTGCAAAACCACTGCATTGCGCCCGTCATCATCGACCTCTTATAGTACTCCGTCGCATCATCGACGCTAGGAAGCTTCGGCATATTAAGAAAAAAAGCCGACAGCATCGCACAATTCACAATATTCATTTTGAACCTGTCCGCCTTCTCGAACTCGGGAAGCTTCTCTATAATCTCCCTATACTTTTTCTTCGCCGACGCAGTTATCCTCTTGCTCTCCTGCGCATCGTACTTTAATACCTCAGTGAGATTTCTTCTAAAAGACTTGCTAAAAACCACCCACATGCCCATCGGCATACCAGCATACTTCATATCAATCCGACCTCCTCGACATATTCAGTTTACCGTTAGTCACGCATAACTTTTATAAGTAATATCTTACTCCTTGTAACCACAAATTTAAAGTGGTACGACAAAAAATTCTCCATAAACTGAATTGTGTATAGCAAATTATATATATGTATATCACGACTTTTGGAAGAAGCCTAGTTGTTCTTAGAACCCTGCTCATACTCCAGCCACAGACGACAAGGATGTCGGCTGAGCAGCAAGCATACAAGGAAGTATGCTTTGCTGCGGTGGCGGACACAGATATAACCTAAATCAGAGTTCTTAGAACAACTTGCTTCGAACAACGGAGCTGATATACATATATATAATCTGCTATACACTTATAGTATAAAATTATTATACCTCCTTGTCGTACACCCCCTCCACGAACCCAATGAACTCCTTCGCCACATGCGAAAGCGTATGCTTTTTATTCCAGATAAGCGCGTAAGACGCGTGCGCCGCCGGGTGGTCTATCTGCCTCACGCACACGTCGTTATCATGTACCAATGAGCATATCGACTGCGGATATATTGAGATTCCAACGCCGTGCCGGCTGAGCTCATAGGCGTTCATCATGTGCGCTATGCGTCCACATACTTTTGCCGTGTGCTCATGGCTTGAAAACCACTTGTCAATCTCACTTTTCCGCGACTCTCTTGATGGTATGAGCAGGTCGTACGGCAGAAGCTCGTCCGGCAGAACAGGAAGATTCTTCTCCGAGTACAGCGGATGTCCTTTCGGGATGACCGCCACCCACGGCTCATCGTACACAGGAAGCACATGGAATTCCTCGGTGTTGTACGGTGCGGTAATCATCGCGACCTCGCACAGCCCCTTGGTCACGCGGTTATTCACATCGTCCGTGTTGCCGTTCCACAGATTGTACTGCACATTCGGGTGCTTCTTCCGAAACGCAGAAATCCACTCCGCAAAGAGCCTCGGTGCACAGCCCTCAACCGACGCAATGTAGAGCGTTCCCTGAAGTCCCTCCTTCATCTCCTTAACTTCCTCCTCGGACTTGTTCACCAAGTCTAGAATCTGCGTAGCGTACTGCAAAAACAGCTCGCCCTCCTCCGTCAAGGCGACCTTATGAGGCGAGCGCACAAAAAGCTCCGTGCCAAGCTCCTCCTCCAAGTCCTGTATCTGACGGCTTAACGGTGGCTGCGCTATCGCAAGCTTTTCAGCCGCTCTGGTAAAGTTCTTCTCCTCCGCGACCGCCTTAAAATATCTTATATGTCTGAGCTCCATATCTCTCCTCCAACGCTTATAATACCCGTTAGGTATTGTAATACTTTTATTATATGTATTTCACATTATAAGCGCAAGGTGTTATATTAAAACCATCAAAGGGAACGTAAAGTTTTTCACATACACGGAAAGGAATCGGTGATTGATATGAAGAAATTTTTTGAGAAAGTAAGCGAATTTTTTAAGGAGTACTATATGAGCTTTTCAGAGGTAATCTAGTCTCTGATTAGTACCCAAAACTTAATTGAAATGCCCAAGACAGAGCCGTGTAATCGCGAGTGACTACACGGCTCTGCTTTTATCAAAGCTTCCGCTTTTTAATTCCTCTCAAAAACACATATCCCACCGCACACGCAATAAGCTCCGTTATCGGGAAAGCCCACCAAATCAGCAAAACCTCAGCCTGACCGTTTCTGACAAATATTGAGAAAATTCCCGCAAGCGGCAGTATGATTACAAGCTGTCTTAACAGTGAAATCACAAGCGATTCGATGCCGCCCTCGAGTGCCTGATAAATTCCCTGGTATGCAATATTTATTCCCGCAAAAATAAAGCTGATAGAGATAACTCTCATCGCCCCGATGAAATTCTCCCTTGACTGCCCTGCATTAAATAATGCCGCAAACGCTCCCGGGAAAGCCTCCGTGATAATGATACCAAAAATCATCAAAGCGGCTGTGTATATAAGTCCGTATTTTATTCCGTCCTTTATTCGATTTTTGTCGCCCATTCCATAGGCAAACGCAATAATCGGCGTGATTGCATCTCTAAGCCCGAACGCCAAAAACAGTACAAACTGCTGTACTTTATAGAACAGTCCGTATGCGGTCTGTGCCGAAGGGCTGAACTTCAAAATAAGATTCATCACATACACCATGATTGACATAAGTGCCTGTGCAATCATTGCCGGAAGCCCGATTGAATAAATCTCCTTTATAATCCTGCCATCCGGCTTCATATACTTCACACCATACTCAAATTCCTTATTCAGTTTCATATGAAACACAAACAATAATATTGCAGACGCAACCTGTCCGATAACTGTTGCATATGCAGCTCCCTTCACTCCCATTTCAGGAACCGGTCCAATACCATAAATCATAATCGGATCAAGAACAATATTCACCACTGCACCCACAACCTGACCGATTGTAGAATATAGTGAACGTCCTGTTGCCTGTAAGAGTTTTTCAAATAATGAAAAGAAAATAATTCCAAACGAAATCACACAGCATATTTTAAGATAGCGCGTTCCCATCGCAATGACCTGCGCATCGACCGTCTGCGAGGAAATATATGCCTTTACCCCGAAAATTCCAAAAAGCAGACATAGCGCATAAATGATTACACCTAAAAATAAGCTGTTTCCCGCAACCTTCGCCGCCTTTTTTGTGTCTCCCTGCCCGAGTGTTCTCGCGAGAAGCGCATTTGTTCCGACACCCGTTCCGATTCCTATCGCCACCATAAGCATCTGAACCGGGAACACCAGCGTGAGCGCGTTAAGTGCCGCCTCGCTTCCCTCCTTCATATTCCCGACAAACGCACTGTCCACAATGTTGTAGACCGCCTGCAGCGCCATCGACAAAATCATCGGTATACCCATCTGAACCATGAGCTTATTTACCGGCATCTCCTTCATTTTATTACCCTTTTCCATACCAATCCTCCTTGTTTTTCCTCCTTTTTACGCATAAAAAAAATGTGCACTCATCTCATAAGTTGGACTTACGCTGATAAGCTACACACTTTTCCGCATTATATAAGTAAACGAGCAGCATAAACCGGATTTACGCAGTTCTGCTACTCGTTTGTTCGTTATTATATTTTCATTTTTTTAAAAAGTCAAACAAATTTTAAAATTTATTTTAAGAGAGCGCTCTCCAAATCCTGAAGCATAACATCTAATGCGGTGATTCCGCCCTCTGCCGTATACCATACTGCCGGATGCTCCAGATAAACAATATTTCCGTTTTTATAGGCATCCGTGCTCATTACAAGCTCATTCTCCATGATTTCCTGTGCAAGCTGAACGCCTTCTGTTCCAATAGCTCTGTCTCTGTCCATAACAAAAATATAATCCGGATTCTGTGCTACAACCGTTTCAAACGATGACTCATTACCATGTGGCGAGCCTGAATTATCTGAGTTATCATTACCCTTTTTTCCCTCCGGTTTCTGCCCCTCTGAATTTTTATTATATCCATTCCCTGACTGTTCGCCATTTGCAGAAGCAGTAAGATTGTTAAATCCAATTTCCGCACCTATAATTGAACATCTTCCGTCGTTACCGAGAAGATTAAAGCTTCCGCTTGTTGTCATGCCAACCAACGCAGTTTTTCCTTCTGCCACAGCCTGTAACGCTGCAATACGTTCTGCAAAATCTGCCGTCTTTTTCTCGATATCTGACTCCATTCCGAACAATGAAGCAATAGTTGTGGCATTTTTTGTTACACTTTCCACAAGACCAATCTCTGAGTTCGTTGACAGATAGATAACAGGTGCAATCTCGCTCAAAGCGTCATAGGATGCTGATAAGCGTCCACCTATAAAAATCACATCCGGCTCGCATTCCATCACCGCTTCCAAATCAGCTTCCTTAATCGTTCCGAGATTCTTTATTTCCTTATTGTTCACATAAGCGGAAAGATAATCAATCGATGTGTTGGCTGTTCCGACCACTCTGTCACCAAGACCAAGATTATCTATAATGTCAAGGGCTGCCAAATCTAAAATTGCAATTCTCTGTGGATTGTACGGAACCGTAATCTCAACCTCTTCTTTGTTGGCATTTAGGGTTGTAATTTTTACGGACTCAGGTGCATTTGTTTCGGTACTTTCACTTACTTGTGCTGCATCAGTTGTTGTCTCAGTTGCCGGCTCTGTTGTCTCTATCGTTTCAACCGTGGTATTCCCTGTTGTTTCCGTCTTTCCATCCTTTGCCTTTCCGCAGGCAACAAGTCCCATAGCCATCACGGCTATCAATAAAAGTGCTAATCTCTTCTTCATTTTTGTCTCCTTTTTAATAATAAATAGATAATGGTTTTCCCTGAATATTTAAGATTTCAAAGTCAACCTGATAAATTTCTGACAGTACCTCTTTTGTAATCACCTCCTCAACTGTACCGTATTTTGCAATCCTGCCATCTTTAAAGGCGCAGATATAATCCGAATAAAAAGCGGCGTAATTAATTTCATGAAGCACCATGATAACTGTTTTATTCAGTTCATCGCACAATCTCCGCACAATTTTCATCAGATTCGTTGCATGATAAATATCCAAATTATTGGTAGGTTCATCCAAAAGGACATATTCCGTATCCTGTGCAATGACCATTGCTATATATGCACGCTGTCTCTGTCCTCCGGACAACTCATCAATAAATCTGTCTCTGAATTTATCCAATTCCATATAGGTGATAGCCTGATTGATTTTTTCTTCATCCTCCTTTGTCGTGTGTCCTCCCGAATGCGGAAAACGTCCAAATGCAACCAGCTCCTCCACAGTAAGCTTCATCTGTATCTGATTACTCTGTATTAAAATTGCAAGGTGCTTTGACAATTCCTTACTGTTCCATTTCTCCAGCTCCCTGCCATGAAAAGAAATCGCTCCCCTATCCTTTGCTACAAGCCTCGAGATCATTCCCATTACCGTAGATTTTCCCGCTCCGTTAGGACCGATAAATGATGTAACCGTTCCCTTATGAATTTCAAAGGACACATGGTCTACGACGGTATTCCCGCCATAATTTTTTGTTAATTCCCGTATTTTCATCAGGCTCTCCTTCTAAGCAATAAATATAGAAAATAAATTCCCCCAAATAACGTGATAAACACGCTTACCGGAACTGAATACACAAATATTTTTTCTACAATCAACTGTCCGCCAATCAAAATAATCATTCCAAACAGCACTGAACCGGCAATCAACTGTGTGTGTCTATAGGTACGAAGTAACTGCCTTGACAGATTTGCAATGATGAGTCCGAGAAACGCCAACGGTCCGACCATTGCCGTAGCCACTGCAATATACAGCGTCACACCGAGCAAAAGCTTACGAATACTTGCATCATAATCAACTCCAAGGTTAATCGCCTGTTCTTTTCCCAGAGTCAGAACATCCAAAATCCGAAGCTCTTTTCTTAATGCCACTGCAACGATTATCAATGCTGAAATTGCCAAAATCATAATTTGGGAATTGACATTACTAAAGCTTGCCACCAGCGTTGTTAAAAGTGTGTCATACTCATTCGGATCCATAATTCTTGTCAACGTACTTTGTATACTTGAAAACAGGCTCGTAAGCACTGTTCCTATCAAAAGCACATACAAAACATTGTGCTTTGTTTTTTTGAACAGATAACTGTAAATCACTGTTGCAGTTACTCCCATAATCAACAAATCAATAATAAATGAATACTTAGGATTAACCACCAGCACGCTTCCCGAACCAAGTATAAACACAAGAACCGTATGTATCATTGTGTACATTGCATCCATTCCCAACAGACACGGTGTAACTATTGTATTGTTAATAATGGATTGAAAAACTATCGATGCACTCCCAATCGCATACGCCGTTATCATCATTGCAATAAGCTTCGGAGTCCTTATTTTCATTGAATATTGAAATAATCTTTTATTTCCGAATTTCACACCGACTGTCATGTACAGAGCAGCAGCCAAAACAAAAAGTACAATCATTATAATCAGTTTTTTATAATTTCGTCTTGCAAATTTCTTATTCACTCCTGCTTCTCCTCTTCTTGATTTCAATCGCCTTATTACCGTTTTTCAGTCGATATAAAAGCATAACAATAAAAATAACACTTCCTATAATTCCCACTATCAGCTCAATAGGCAGTTCGTATGGACGAATCACGCTTCTTGCAATTATGTCACACAGCAATACAAAGATTGCTCCAAACAAAGCAGTATCTATCAATGTTCCCCGAATACGGTCTCCCTTAAACATTGCAACAATATTAGGAACTATCAGACCTATATACGAAATCGAGCCCACGACAACCACAACGGATGCCGTTATCATTGCCGCAATCGTAAGCCCCATAAAAAGAACCAAGTTATAGTGAACTCCGAGATTCTTTGAAAAATCCTTTCCCATTCCGACAATATTAAAGTGATTTGCATAAATAAAAGCCAATATTACAAGCGGAACAACCATATAGACAATCTCATATCTGCCGCGAAGAACCATCGAAAAATGCCCAACCAGCCATGTTGATAGTGCCTGTGTCATCTCGTATTTGTATGCAAGAAAATTCGTGAGTCCCATAACTACATTTCCAAACATAATTCCTACCAGAGGCACCATAACCACATCCTTGAATTGGATTCTCTGTATAAAAGCCACAAAAATCCATGTTCCCATTACCGCAAAAATAAATGCAAATATTGCACGTCCCCATAAAGTTGAACCCGGCATAAATATGAGTGCAATCAATATTCCGAACTGAGCCGACGAAATTGTTGCCCCCGTAGTCGGTGATACAAACTTATTCATACATAACTGCTGCATAATCAACCCGGCAACACTCATCCCAATCCCTGTACAAAGAATCGCCAGCAGCCGTGGCAGTCTTGATATAAAAAATATTTTTATTGCCTCCTCATCCCCGCTTAACAGCCCCTTCAGATTGACATCTAACACTCCTATAAACAATGATACTGCCGACAATACCAACAGCAGCATGGCAAGAATGATTGTACTTTTATGATTTTTCAAATAAATGTTCCTCCGTTTCAGTTAGGCTAAGCTAACTTGTGATAGAATAAACTATGCGATAATTTTTTTCAATAACGTACTTTTTTGTAAGTATGCAGACAAAAAAAGAACCTTTTCACTTTTTAGTTTAAAATGAAAAGATTCTTCCTGTCCTGCTTCATACTTAATCAGCAACCATAATTGACTTATTTTTTGCATACTTTTTTGTGTAACTGCATAAGGTATCCATAATACCAATCAATTCCGACTGTTCCTCTGAAAGCTTGTATACAATGGTTTTTGGCGGGTTATCATTGATAATTATTCTCTTGATTATACCGCTATGCTCTAATTCCTTTAACTGTGTTGTCAGCATTTTTTGCGATATATCAGGTATTGCCTTCGCCAAAAGTGAAAATCTGTTATCTCCATGGACAATGTGCCACAGGATTCTCAGCTTCCATTTCCCGCCAATCAGATCATTCGTCAATATCAATGCACATGGGTACTCATTTTTTATCTTAGACATAAATTGACTCTCTTTCTTTCACGTTATCCATATTATTAGCAACAAAAAAATAAAACGTCAAGCCCGCTATTCCCACAATCTGTTGCAGAGGCACGTCCACATCTATGTTTTTAAGGTTGTGGACTCTTGCTCCACGCACCTTTATATATTTTGGATCATTATTTTCTTCCATCACCATACCTCTTTTCCAACAACATACTTATAATATCTTCTCATAAACTATTGAAATTTATTACACAACTGTGCTACAATCCATGAAAGTAAATGTGACTTTTTTACCATTTTGATGTTACAATAGCATCATGAAAGGATCTAAAATATATGCAGGATGTAATGAGAAAACAGTTTTACAAGCAGCGCTTCGCCTTTGAGCTTGATGCTGCTGAGCGCGACAAGACACAGTCAATGCCTGCGGGTGTAACGATAGAACATGATGTCCCATACATGGATGATAGCATGGAAGCACACCGAATGGACATCTACCGTCCTGATGGCAGTGAAAATACCGTCCTCCCGGTTATCATAAATATCCACGGTGGCGGACTTATCATCGGCAATAAGGAGTTTAACCGTTTCTTCTGCGCCAAGCTTTGCACACTCGGTTATCTGGTGTTCAGCATTGAATACCGCCTCATACCTGACTGTATGGTGTTCGACCAGTTCTCGGATGTCTGCAATGCTTTCAATTACATACAGGCACATCTTGGTGAATACAAGGGTGACGCTGACCACATCTACGGCGTGGCTGACAGTGGCGGAGCCTATCTTCTGACCTACACGGCTGCAATGAACAAGTGTCACACACTTGCCAAGTCAGGACATGTCAAGCCGCACCATATCCAATTCCGTGCGCTTGGTCTTATAAGCGGTATGTTTTACACCACACGCTTTGACAAGATTGGAATTTTTCTTCCCGCTTATCTTTACGGCAAGAACTATAAAAAGCAGTCCTTCGCAAAGTATGCAGACCCTGAACATCCGGACATCGTGACTTCACTTCCGCCCTGCTTTCTCGTGACAAGTCAGAACGACAATCTCAAGAAATACACGCTTGATTTTGAAAAGGCACTTGCACGTCACAATATGCCACACGAATTTTTCTGTTTCCCGCGTGACAAGCGTCTGACACATGCCTTCAGTGTATTCAGACCCGACTACGAGGAAAGTACGGATACAATAACCGCAATGCACAACTATTTTGCAAAACAAAAATAAAATTATGCATGTAAAAGTAAAAGCTGTATTTCATAGAGTCAGTCTCTTTGAAATACAGCTCTTATTCATATCACCATTCCCACTATGTCATTCAAGCCCTCAAGGTCAACTCTGCCGCATCTCCCTCAGTCAGGCTGCTGTCCGCAATCCATACCTTGAACTTTCCCGGCTCGCTTCCGAAGCTTCCGTCAGCACGGAAAAAGCTTAACAGCTCCTCATCAATATCGAATGATACCTTTTTCTCCTCCCCCGGCATCAGCTCAATATGCTTAAATCCCTTTAATTCCTTAATCGGGCGCACTCTGCTCGCCGCGACATCCCTTATGTATAGCTGGATAAGCTCTGAACCCTTGCTTTTTCCCGTATTCTTCACGGTCACCGACGCGGTTATTTTTTCTCCCGACGTCATACTGTCCGAACTCAGGTTCACACTACCTATCTCAAACGAAGTGTAGCTTAGTCCATATCCGAACGGATACAGCGGCTCATTCGGTGCATCTAAGTATCTGCAATTGTAATCTCCTCTGCTGCCCTCAGGCTTCGGGCGCCCCGAGCTGTAATGATTGTAGCACATCGGAAGCTGCCCGACGTTGTAAGGGAAGCTCATCGGAAGCTTTCCCAACGGATTGTATGCCCCCGTAAGCACATCCATTATACCGTGACCTCCCTCCGTTCCCGGCATCCAAGCCTCGACAATCGCCTTGGAATACTTCGAAACTTCTCTCAGGTCTAATGGTCTGCCGTTAAAAAGAACCGTCACTATGCTTTTATTGACCGATGCCACGCGTCTTAAAAGCTCAAGCTGTATATGTGGAAGTTCAATCTGCGTTCTGCTCGTGGCTTCTCCCGTCTGGAAACGATGCTCACCGAGTGCAAGCACAACCACATCCGCCCACTTTGCACACTCCTCCGCCTCACTTAAAAGTGAGGCATTTATCTCCTCCCAGTTGTCCTCATCGTACTGACCGAGATTTACTATTGTGTGATTGTCTAGCAGCGTACAGCCCTCTGCAAATCTTAACAGAACTCCAGGCTGCTTTTCTTCCAATCCCTCCGCCAAAGCTGCACCGCCAAATATCTCCTGTGCTGCCGTCTTCAGCGTCACATTGTCCTTCTCATCGCCTGACACCGACCATGAGCTTCTCATGTCCTGTCCTTCAACGTAAGGTCCCACAAATGCAATCTTCATGCCATCCGCCGTGTTAATCGGAAGAAGCTTCTTACCGGCATCACTGTCTGTGGAATCATTCTTTAAAAGAACTATAGACTCTCTGACAGCCTGTCTTGCGAGGCTCCTGTGTGCATCGCATAGCTGTATCTCACGCTCAAGCTGCTCGTCCGCATCCTTGTACGGATTCTCAAAGAGCCCGAGCTTATTTTTAAGCATTAACACTCTCATGACCGCCTCGTCAATCAGCTTTTCGGAAACCTTTCCTTCCTTTACAAGCGTCTCGAGGTGGTCTGCGTAGGCAGGCGTGCACATCTCAATGTCAACGCCCGTTTCAATAGCCTTGACTGCCGCCTCCGTATTGTCCTCGCAGTATCCGTGAGCCACCATCTCTCCGACCGCAGCCCAGTCCGAGATAAGCACCCCGTCAAAACCCCACTCACCGCGCAGCACATCCCTCATGAGCCACTTGTTTCCCGATGAAGGCACTCCGTTTAGCAGGTTAAATGACGTCATCGCCATCTCACAGCCCGCGTCAACCGCCGCCTTGTAAGCAGGAAGATAGAACTCCCTCAACGTATGCTCCGACAGCTCTGCGTTCTGATAGTCAAGTCCCGCAACGGCACCGCCGTAGGCAGCAACGTGCTTTATGCAGGATGCGATTTTTCCCTTCTCACCGACATCTTCACCCTGAAAGCCCTTCACCATGGCAGCCGCCATCTTACCATTCAGGTATGGGTCCTCCCCCGTGGATTCCATAACCCGTCCCCATCTTGAATCCCTGACCAAATCCGCCATCGGTGCAAACGTGACCTGCACGCCGCTTGCTCCGGCCTCCTTTGCCGCTGCCTCTGCGCATTTTTCGGACGTCTCAGGTGAGAAAGTCGCACCCTGTGCGAGCGGACACGGAAATACCGTCTTATGTCCGTGAATCACGTCGAGCATGAACATGAGCGGAATTTTGTGTGGCTGTGTCTTTAAATAATCGTCCTGAATTTTCTTTAACTTTTCCGCACCGTATATTCCAAGCGTGCTCCCGGCAAGCCTGCA
>ERZ791903.2684-NODE-2684-length-12608-cov-2.876125_pt1 | contig 12608 bp, 14 predicted proteins | sample MGYA00510148_ERZ791903 | MGnify/ENA primary metagenome ERZ791903 (study PRJEB30046, sample SAMN00792080) | human gut metagenome | study: EMG produced TPA metagenomics assembly of the A metagenome-wide association study of gut microbiota in type 2...
ACCTCGTTTCTATTCCAAATTTATACTTAGCATACACAAGAATTATATCACTTTTATAGCATAAGTCAAATATACATAATCCTTATATAGTGAAACATACATTAAATTACAAGGAGATGATTTGTTGGAAATGACCTTAGAAAACCTTTTAAAAACAGCCTTACTTCCCATAGGCAACACAATGTATATCTACGGTGGTGGTTGGAATGAAGAAGATACCGGTGCCGGCATTGAGGCTATGACTATAGGTGTTAGCCCCAAATGGGCAGAATTTGCCATAAAACAGTATAGTTCCTATAATTTTAAAGACTATAACTACAAGCAAAATAAAGACTATATACACTTAGGTTTAGACTGCTCAGGCTATATAGGTTGGCTACTCTACAACATTTTTCAGGATAAAGGCTATGTCGATTTTTCAAGAAAAATAGCAAACAATCTTGCAACAGAAAACAAAGGAAAAGTAAAAAAAGCAAAATACATTACAGAATATAAAGCCGGAGATATTATGAGTGGAGAAAATGTTTCCCACGTTTGGCTTTCATTAGGTCAATGTTTTGACGGAAGTGTTGTCATACTCCATTCTTCCCCAGCCGGTGTACATATAAGTGGTACACCTACACCAAAGGGTGCTGAAAATTCCCAAGCGATAAAATTGGCAAACAAATATATGAGCAAATATTACCCTGTATGGAACAAAAAATATCCCGTAAAACCCTTTGATTATCTGGGAAAATATAGTCAATTCAGATGGTATGACAATGTTTTGTACGACAAGTATAACTTGAAAAATATGTGTGCTGATATGGTTTTGGAAAGAATTTTTGAGGGAAAATAAGGGTAGTCCATTGACTACCCTACTTTTTCTTGCTTTTAAAATAAAACATTCCTAAAAAGATACCAGCTACTGTACCAACTACAAAGCCTATTATTATTGCCAAAGTCATAGCTCTACCTCCATAAATTTAGTTGTTGTAACTATTTTACTCCTAAATTCAAAGTTGTCAACTTTCACTTGTGTCATTTACAAGTTTAAATTCTGTTTCGTCTGGTACTGCAATATTATCATCTACAGTAGTTGTGCTACTGGATTGAGTGGCATCAAATTTAAGTGTATTATTGCCCTCAATTTTGAAAATAAATGTGTTCTTATTATCATCTGTTTTACAAATTAAATTACCCTTATTGAACTTTATACTGCCTAAGTTTCCATAAGATGACAAGACATCAAATGTAAATGTAAAAGTTTTATCTTCCAAATCCAGTGTTAAATATGGTGTAAAAACATTTTCCTCTGAATCTACCATTTCATATGTTCCACTTGTAATACCATATGTATTCCCATTACAACCACTTAATACAAAAGACACAATACAAAGCAAAATTCCTGCAAAAATCGTTTTATTCACAATATCACCTCTTTTAAAGATACCATTCAGGTCGTCTTTTACTTATGTATGGCACTTTGCTTCGTAATTCCTTAGCCTGTTTTAGGTCTATATCACAAACTAAAAGCTGTTCACTATCATCAGCCTTACACACTACTTCTCCCTTAGGGTCTACTACTAATGACTCTCCTGAAAAGTCCATATTGCCCTCTTTGCCAACTCTGTTACACATGGCAACAAAAACTTGATTTTCCATAGCCTGAACACGAACTTCCCATTCAAACATTTCCATAGGCTCTGACTTTGTATTTGCTGTAGGAATTATAATTAAATCTGCACCCTTTAATACACAAGTTCGTATACTTTCCGGCAAATGTCTATCATAACAAATAACAATACCCACCTTGCCAAACTCTGTATCAAAAACCTTGAAGCCGTCATCAGATGGTGTATAATAGTCCTGTTCATAAAAATTTTCAGCCTGTGCTATATGTACCATTTTGGCTTTATCTACAACATTTCCCTGTCTATTTATAAAAAGAGAAGTATCATATTTTTTATTTTCAATATTCATATAAACATTAGGAGATATATAAATATTGTGTTCCCTTGCCTTTTCTTTTAACTTTTGTACTGCATCAGAACTTTCATATAAACAATACTTTTCCACATTTTTATTCTGGTATTGAGGGAAAAATGGGGATAACTGAATTTCAGGAAAAAATAGTAAGTCACAATCCTTTGCTTTATCACAGAAATTAAGGGATTTATTCAGATTTTCTTCTATACTTTCAGTCATTGACATTTGAGCTAATGCTATCTTCATTTTAACACTTCCTTTTATCTGAATTATAGCACAAAAAAAGCATACTGACTATTGCCAGTATGCTAAAAATGATTTCTATTTATTTCCGGAACAACCATTTTTGTGTTCGCCACAACGTCCCTCGTGATGACTATGGTCGTGATGTTCACAATGAACATTTTCATTGAAGTTAAGTTTGCCCTGCAATAGATCATTTACTGCACCATCAGCATTACCGGTAACTCCACCATAGAGCTTAATTCCTGCCTCTGCCAACGCCTGTTTTGCACCGTTTCCAATGCCCCCACAAATCAAAGTATCTACAGAATTTTCTTTCAAAAATCCAGCTAAAGCACCATGACCACTACCGTTAGTATCTACAATGCTTTCATTTACAACTTTGTTATCTGAAACATCGTAGATTTTGAACTTTTCAGTATGACCAAAGTGCTGAAACACATTTCCGTTTTCAAATGTTACTGCTATTTTCATTTTTATACCTTCTCTACTATTATTGATTAAATTTCTTTTTTATTGTCAGCTCCAGGGGTTGTAACAATAACCTTTTCTGGGTTAATAATTAATGCACCCTTTGCAGTAGCTGCACCATTAAACATTTTTTCTACCATTGCCTTAAAAGTATCTACTACTGTACCCTCTGTTACATATGTAGCAGTACCCTTAATCTGATAACCTTCTAAAGTTTCACCATTGTATACAGAAATAGCGATTTTGCCACCATTTGACTGAATATTTTTTAATGTAGTTTCAAGGAAAACATCGCCTACAACAAGCTTTCCGTCTTCTGTAACATCTTTAAAAGCTACAGGTACAACGTTAGGTTCGTTATTACTACAAGTGGCTAAATCCCACATACTTTCTTTAAGTACCTTTTTTACATTTTCATTTAACATTACGATTACCTCCTGATTTCGTTATTTATTGTAACGTCATTATAGGTAATCTACTTAAAATAAACAATATATTAGTAATTTTATTAGCCACTAATAAAAATTTGTTAGTCATCTTCCACAGAATTTATCAAATGTACAGCCATATCTGCATCTTTTTTATTTACATAGAACATATACTTTAGCTTTGTGCCATTTTCCCTATTGCCTATAATAGCTGAATCAAAAGCATTTCTCTGATTTATATACTCTGCTTTTACACTATACTTAATATTATTCTGAGTCAGTATTTCCTGTATTTTATTTCTCTTTTCACTATCAGTTACAGTAGCTACATTAACACCAAATAAATTTAACATTTTAGCCACCTTCTCTTATGCTAGATTTATTATCTCCAAGTCATTTTCCTGTGCATAATTTACAGTATAGGCTGTACCACCTGTAGGTTTATTTAAGTAACAAATACAATACCTGCTATTGTTTACAAGTCTTCTATTTCTCAAAGTAATGCAATAAGGTGTATAGTTTTCAGAAATATATGAAATTTTATCAGCTTGTTTTGCAATAAAATTTAGCTCCAGTTTATCGGCTATTTTCCAATTTTTATTATGATTTTTACAAGGCAACACAAGTATTAGTTTTATGAAAGGATATTTCTTTTTTAGCTTTAAAACAGCCTTTTCTGCAATCATATCAAAGCCCAAAGCTCCACCTACACCAAAATAAATTACACCTTTTTCTGTAATCAATTTTTCAATGATTTTAGGCAGTTTGATTTTAAGTTCCATAGCCTTTATTTTAGAAATATCCCTATGACCTGTAAAACAACAAGTCTTTTTAAGTATACTTTCATTCATATTAGCTTAATTTATGTATAAAGATACCACTTCTCAATTTAGGTTCAAACCAAGTAGACTTTGGTGGCATAACCTTGTTATCATCAGCTATATTCATAAGCTGAGTCATAGAAGTAGGGTACATAGCAAAGGCTACTGTCATTTCTCCACTATCTACTCTCTTAACAAGTTCTCCTAAACCTCTGATACCACCAACAAAGTCAATTCTCTTGTCAGTTCTAGGGTCACCTATGCCGAGAACAGGTGTTAAAAGTGAGTTTTGTAAAATACTTACATCAAGACAGCCAACAGAATCAGTAGCAATAATGCCGTCTTTAGCCTGTAATTTATACCACTTTTTATCTAAGTACATACCAAAAGTATGTATAGTGTCCGGTTTATACTGTCCGTCAGCTTCTGTCACTGTAAAGTTTTCCTGTATCTTGTCCAAAAATTCATCTTTTGTAAGACCATTTAAATCCTTTACAAGTCTGTTGTAGTCCATAATATGGAGCTGGTCAGCAGGGAAAAGTACAGAAAGGTAGTAGTTAAATTCTGCATTTTTATCATACTCACCCTCTCCTCTACGTTTCAAGCCAACCTTAACAGCAGAAGCATTTCTGTGATGACCATCGGCAATATAAAGTGAAGGAACATTTTTAAACTGTTCTACAAGGTCGTTAATTACACTATCATCATCTATAAGCCAAACCTTGTGTTCCACTTTATCTTCAGAAGTAAAGTCATAAATTGGAGCTTTTTCTATTTCCTTAGATATAATCTGGTCAATAGTTTTCTGATTTTTGTATGTAAGGAAAATAGGACCTGTATTGGCATTACAATAGTCAACGTGATTAATTCTATCCTGTTCCTTATCAGCTCTTGTAAATTCGTGTTTTTTAATAGTATTGTTCAAGTATTCATCAATAGATGTACAAACTACAAGACCAATCTGTTCTCTACCATTCATAGTAAGGCTATAGATATAAAAAACCGGCTTACTATCCTGTATAAGAACTTTATCCTCTATCATTTTGTTAAGATTAGATGCAGCCTTTTCGTAAACCTCTTTAGAGTAAATATCCACATTTTCAGGTAAATCTATTTCTGCTCTATCAACGTGAAGAAAAGAGTAAGGGTCATTCTTTACCATTTCTCTAGCTTCTTTTGAAGTCATAACGTCATAAGGCAAAGCTGCTACCTTAGAACAAAGTTCAGGAGTTGGTCTAAAACCTTTGAAAGGTCTGATTGTTGCCATAAAAAACACCTCTTTCTTGTTGTGGGAGTTTCCCAAATTTTTAATTTATCCACAATATCATAAATAATCTGTGTGGAAATGTTGTATATGTCTTAATTATATACAAAAATATACTAGAGTACAAGTATTAACAAAATTTTTTGTGCCTTGACATATTAAGCCCTCGGATTTATATTTCAGACTCATTAAAAAATTCATTTAAAAAGCCGTCAGAAATTAATCTAACGGCTTAAAAAATTATATATTTATTTTATTATGCTAAAACTCTAACAGCAATAATGCCTTCAACAGCCTTTGCAGATGCTACAATACTATCATCAGCATTGTCTACATCAAGGATTGTGTAAGCATAATCGCCCTTTGCATTGTTTGTCATATGTTCAATATTGATACCCTTTTCGCCAAAGAAAGCAGTAATCTGAGCAAGGATATTAGGAGTATTCTTATGAAGAACACAAACTCTTGCCTTACCGGCAATTCTAGGAGCTGAACAGTTAGGGTAGTTTACAGAATTTACGATGTTACCATCTTCAAGGTAAGCCATAATTTCCTTAGCTGCCATAGTTGCACAGTTATCTTCTGCTTCTGGAGTAGATGCACCAAGGTGAGGTAATGTAATAATACCGTCAACACCTACAGTTTCTTCGTTAGGGAAGTCACAAATATAGCAACTTACCTTACCACTTTCAAGAGCAGTCTTAACATCAGCAACGTTTACAAGTTCGTTTCTTGCAAAGTTAAGAAGTCTTACGCCGTCCTTGCACTTAGCAAGTGATTCAGCATTAATCATATTCTTAGTTTCTGGTGTAGCTGGAACATGAACTGTAATATAGTCAGCAACAGCATAAATATCATCAAGGTTAGAGGTGAACTTAACAGCGTTGTCAAGAGCAAGAGCGTTCTTGATTGAGAAGTATGGGTCATAACCAATAACATTCATACCAAGAGCAACTGCTGCATTAGCAACAAGTACACCGATAGCACCAAGACCAACGATACCAAGAGTCTTGCCCTTGATTTCTGGACCTGCAAAGTTAGACTTGCCTTTTTCTACCTGCTTAGCAATATCTTCTGTACCCTGTAAAGACTGTGCCCAAGTATAACTTGCCATAATCTTTCTGCTTGAAAGTAAAAGACCAGTTAATACAAGTTCCTTTACAGCATTTGCATTAGCACCAGGAGTGTTGAAAACAACAATACCCTTTTCAGCACACTTGTCTAAAGGAATGTTATTTACACCAGCACCACAACGTGCAACAGCCTTTAATGATTCTGGAAGTTCCATATCGTGCATTTTGAAACTTCTTAAAAGAATACCGTCTGGATTTGCTTCGTTATCAGAAACTGTATAGTTATCAGAAAGCTGACCTAAGCCAACCTTAGAAATTTTATTAAGTGTTAAAATCTTAAACATTATATTATATCCTCCAAAATATTTTCAAAACAAATTAACTTTGTTAATTTGTGGTTTGCTTTGCAAACCATCGGATTTATCTTTCCGATTCACTATTCAGAACAAATTACAAAGTAATTTGTGGCTTGACAAGCAAGCCATCGGGTCTATCTTCCCGATTTATTATTAAAAATAGGCAGGAGAAAATAGAAACCCTCCTGCCATCCATTAGCTTATGTAAAGCATTTTTGTTAATTACTTATTGTCGTGTTCAAACTTCTTCATAAATTCAACGAGAGTCTTAACACCTTCAATAGGCATAGCATTGTAAATACTAGCTCTCATACCACCAACTGTTCTGTGACCCTTAAGGTTTACAAGACCAGCAGCAGTAGCTTCCTTAACGAACTTAGCATTTAATTCATCGCTATCAGTAACGAAAGGAACATTCATAAGTGATCTATCCTTAGGAACAACTGTACCTCTGAACATCATTGAGTTATCAAGGAAGTCGTAAAGGATACCAGCCTTTTCTTCGTTAATCTTCTGGATTGCAGCAACGCCACCCATTTCCTTAACCCAGTCAAATACAAGACCTGCAACATAGATTGCAAAGCAAGGTGGAGTGTTATAAAGAGAGTCCTTGTCAGCATGTGTCTTATAGTTAAGCATTGTTGGACAAATATCCATAGCATGACCAAGTAAATCTTCTCTAATAATAGCAATAGTAACACCGGCTGGACCAACGTTCTTCTGAGCACCTGCAAAGCAAAGACCAAACTTAGTGATGTCGATTTCTTCAGACATAATCATACTAGAAAGGTCAGCTACAAGAGGAACATTACCTGTTTCAGGAAGTTCAGTCCATCTAGTACCGTAAATAGTATTGTTGTAGCAAATGTAGAAATAATCTGCATTTGGGTTAAATGTAGCTTTATCTAAAGTTGGGATATAATTATATGTCTTATCTTCGGAGGAGGCTACAAGGTTTACCTTACCATATCTCTGTGCTTCCTGCATAGCCTTCTTAGACCATTGACCTGTGTTAACAAGGTCACATTCGCCCTTCTGGAAAAGGTTAAGTGGAACCATAGCAAACTGAGTAGAACCACCACCCTGTAAAAACAATACTTTGTAATTATCAGGAATGTGCATAAGTTCTCTTAAAGTTGCTTCAGCAGCCTTAATAATGTCGTCAAACCACTTGGAACGGTGACTCATCTCCATTACGGACATACCAGAACCGCCATAGTTTAACATTTCTTTTTGTACTTTTTCTAATACAGGCAATGGTAACATTGATGGGCCTGCAGAAAAATTGTAAACTCTTTCCATTATCTTTCCTCCTAAAAAAATTATAGTAATTTAATTATAATACATTAATCTTATGAAGTCAAGTGCTGTAGCACAGGACAACTTTTTTGTTTAAAATAGCAGAAAACCCCACAAATATGGAGTTTTCTGCTATAATTATCTACTTAAATTATATTAAATAAATGTAAATTTTATTCTGCACCTTCAAGTGCCTTGTCTAAAATTTCCATGGCAGTATCAATATCAGCCTTAGAAACAATAAGAGATGGCACAAAACGAATAATAAACTGACCTGCACCTACTAAAAGTAAGCCTAAATCAATAGCCTTTGCTACTACAGGGCCGGCAGGTTTATTAAGTTCAATACCCTGCATAAGACCCATACCTCTTACGTCTTTTACTAAATCCTTGTGCTTCTGAGCAACCTTTTCAAGCTGTTCTCTTAAGTATGCACCCTGTTCCTTTACATTGTCCAATAAACCACCTAAAAGCTCATCAACAACTACATTACCGGCAGCTGTTGCAAGTGGGTTACCACCAAATGTAGATGCGTGGTCACCAGGGGCAAAAGCCTTTGCTACATTTTCCTTGGCCATCATAAGACCACAAGGAACACCACCGGCAATACCCTTTGCTGTAGACATAACATCAGGAACAACACCAAAGCTCTGGTAAGCAAAAAGTGTACCAAGTCTACCTACACCACACTGAACTTCATCAAACATAAGAAGCATATCCTTTTCATCACAGATTGCTCTTAATTCCTTTAAGAAGTCAACATTAGCGGGAATAATACCACCTTCGCCCTGAACAGGTTCAAGTAAAATAGCTATTGTCTTGTCTGTAATAGCTGATTTTACTGAGTCAATATCATTAAAATCAGCATACTTAATGTTTGGAAGCATATCACCAAGACCTTCGTGGTAGTGATCCTGACCAGTTGCTGTTACAGCACCAAAAGTTCTACCATGGAAAGACCTGTTCATTGTAATAATTTCCTGTCTGCCAGTTGGAGCACCGTACTTTCTAGCTAACTTTAATGCTGATTCAATAGATTCAGCACCAGAGTTACAGAAGAATACCTTGTCAAGACTACCGTTTTCAACTAATTTCTGAGCAAGGTCACACTGTGGCTTTGTGTAATAAAGGTTAGAAATGTGAATAAGCTTTGATGCCTGTTCAGAAATAGCCTTTACTAACTTAGGGTGGTTATGACCTAAAGAATTTACGGCAATACCAGCTACAAAATCAAGATACTTTTTACCATTTTCATCATATACATACATTCCCTCGCCTTTTTCAAAAGTAAGTGGAAATCTACTGTAAGTTTTCATTACATACTTTTCGCCTAAATCAGCTGTTTTCATAATGTATTTCCTCCAATTTATATCTATCACTTTTATTTCTCTATTAATGTACCAATACCCTTGTTAGTGAATATTTCAAGAATAAGACAATGTGCAATTCTACCGTCCAATATATGTACATTCTTAACACCGGCATTTACACCTGCTAAACAGCATTGTACCTTTGGAATCATACCACCGGCTATTGTGCCGTCAGCAATAAGTTCATTTATTTCTGCTGTGTTAGTAGTAGAAATAACACTATTAGGGTCATTTACATCTCTCATTACACCTGCTACATCTGTAATAAATACTAACTTTTCAGCATTTAAAGCACCTGCAACGGCAACGGCTGCATAGTCAGCATTTACATTGTAACTATTACCTTCTTCATCTACACCAACTGTAGAAATAACAGGTACAAAATCATTGTCAAGAAGTGTATTAATAAGTGTAGTATCTACTTCTGTTACTTCACCTACAAGACCTAAGTCCAAGCCATTTGGTGTAGCCTTTTTAACCTTCATAAAGCCGGAATCCTTACCACAAACACCTACAGCATTGATACCCTGTAAGCAAAGCTCTGTTACAAGACTCTTATTAACCTTACCAACTAATACTTCCTGAACAACTTCCATTGTTTCTTCGTCAGTAACTCTTAAACCGTCTTTAAACTGTGGTTCAATACCAACTCTTTCAAGAGCCTTGTTAATATCCTTGCCACCACCATGAACAACTACAGGCTTAAAACCTACAAACTTCATAAGGGCAATATCCTTAATGATTGTAGACTTTATTTCTTCATTTACAAGGGCAGCACCACCGTACTTTATAACAACTGTAATGCCGGAAAATTTCTTTATATATGGCAATGCTTCTGTTAATATCTCTGCCTTGTTTATAATGCTTTTCATAAAATTTCCTCCAAAATTGTGAACTTGTACCGTTTTGTCACTTTTTTATGAACGGTAGTCACCATTTATCTTTACATAATCATAAGTAAGGTCACAACCCCAAGCTGTTGCTTCGCCGTTACCCTCTTTGAGCTTCATATCAATATAAATCTTATGTTCTGCTAAAATCTTAGATGCTTTTTCTTCGTCAAATACAATAGGTACACCTTCATTCATAAGGTTGATTGTACCTGCATCACTTCTGAAATCAATAGTAACAGCCATAGGGTCAAAATCAGCACCACTGTAACCCATAGCACATAAAGCTCTACCCCAGTTAGCATCTTCACCAAAAAGTGCAGCCTTTAAAAGTGTAGAAGATACAACACTTAAAGCAATTTTTCTTGCATCTTCAACATTCTTAGCACCCTTTACATTTGCTTCCATAAGCTTTGTAGCACCTTCGCCATCATCAGCACAAGAAATAGCAAGTCTCTTTGTAATGAACATAAGTGCTTCAGCAAACTTAGCATAATCTTCGTTTTCGCTATCAATAACAGTATTTTCAGCCATACCATTTGCAAGGGCAAGAACTGTATCGTTTGTAGACATATCACCGTCAACACAAATCATATTAAATGAGTCTGCAACAGCGTCCTTTAAAGCCTTATCAAGCATAGGCTTAGCAATAGCACAGTCAGTAGTAATAAAGCAAAGCATTGTTGCCATATTAGGGTTAATCATACCAGAACCCTTAGCCATACCACCAATAGTAACTTCCTTGCCACCTACTTCAATAGTAACTGCCACTTTCTTTGGATATGTATCAGTAGTCATAATAGCCTCTGCTGCCATATCACCACATTCTTTTGTATCGCCTATTGTAGGGAATACCTTGTCTACACCGGCAAGCATTTTATCCATAGGGAGGTTTACACCAATAACACCTGTTGAACAAACTAAAACATTTTCAGCATTTACGCCAATAAGGCTACCAAGTTTGCCGGCTGTAGCCTTAGCATCATCAATACCCTGCTGACCAGTACAAGCATTGGCATTACCACTATTTACTACTACACCGGAAACCGGATTTTTAACAACTTCCATGTCCCATAAAACAGGAGCTGCCTTTACAACATTTGTTGTGAAACAACCTGATGCTACACAAGGCTTTTCACTAACAATAATAGCCATATCTTTTTTTACTTTTTTAATACCTACAGCCTGACCACCGGCTTTAAATCCCATAGGTGCTGTAACATTAGCATTAATTTCCTTCATATACAATAACCTCCTATTTTATGCTGGGAAAATAGGCACATAGTCAATGCCTGTTGTTTCCTCAATACCCATAATAATATTCATATTCTGAACAGCCTGTCCTGCTGCACCCTTGAATAAGTTATCCAATGCACCAATAACAATAACTCTGTTTGTTCTTTCGTCTACTGTAAAGCCAATATCTACAAAGTTAGAACCCTTAACCCACTTAGTTTCTGGGAATACACCCTCCTTAGTAAGTCTGATAAAGTGTTCATTACCGTAATGCTTTTCATAAGCCTTTCTAATATCCTCATAAGTGTATTTATTGTTAAGTGTTGCATAACAAGTAGCAAGAATACCTCTGTCCATAGGAATAAGGTGAGGAGTAAAGTTAAGAACTATATCCTGACCGGCAGCAATAGAAAGCTGTTCTTCAATTTCCGGAGTATGTCTGTGGCTTGCTACCTTGTAAGCCTTTACAGATTCATTTAACTCACAGTAGTGATTGCCAAGAGAAAGACCTCTACCAGCACCAGTAGCACCGGACTTAGCATCTATTATAATAGAAGAAAGGTCAATCATACCTTCTTTTACAAGTGGGTAAAGAGAAAGAATAGAACAGCTTGTATAGCAACCTGGGTTAGCTACAATTCTCTTACCCTTTATTTTATCTCTGTTGATTTCGCAAAGACCATAAACAGCCTCCGGTAAAATGTCCTTAGAATAGTGAGTAGTATACCATTTTTCGTATACATCAACGTCCTGTATTCTAAAGTCAGCACCTAAATCAATAATCTTAGTCTTACTTAATATATCTGCATTAATTTTTTTACTTGCAACGCCATGAGGAAGTGCAAGAAAAATAACATCGCATTTTTCAGCCATTTCTTCAATATGTTCTTCTTCACACACATAGTCCAAATGTGAGTAATTAGAATAAACTTCCTTGTATTCCTGACCTGCGTAGGACTGGCTTGTCATTGTTACTAATTCAGCCTTTGGATGCTGAGTAATAAGTCTTACAAGTTCACTGCCTGCGTATCCTGTTGCACCGATTATACCAACCTTAATCATAAATAACCTCCAAAGCATCTGCATATTTTATTCAATATATTTTTTAAAAATATACACTATATCTAATCAGAATATAGTATATACCTTATTTTGCTAAAAGTACAGTATAAAAATTATTTCATAATTA
>ERZ791903.2691-NODE-2691-length-12566-cov-3.443130_pt1 | contig 12566 bp, 7 predicted proteins | sample MGYA00510148_ERZ791903 | MGnify/ENA primary metagenome ERZ791903 (study PRJEB30046, sample SAMN00792080) | human gut metagenome | study: EMG produced TPA metagenomics assembly of the A metagenome-wide association study of gut microbiota in type 2...
ATATGCCATACGCCTCTCCTTACCGGGTCTGTCCGCTGCCCCGAATGATGTATTGATAGGTGCTCAGTTCGTCCAGCCCCATCGGGCCGCGGGCATGGAGCTTCTGGGTGGAAATGCCCATCTCGCAGCCGAGACCGAACTCTCCGCCGTCAGTGAACCGGGTGGAGACGTTGACGTACACCGCCGCGCTGTCCACTCCGTTGACAAATTTCTCCGCGTTGACGTCATTCTCCGTCACGATGGCCTCGCTGTGGTGGGTGGAGTGGGCCTGAATGTGCTCGATTGCCTCGTCCACGCTGTCCACCACTCTGACAGCCAGAATATAGTCCAAAAATTCCGTGTCGAAATCCGCCGGGCCAGCCGGCGTTCCGGGAATCACGGCGGCAGCCCGTGGGTCCAGCCGCAGCTCCACGGGGATCTGCCCCGCGGCTGTCCGATCCTCTACCAGTGCCTTCCGCAGCATGGGCAGAAACCGCTCCGCCACGGCTCTGTGGACCAGACACACCTCCTCGGCGTTGCACACGGAGGGGCGGCTGGTTTTGGCGTTAACAATGATCTTCACCGCCTTGTCCAAATCGGCGTATTCGTCCACATACACATGGCAGATACCGGTGCCGGTCTGGATGCAGGGCACCGTCGCCTGCTCCACGCAGGCCCGGATCAGTCCCGCCCCGCCCCGGGGGATCAGCAGATCCACCAGCCCGTCCGCCGTCATCAGAACGCGGGCGCTCTCATGACTGGTATCCTCCAGAATATTCACGATGTCCGGGTCGCCGCCCACGGCGGAAATTCCCTGCTTCAGCGCCTTTACGATGGCGGTGGAGGTGCGGACGGCCTCTTTCCCGCTGCGGAGAACGCAGACGTTGCCGCTTTTCACTGTCAGTGCCGCCGCATCGGAGGTGACATTGGGGCGGCTCTCGTAAATGATCGCCACCAGTCCCAAGGGCACCTGCTTTTTATAGATGGTCATACCGTTGGCGTGGTGTGTTTCCGACAAAATCCGCCCGGTGTGATCCGGCAGCTTCACCGTGGCCCGGATACCCTCCGCCATAGCAGCGATGCGGCTCTCATCCAGCCGCAGCCGGTCCAGCATCACATCGGAAATGCGGCCCCGGGCTGCTTCCAGATCCGTTTCGTTGCAGGTCAGGATCTCCGCCGTGTGTTCCACGAGGCTGTCCGCCATGGCGGTCAGGAAGCGGTTTTTCGTCTCCGCGTCCGCGTCCCGGAGGGCGCTCCAAGCGGCTTTCGTTTTCCGAATGATATCCAACGTAGTCATTTGCTCACCTTCTTTGCCAAAAATCGGGTGCCGATGGGTTCTCCCTCTACGATGCCGTACAGCAGATCCGGGTTCCAGCCGTTGGCGATCACCATTTCGCAGCCTGCCTCCGTGGCGATCTGCGCTGCATGGAGCTTCGTCACCATGCCGCCGGTGCCCAGTTCGGAGCCGCTGCCCCCCGCCAGAGAGAGGATTTTCCCGTCGATCTCCGACACTTCATGGATCAGTTTCGCATCCGGATTCTTATGGGGATCGCTGTCATACAGACCGTCAATATCCGACAGGAGGATCAGCAGCTCCGCTCTCGTTGTGGCGGCCACCACAGCGGAAAGGGTATCATTATCGCCCACGGCGATCTCCTCCGTGGAAATCGTGTCATTCTCGTTGATGATGGGCAAGGCCCCCAGCTCCAACAGGCGGTCCAGGGTGTTGTGGAAGTTCTCCTTCCGGCTGCCGCCGTCGGCGATGTCCGGCGCGGTGATCAGAAGCTGGGCCACCGTATGATTGTATTCGGTGAACAGCTTGTCATACACATACATCAGCTCGCACTGTCCCACCGCCGCCGACGCCTGCTTGGTTGGCATATCGTGGGGCCGCTCCCGGAGGTTCAGCTTGCCGAAGCCCATGGCAATAGCGCCGGAGGACACCAGAATGATCTCGTGGCCCGCGTTTTTCAGGTCACTGAGCACTCTGCACATCCGCTCCACCCGCTGAATATTCAGCCGCCCGGTGGCATAGGCCAGTGTGGAAGTCCCCACCTTGACTACGATTCTCATAGATCGTTCCCCTTTCCATCCGCCGCACTCGGTTTCTTCAGGATTCAGCGCCGCTGTCAAGAGGCTTCGGCGCCGCCCTCTTTTTTGCCGATTTTATACCAGAATGCCGTATCCGTCAAGGCGTCCGGTCCTCCCTTTGACAATTTTTACAAAAAGCTTTACAATAAGGGAAAATTTGTGTATACAGGCGTCTCCGACGCCGGGAAAGGCTGATCCTATGGAACGTTCCTCCGGTATTCTGCTGCCCCTGTTTTCTCTGCCCTCCCCCTACGGTATCGGCACTATGGGCCTCGCGGCTTATGACTTTGCCGATCTGCTCCACGCCGCCGGTCAGCGGTACTGGCAGATGCTCCCCCTCGGTCCCACCAGCTACGGCGATTCCCCCTACCAGAGTTTTTCCTCCTATGCGGGCAATCCCTATCTCATTGATTTGGATCTGCTGATTGAGGATGGGCTTCTGACGGAGCAGGAGGTCTGTGACCGGGACTGGGGAGAAGATCCCCGTCATGTGGACTACGGCAAGCTCTATGAAAACCGTCTGGACCTGCTGAAAAAGGCGGCGGAACGAGGCTGGATGCGGGATAGCGGCGCGGTGGCGGGCTTTACAGAGAAAAACGCCTCCTGGCTGCCGGACTACGCCCTGTTCATGGCCCTCAAGCGGCATTTCGGCATGAAGTCCTGGCAGGAATGGCCCGATGAGGCTGTCCGGCTCCACGATCCTGCGGCTCTGGCCCGGTACCGGGAGCTGCTGCGGGAGGAGGTGGAACTGTTCACCTATATCCAATTTCTGTTCTTCCGCCAGTGGACCGCCTTGAAGTCCTATATCAACAGCCTTGGCATCGGTATCATCGGCGACCTGCCTATTTATGTGGCCATGGACTCCGCTGACGTCTGGGCGGAACGATCCATGTTCCGTCTGGACAGCCGGGGCGTTCCCACAGAGGTGGCCGGTGTTCCGCCGGACTACTTCTCCAAGGACGGCCAGCTTTGGGGCAATCCGCTCTACGATTATGACGCCATGAAGCGGGACGGCTTCGGCTGGTGGATCCGCCGGATGGACGGCGCCGCCAGACTGTATGACGTGATCCGCATTGACCATTTCCGGGGCTTCGCCAGCTATTGGGCGGTGCCCTACGGTTCTCCGACCGCCAAAACCGGCCGCTGGGTCAAGGGGCCGGGGCTGGATCTGCTGAACGTCCTCACCGGCTGGTTCCACGGCATCCGCTTCATCGCAGAAGATCTGGGTGAGCCTTCTCCCGACGTGACGAAGCTGCTGGCAGATTCCGGTCTGCCGGGGATGCGGGTTCTGGAATTTGCCTTTTCCCCCACAGCGGACAGCGCCTATCTCCCCCATAACTGCGTAGAGAACTGCGTGTGCTATGCCGGGACTCATGACAACGCCCCGCTGGCCCTGTGGCGTCAAGAGGCAGAGCCGGAGGAGATCGACTTTGCCGTGCAGTATCTGGGGCTCAATGAGCGGGAGGGCTTCAACCGGGGCGTGCTCCGGGGCGGCATGACCTCCCCCGCGTCCCTGTTCGTGGCCCAGATGCAGGACTGGCTGGAGCTTGGCGAAGGCAGCCGGATCAACACCCCCGGCACAGGCCGGGACAACTGGCAGTGGCGGCTCCTTCCCGGTGAACTGACGGTGGATTTGATCAGCGGCATCCGTGAGATGACCCGGATCTATGGCCGTCTCCCCGCCAAGCAGTCCAAAACTTAAGCGATATACGAACCGTCCCCGGAGGCTCGGAAGCCTCCGGGGACGGTTTTTGAACTATTTGGCAGAAAAATCTGCTTTACAGACGGTTTTACAGTTTTTTCAGATGCTTTCCGGCAGCCTTCAGCATCAGCTTCTTCGTACCGCCCTCGAAGGCTACCTCCGCCAGGGCGTCGCCGCCCATAGGCTTTACCGACACCACAGTGCCCTTGCCGAAAGCGGTGTGCTCCACCTGGTCTCCCTGACTGAGCTGGATCAGTCCCACCGACGGTGCGGCAGGGGTACTGCCCCGGCTGCTGGTGCGGAGGGTCTGGGCCGCGGGTTTGGTGCTCTTGTAGGTATGGACGCCGCCGCTGACATAACCGCCGGAACGGCTCGAGCTTCCGCTGTAAGAACTGCCGCCAAAAGAACCTCCGCCAAAATCATCGCCCCAGCGGCTGCCGCCGAAGCCGTCCTCGTCATAGGTGCCGAATTTCGGTTCCGGCTTGCTCTCCCAGCGCATATCCTCCGCCGGGATCTCATCTAAAAAGCGACTGGACTTGTTAGCGCTGGTGCGGCCGTAGAGCATCCGCTGGCGGGCGTTGGTCATCACCAGCTTTTCCCGGGCCCGGGTCATGGCCACATAGCACAGCCGCCGTTCTTCCTCCAGCTCTTCCTCGTCATACATGGAAGCCGTGCCGGGGAAGATCCCCTCCTCCATGCCCACCACATACACCACCGGGAATTCCAAGCCCTTGGCAGAGTGAATGGTCATCATGGTCACACAGTTGTCATCCGCCTCCACACTGTCCAGATCCGTGTACAGGGCGATCTCGTTCAGGAACCCGGACAGGGTGGCGTCCTCCGGGTCCTGCTCCAAAAAGCCCAGAATGTTGGACTTCAATTCCTGCACGTTTTCAATACGGCCCCGGCTCTCCATGTCCTTTTTCTCCTCCAGCGCCCGGACGTAGCCGGTCTGGTTCAGGACTTCATCGTAAAATTCCGGCAGGGCCAGCGTCCCTCCGGCCCGGCGCAGGCCGTCGATCAAATCGGCGAACTTTGTCAGCTTGCCTGCGGCGGTTTTCAGGGTGGGGAACAGATCCGCGTTGCGGATGATCTCGTAGAGAGACGCCCCCTGCTCTGCCGCCAGCTCCGCCACCTTGTCCATAGTGGTCGCGCCGATGCCCCTTGCGGGCGTATTGATGATGCGGCGGAGCCGCAAGTCGTCCATGGGGTTATTCAGCACGCACAGGTAGGCCAGCATATCCTTGATCTCCGCCCGGTCGAAGAACTTCATGCCGCCTACAACTTTATAGGGGATGGCGTTGCGCTTCAGAGCGTATTCCAGTGCGTTGGACTGGGCGTTCATCCGGTAGAGAATGGCGGTATCCCGGAAGTTCCGTCCCCGGTTGACCCCCATGAGGATGTCCCCGGCCACGAAGTTTGCCTCGTCTCCCTCGTTGAAGCTGGTCTTTACCGTCACCATGTCGCCGCTGCCGTTGTCGGTCCAGAGGGTCTTGCCCTTGCGGCCCTCGTTGTTCTTGATGACGGCGTTGGCGGCATCCAGAATGTGCTGGGTGGAGCGGTAGTTCTGCTCCAGCCGAATGACCCGTACGTCCTTGTACTGCTTTTCAAAATTCAGGATATTCTCAATGTTGGCCCCCCGGAAACGGTAGATGGACTGGTCATCGTCACCCACCACGCAGAGGTTCCGGTGTCCCCCGGCCAGCAGGCCGGTAAGAAGATATTGCAGGTGGTTGGTGTCCTGATACTCGTCCACCAGCACATACCGGAACTTTTTCTGGTAGTAGTCCAGCACCTCCGGTTCCTTTTGCAGCAATGTGACGGTGTGGTAAATGATATCGTCAAAGTCCAGCGCGTTGGCCGTGCTGAGCTTTTGCTGATAGGCGGCGTAGATCTTGGCGATCCGGGTATTTTTCCAATCGTTTGCGGCTTCCGCCTTCTTGCGGAACACCTCCGGCCCCTCGTAGCGGTCCTTGGAGGCGCTGATGGCGGAGAGGACGCTGCGGATGGGGAAGGTCTTTTCGTCCAGATTCTGCTCCTTCAGAATATCCTTGATGACCCGCTTGGCGTCATCGGTATCGTAAATGGTGAAGTCCTTTTCAAAGCCGATGCGGTCAATGTCCCGCCGCAGGATGCGGACGCAGGCGGAGTGGAACGTGGAGGCCCACACATCGTTGGCGGCGGGGCCAAGACGGGCCGCCAGCCGCTCCTTCAATTCTCCCGCCGCCTTATTGGTGAAGGTGATGGCGATGATCTCCCATGGCCGGGGGGCGTCCACGGCACAGAGCCGGTGGACCCGGCGAACCTCGTCACCGTCTGGCCGATCCGGGAAGTGCTCCAAAAAGTCCAGATCCTCCTCCGTGGCCCAGTCGGGGACCTCGTCGCTGTCGCTGCCCCGGCCATAGGTCAGCAGGTTGTAGACCCGCTGGATCAGCACCGTGGTCTTGCCGCTGCCCGCCCCCGCCAGCAGCAGGAGAGGTCCCTCGGTGGTCATGGCCCCCTGACGCTGCATGGGGTTCAGCCGGGCCAGATCCCGGGCGATCACCGCTTTCCGGGCGGTCACATACCGTTGTTCAAAATCAGTCATACTGTTCTCCATTCTCTCTGTTTTCTCAAACTGACCTCTATTTTACGGCAAAAAGCGGCCACGGTCAACGGCGGAACCGCCGATTTTTCCGTATCCGTTTTGTAATCAAATTGAGGTTGACATTTGTCTACCTTTTTGCTACGCTGGTGGTGTAAGAGGTAGACAACTGTATACCAAGCGAGGTGCACCATGAAAATTGATCTCTCCAACAGCGAATGGAAGCTGATGAACCGCCTGTGGCAGACCTCTCCCATGACCATCACGGAACTGACCGCCGCCTTGCGGGAGGACACCGGCTGGTCGAAAAACACGGTCATCACCATGCTCTCCCGTCTGGAGGGCAAGGAGGCCGTCCGCCACGAGGAAGGCCGGCGGGCCAAGCTGTATTTCCCCGCCGTGGGCCGGGAGGACGCCATTGAGGCGGAAACCGAGACCTTTTTGGATAAGATCGGCGGGCTGGGCCTGCTGATGAGCGCCATGGTGGAAAAAAACGCCCTGACAGAGAATGACATTGCGGAGCTGTCCGCCATTTTGGAGAAAGCGGGTGGAAAACTATGAAAGAGATCCTGTTGACTTCTTCCGTTCTGATCCTTGCCCTACTGCTTTTGCGGCTGTTGTTCCGAAAAGCCATCTCCCGCCGGGTGCAGTACGCCCTGTGGGGGCTGGTGGCGCTGCGGCTGCTGGTGCCGGTCAGCCTGCCCGCCATGGAGCACAACGTCCTGACGGCGGCGGAGCCGGTGACGGCCCGGATCACCGACCCGGCCCTGTATGTGACCCCCTACCGGGAGACCATTGTCTCCGCCCCGCCGGGCGTCTTCCAGACCCCCGCCCCCTATCAGTCCTTCCGGGTGGACACCGCCACAGAGGACAGCACCGTGACGTTTACCGACGGGGAACATGTCACCCATTCCATCGAGTATAAAAGTCAGATCCCTCTGACCCCCGTTCTGAAAGCCGTCTGGCACGCCGGGATGTATGTCATGGCGGCGTGGTTCCTACTTGCGAACCTCCGCTTCCTGCTCCGTCTCCGCCGGAGCCGGAAACCTTACCCGGTGGAAAACTGCCCCTATCCGGTGTATCTGACGGCGGAGCTGCCATCCCCCTGTCTATTCGGCCTGTTTCACCCCGCCGTCTACCTGACCCCCGCCGCCGTGGAATCCCCGGAGACCCTGCGGCATGTTCTGATCCACGAGACCACCCACGCCCGCCATCTGGACCCCCTGTGGAGCCTGCTGCGGTGCGTGTGTCTGGCGGTGTACTGGTTCGACCCGCTGGTGTGGATCGCCGCCATCGTCTCCCGCCGGGACTGCGAGCTGGCCTGTGACGAGGGCGCACTGCGGCAGCTGGGAGAATCGGAGCGCATCCCTTACGGTCAAACGCTGCTGCGGCTGATCCCCGTGGCCGGACGGTCGGAAAGCCCCATGCTCTCCGCCACCACCATGACGGCGGGAAAGCGGGAATTGAAGGATCGTGTCACCCGCATCGCGGAAAACCGCCGCACCGTGGGCGTTGCTCTGCTGGCGGTGGTGACCGCCGCCGCGCTGGTATGCGCCCTCACCTTCACCGGGGCAAAGCCCTCCGTGCGGTCTCTGACCGGCGAGGAGCTGTCCGAGTACGCGCTGACGTTCAACACCGCTGACCGCTGGCAGGACTCTGCCGGGAATGACTGCACCCTCCGTCCCGTCCAGTTTTTGACCTCCGTCTATGACGATCCCACGAAGATCGATATGTATCATCTGTTTTACAACGGCGTTTCACCGGAACAGCCGATTTCCGCCGCGGAACGGCAAGAGCTGGTGGACACCTGCTATGACGGCTATGACCCGGAGGTGGATCTCATCAAGCTCACCGCAGAGCAGGCGGATCACGTTCTGGTGCGCTGGGTCGATCTGCCTCTGGCAGAAACCGACGCGCTGAATATGGGCAGCTTCTCCTACCTTTCGGACTACGACGCCTATTACCACTTCCATGGAGACACCAACGCCCCCGGCTCCGTCTGCTTCTATGCCGGAGAGTGCAGCGGCGATACCGTGACCCTTTACTACCAGCCGGAGCAGTGCGGCGTGTATCTGGTAGACACCGCCGGTTCCGGGGAAGAGGTCTGGGCGAAAGTCACTGTGGAACCGCAGCCTGACGGCGGGCTCCGCATCCTCTCCAACCAGATCTGCGGCAGGCCGGATGACCTGCTGGGGGTGACCCGTCCCCTCACCGGGGAGGAGCTGGCCTTCTTCAACACGGAATTTTTCAATCACGACACGGATGTTGACGGCGTGGTGCGGGCCAATCCCCACAACCAGTTCCTCACCTGCCTGTACAACGTGCCCCAGGAGATCAACCTGTACGATCTGTTCTATGACGGCGGCGGAGTCAGGGAGGCGCCCAGTCAGGAGGAGCTGGAACAGCTGGGGGTGCTGGCGGAGGACGGCAGCCAGATCTGCCCCACCGACAAGTTCACCCGGGCGGATATGGACGCTTTCCTGCTGGAGAACACCGGTTTGACGCTGGCCCAGACCAATCAGGTGGATCTGGACGCCTTTGACTACCTGCCGGAGTATGACGCCTACTACCACACCCACGGGGACACCAATTACCGCTCCGTCACCTTCACCAGCGGCCAGCGGCGGGGCGATTATATCCAGCTCTACTGGAAGGATTTCTATTACGGCGGCGAGACCAACGAGTGCGTCACCCTGCTGGATCGGGGGGACGGGCAGTACTGGTTCGTGTCCCACCTGCTGCTGGACGGCGACGTGCCCTCCGCCTTTGCCTATCCGGATGAGGAGCCCTGGATGACCATTCCCCTCAGCGGCCTGACGCCCTATCAGCCGCAGAAAACGACCCTGACCCGCCACTCCATGGACTGTGACCAGCGGGGGGCTGGATTCATCATTGACGGCACCGATGGCGGGGAATACTCCATCCGGATTTATCGCTCCACCGACGGCAATGTCTACGCGGCGGTGATGCAGTCGGAAGCCGCCGGACGGGACGGCATGTCGGAATGGGAAGCGGATGTGTTCTTCACCTTCCCCAACAACGTGGACGTCAGCAACGACGCGGAGAGAACCGATCTGTTCTTCTTTGAAGACCTGATGGGGTACAGCGGCTTCACAGTCACCTACAGGGACTACCTCTCCGGCGGGCCGGGGCAGGGTGGCCAGATCGGCGAAGTGACGGATTACTACTATCTGGACGGAGACGGCGTCCCCTGTCTGCTGGCCCATGCCAAGGGGGACGCCCAGCTCATCGACCTGGACGGGGACGGGGAAAATGAGCTGTGCGCCGCCTCCGGCGTTTCCGGGCAGTTCTTCTTCCTGCGGGACGGCCGGTATTACGAAGCCGACGTCAAGGCTCTTTTGCAGGACATCTGGCCGGAAATGAACTACTGGGATCACGCCAGCTGGGATCTCAACTACCGCCGCCTGGCAGTTTCCGGCTTTGTAACCATGCCGGAGTGGGCCACGGCGGAGCATCCCCAGCCCAACGCCGATTTCACCCGCTATCTCTACTACCGGGATGGGGCGCTGCTGGTCTACAAGCCCGATAAGGACAGCCAGACAGCGGATCATGTAGTCGGAACGCCCGATGTGCCGGAGCCGGTGCTGGCCGCCGCCAAGGCCGCCGTGCAGAAAGCCTATCAGGACTACAAAAACGACGGATACGATTCCGGCGCCGACCTTGATGACTGGCGGGTGGAATATGTGGCGGAGGACTGGTACAGGGCTTATCCCAATGGAATGCTTATCGCCTATAACCTGAATTATGAGTATCATGCCCAAAAGCCCGCCAACGTCACGCTGGCCGGCGGGGCCTATGTGGACGAGGACGGCTGGCTCATGCCGGATTACCCCTACTGCCATTATCTTTTCTTCACAGAAACGGATGGACAGTACACCTTCCTGGAGGAATGGATGCTCAATGACGGCGGTCCCGGCTCGAAGGTATTTGACGCGGAGATGCAGCGCTGGGCGGTGGAACTGGGGTTGTCCTCCGTGGCGGATACCACGCCGGAGGAATTGCTGCACCAGCTTTATGACGGCATGGGCGGCCAATTCCTGACCCAGCTCAGCACCATGAGCGAAACGGACCGGCAAACCGTATGCCAGAAGCTGGATGTCATTTTGCAGGAGGGCACAGCGGAGCAGCAGAGCCTTTATTTGGATGCGGTGCAGACCATGGCGTGGTGTTCTCACTCCTTTGACGGCGCTCAGCGGGAGGCCTACGACTACTTTCTGGAGCATTCCGCCCGCTCGTCTCAGGCGGCCTACCGGGCGCAGGCTGTGATGGACGCACTGACCGGCGGCGGAGCGGTGCAGATGCGTCTGGAACCTGCCGACGGCGTCCGGGGCGGCGACTATACCGTTGGCGTTTCCGACGGCAGCGGCGCTGTCCGGGCGCAGGGCTTTTCCGGCAGCTTTTACTGGGCCACGGCCTCGGACAGCGATCCCTCCGGCAGCAGCATCACCCTGCAAAGCCCGGACGGACGCTGCACCATTACCGCGTGGGAGAATTCCTCTATCGTGCGCTGCGAGGAACCAGGGGAAACCGCATGGCTGATGGCGGCCTCCACCTCCTCTGCCCCATATGACGGCAACACTGTGTTTACCTATCTGCGGAAGTGGTACGATGAGGCGGAATTCAACGCGCTGGTGGACAGATTGATCGTTCCGGCGGATGGCCGGAACCGGGAGGAACTGGCTCAGAGCTGGCTGGACGCCGTGGGCGATGTGACCATCCATCAGGTGACGCCGGGCAGCAAGTACGAAAATTCCTTCGTGCAGAACCGGGTCACGGTGGAAAGCGTGGAACCGGCGGCCGGTCTGTATGACCCGGAACTGCTGGCAGGCCTGCATTTCACCTTCACCAACGAGCGCATTTTCGTGCCGGGGAACTACCGCTCCAAGGAGCAGCAGACGGTGAACAGCAGCGCCAGAGCTTATCATGGCGAATATGGACCCATGCCCGGCGGCGGGGCCTTTCTGGATACCCGCTCCGGCCTGCTGTACCAGACGGCGGACGGCTGGAAGGGGACGTTTGCCCTCTGAGGGGGATCTTTTCAGAAAAGTCTGGCAAAAATAAAAGAACATAACCGGCGGATTCATTGACTGATTGGACGGCCGCAATGGCTGCATCCAATGAAAAGGAAGTATATGGAAAGCATGAAGCAGAAATTTTTCCGCGCCGCCGTGCCGCTGGTAATGCTGGCGGTGTCCGCGGCCCTGAGCGTATTCGTTTACCGATTACCGCAGCCGGTGCGGGAGCCGCTGCCGGTCCTCATGTATCACCACATGGTCCCGGACGGGCAGGACTGCAATGACATGACCGTGACCCCCGGCAAGTTCCGCGCCGACTTGGAGACCGTTCTGGCGATGGGCTATACGCCGGTGCTGCCCCGGGAATTGGCCGCCGGGGACGCCCTGCCGGAAAAGCCCATCCTCATCACCTTTGATGACGGCTACCGCAGCAATTACGATCTGGTGTACCCCATTTTACGGGAATACGGCGTAAAGGCCTGCATTTCCATCATCGTCCTCATGCCGGATCTGCCTACGGACAACTTCTGCACCTGGAACCAGCTGCGGGAAATGACGGCCTCCGGTCTGGTAGAGATCGGCTCCCACAGCTACCGCCTCCACAACTTAGGCGGCGACGGCGGCAATTTTGAGTCCGGCGGGGCCAACGGCGTGGAGCGCCGTCCCAACGAGTCCGACGCGGATTTTCAGACCCGTGTGCTGGATGACATCCAGTTGAGCCATGACCGGATCGCAGAGGAGCTGGGCGGCGTCACCTGCTTCGCCTATCCCTTCGGCTGCTCCGACCCGGATGCCAAGGCCCTTGTGGACGAATTGTTCCCGGTGACTCTGATGACCACGCCCAAGTGTGCCGATCTGGCCAAGGGGCTCCACGATCTGCCCCGGTTCACCGTTACCATGAAGACCGATCTGGAAAAACTCCTGCACTGACCATACATCGCCCGCCCGTTTCCACGCAGGCGGGCGCTTTGTTTTCAGCAGAAGTCATTTTTCCCTCGCGGCGTATTTTTTACTGCGGACAACTATTGTTCCTCCCTTGACTTTTTGTCAGCAAAGCTTTAAAATAGTAAAGCGCCCTCCCTGTGAGGGGTTTGTTTCCCCCGGAAGTCCGGGATCAGATAGAAGCCGATAGCACGGGCCCCGATCCCGTGCGGTTTTTTTACGGCTGGATGGG
>ERZ791903.2693-NODE-2693-length-12559-cov-5.156830_pt1 | contig 12559 bp, 6 predicted proteins | sample MGYA00510148_ERZ791903 | MGnify/ENA primary metagenome ERZ791903 (study PRJEB30046, sample SAMN00792080) | human gut metagenome | study: EMG produced TPA metagenomics assembly of the A metagenome-wide association study of gut microbiota in type 2...
GATGCGCACGCGCTGCTGCGGCGCGGCTTTCGGTCCGTCGACGACGCCCCGGCGGAGGGGCGTCCCGTCGCAGAGCACTTCCCAATGGAGGTCGTAGTTTTCGAGGCCGCGGAAGAAGTTTTCGTTGAGGACCTCGACCGTATTCTTCGCATCGCCGGCCCACGTCGTCCAGACCGACTGGTAGTGGTAGCGCACCTCCTCCATGTGGGGGTTCGGAATGCGGTCGGGACCGATCAGGCCGTTGTCGCAGAAGTTCTGGTCCGAGGGGTCGTAGGGGTTCCAGTCGCCTCCGTAGCCGTAGACCGTCACGCCGCCGCGGCCCTTCTTGCGCAGCGACTGGTCCACGAAATCCCAGATGAATCCGCCCTGGTATCCGGGTTCGCGGCGGATCAGCTCCCAGTACTCCCTGAATCCGCCCATCGAGTTGCCCATGGCATGGGCGTATTCGCACTGGATCAGCGGTTTGGCGGGATTCTCGGCGAGGTATTTCTCACACCGCTCGTAGCCCCAGTACATCGGGCAGATGATGTCCGTGTTGCGGCTGCCGGGCGAATAGACGGCCCGTTCGTGGTGAATCGGCCGCGAGGGGTCGTAAGCCTTGATCCAGTCGTAGCAGGCACTGAAATTAGGTCCGTCGCCCGCCTCGTTGCCCAGCGACCAGATGATGACCGACGGATGGTTGATGCTGCGTCGCACGTTGCGTTCGTTGCGTTCCAGGTGCGCCTTGGCGTAGAGCGGGTTCTTGGCCAGCGTCTTTTCGCCGTAACCCATGCCGTGCGACTCGATGTTGGCCTCGGCCACGACGTAGAGTCCGTATTGGTCGCAGAGCGAGTACCAGCGGGCGTCGTCGGGGTAGTGGCACGTGCGCACGGCGTTGATGTTGTTCTCCTTCATGATGCGGATGTCCTCCAGCATGCGCCCCTCGGAGACGTAATAGCCGTAGTCGGGGTCCATTTCGTGCCGGTTGGCGCCCTTGATCAGCACCGGCCGGCCGTTGACCAGCAGCTGTCCGCCCTCGATCTTCACGTCGCGGAATCCGATCCGGAGCGGAATGACCTCGATCACTTCCCGCCGGCGAACGGAGCGTCGCCGTCAGGCCGTACAGCGCGGGTGTCTCGGCGCTCCACAGCGTGACTTTCCCGGCGTCGAGCGTGCAACGCTCCTCGTCCTTCGTGACGCGCAGCTGCTGCGATGCCACGCTGCGGCCCTCCGCATCAGTGAGCGCCAGTTCGACGCTGCATCCCCGCGCCTGCCTGGGGAAGAAGGCTTTGACGGCTGCCGTTCCCGAGGTGTAGTCGGCCGAAGGCGCGGCGTCGACCTGAATGTCCGTAATTTGTCGTTTGTCGCGCGCGTAGAGGTAGCAGTCGCGGCCCACGCCCGAAAGGCGGAAGAAATCCTGGTCTTCGAGGTACGTGCCGTCGCACCAGCGGAAGACCTGGAACGCGATGAGGTTGCGCCCGGGTTTCACGTAGGGCGTCAGGTCGAACTCGGCCTCCAGCTTGCTGTCCTCGCTGTAACCCACATAGCGGCCGTTGACCCAGAGGTAGATGTTCGACGTCACCGATCCGAAATGCGCGACGATCTGCCTGCCGTTCCATGCCGCGGGGATGTCGATCGTACGGCGGTAGGAACCCACGTGGTTCTGCTCGACGGGAACATGCGGCGGATCGTTCTTGAACCAGCCCCGCCAGGCATAGCCGACGTTGAGGTAGACCGGATCGCCGTATCCGTTCAGCTCCCAGAGTCCCGGCACGGGCATGTCGCCCCAGCCTTTGTCGTTGAATCCGACGCGGAAAAAGTCCGTCGGACGCTGGTCGGCGTCGCACACCCAGTTGAATTTCCAGTTTCCGTTCAGCGTGACGAACCGCTCCGAGAGGGTCTTGTCGCCCGCCTGTGCGGCTTCCGGCGACTCGTACGCGAACCAGGAGCCGTGCATCGGCATCCGGTTCACGGCATTCACGCCGGCGTCCTGCCATTCGTCGTTCTGCGCGCCGGCCGTCAGCGCGGTCGCCGCGGCCAGCCAGCATAAGAGGATTTTTTTCATCGGTTATTCTGTTTTTAAGGTTTAGGCATAGTCTGCCGGGGCGGTTTTCGCTGCCGGACGTCCGGCGCGGCCCGATTGGGTAAATTTCGGAAAAATGCCGGGAAACTCCAAATATAGTGGCTGAAAAACAGCGGTATTCGATCGGTTCCGCACATTTTTGCCGGAAGGGCCGCAGAGGGCGTGTTTTTCCGGGGTGAAGAAAAGCGTGATCCCGCCCGGAACCGGACGGGATCGCGCAGCATACCGGGCGACCGCTAAAGGTCGCGGTCGAGCAGTGTGTTTCCTTTGGCGTGCACGACCCGGAGGTTGAGCCGCTCCCCGGTCTTCTTCAGGATCATGACGGTTGCGTTCTCCTCCTTGTAGCCGCCGCCGATCACCACCGGGAAATTGTTCTCCGAAGCCCCTTTTTCGATCAGTTCGTACCGGTGCAGGTGGCCGTTCAGCGAAACGTCGAATCCGGCCGCCGCCAGGTGGGGCTGCCACAGCTCCTTGCAGGGATTGAATTTCGCGACGGCGTTTCCGTAGATGGGAATGTGGTGGATCAGTACCTTCCGCGCCGCGGCGGTGAATTCGGGTCCCGCGAGTTCCGTTTGCAGGAATTGCGCCTGGTCCTTGCGGTATTGCGTGAAGTCGTTCATGCCGTAATACACTTCGGTGCCGTCGGGCTTGTCCTCGCCGCAGTCCAGCAGGACGAAGCGCGTGCCGCCCATCGTGAATGCCGTATAGGAGTGTTCGCCCGCCTTGGAGAGGTAGTCCCACAGCACGACGGAGCAGGCGCCCCGGATCTCGTGGTTGCCGCGCATGAACACCGACGGGATGCAGTCGCTGCCGTACGATTTGCAGTATTCCGTGAGGACCTCGACGATCTCCGACTCCTTTTCCGGATCGTCGAAGCAGTCGCCGTTGAAAATCACGAGGTCGTACGGCTCGTTTCCGACGAGGCTCATCAGATGTCCGAACAGTCCGGTTTTCTTGTGTACGTCGTTGAAGACCAGAACCGTGTAGTCCTGGTCGCGCTCGTCCCACGTCGTGAAGGACGCCAACGGCATCCGGACCGTGTCGCCGAACTCCTTTTTGTAGCTGCCGTAGAGGAGTATCTGCTGCGAGCAGGCCCGGTAGTAGTATTTCGTGCCGGGGCGGAGGTCTTCCAGCCTGATCTTGTTGATCGTCCGGTTGGCGACCATCATGCCCTCGCCGTAACACCTCACGGGCTGCAACCGGTCGGGTTCGGTTCCGACCTCGACCCAGCTGCGGCAGGGGACGTTGGTGATCCACATGACCGTCATGGCGTCGGCGGCGGGGTTTTGCAGGTAGGCCGGCGTGCGGAAGACCTCTCCGGCGGCGGCCGGAGGGGTCGGGGGCATTGCGGATTCTTTTTCGCCGCAGGAGCCGTAGACAAAGCCGGAGAGGCTGAAAAACAGAAATAGGGGGATTGCTTTCATGTGCTTCGTTATTTTTGGAGTTTGGGGCGCGCGGCCTCTTTGCTCCAGACGACCTTATAGGGCGATCCGGGGGCGATTTTCACCTCGCGCCTGTGCATGTTTTCGACGCTGACTGTCCGGCCCAGGACTTCGCCGATGAACTCATTGCCGGAGATCGTCACGTTCCGGCAGGCATCGACCGTGATCCCGGCCTTGCGCGGATGCCACGGGCGGAAGTCGTAGCTCCGCTCGATGGTGTTGCCGCTGAAAGTCAGCCCGTCGACCGAGGTGGCGAACAGGATCGGATAGTCGGCCGAACAGAAATGGTTGTCCTCGATGCGGATGTTGCGGTGGAAGGGGCGTGACGGGTCGGGTTCCGGAATCTCGGGCAGGATCGAAATGACCGCTTCGGTGAACTGGTATCCGGACGATAGACACGAGGCGTCGAACCGGTTGCCGCGGATCAGCACGTCCCGGACGGCGCCGCTCTCGTACCAGTAGTTCGCGTCTCCGGCGATCAGGATGGCCGAACCGCTGGAGGCGAAGAAGTTGTTCTCGACGACGACCTTTCCCGGTGTGGAGATCAGCAGCCCCCGCGCGCGGTTGCTCAAGAAGCGGCAGTTGCGGATCTCCACGTCGGGCGTCCAGGTCCGGTTTTCCAGCGCCATGCCCGCCCGGATCGCGCGGGAGAAGGGTTTCTCGGTTTCGAGGATGAATTCCCGCTCGTTGAGTTTCGTAAACGATTTCGTCGCATTCTCCTCCTCGGTGCACATGGTTTTGTTGTCGATGAATCCGACCTTGTCGCCCGGGACGGCCCACCGCAGGCCGACGCTCATGGACTCCATGAACCGGCACTTCACCTCGGTCGGCGAGAGCACCTCGGTAATGCGCACGCAGGTTCCGTGGATGTTGATCGGGTCGTCCATCAGGTACTGCCATTCGCAGTCGTTCACGCGGATACGGCCTTTGCAGCCCATGGCGTGAATGCCGTCATCATGGCCGCTGAAATAGCGCCCCTTGGCCTTGTTCGGCACGACGTCCACGTTGTCGAAATCGAGGTTTTCCGCATACTGGCAGAGGATTCCGAGTCCGGCCGTGTGGTGGATCGTGATGTCGCTCAGCGAGACGTTCCGGCTTTCGTTGATGAAGATGCCGGCGTGGTCCCGCTCGCCGTGCCGGAGCACCAGGATGTTGCCGACTTTCGGATAGCGTCTGAAACCGCCTTCCCGCCGGACCCTCACGACACCCGGAACCGGTTCCGTTGCCCGGTATTCGTTCCATTTGCTGCCCAGGGCGCGGTCGCCGTTCTGGATGACCCCGGTGTAGACGTCCAGCTCCATCATCCGCGTCACGGGGCTTTTCCAGCCTTCGCCGACGAAGACGAGCTTGCCGTTTTCGAGGATGTAGGGGTATTTGGCAGGGTCGATGCGCAGGTCGAAATAGTCGGTCCCGATTCCGGTGACCTCGCCCTGCCCCATCAGCGGGACGTCCCAGTCCACCGTGAAATTTTTCAGAACCGCATTGCTGCAATTATCGAGTGTGACGGGCTGGATGCGGTCGTGCATGATGAACTCCGACCCGCCGCCGTCGAGTGTGATCCCATCCATTCCCTCGAAAAACACCGCCAGGCGTTTGGGGTTGATGTCCGTGGTGTTCGACTCGTGGTAATCGCGTTCGACGGCATGCTGGGGCCAGAAATCGTAGCGGCCTTCGGGGAAGTAGAGCACGCTTCCGGGCTTTTCCCTGCACCGCTTTACGGCTTCGTTGACGAACGGCGTGGCGTTGATCCGCGAACCGGGCCGAAGCCCCAGCTGCGTGATCCGGATCGTGTCGCCGGCCGGCGGCGCGGCGTTCGCCGACAAGGCCAGAAGCAACGACAGGGATATTGTTCCGATGTACTTCATTGTATTCGGGTTTTGGTTTTCATAAAATCAGGACGAGGGGTGCGCCCCGGGGCGTTGCATCCCCGGCGGACGCACCTCTTGTCTGAAAATCGGGTTTTTACCAGCCCGGATTCTGTACCAGGTTCCTGTTGCTGGAAATATTTTCCGCGTCGATCGGATAAAGATAGTGTTTTTGTTCGAATATCTTGGACGTCTCGATGGACGGCATGATCGTCAGGTAACTGTCGTACGGCTGCACGTTGGTCGTCGTGAAGCCCGTGGGGAAGCAGTTCCAGCGCTTCGACGGCTCGGCGAAAGTCAGGTGGGCGATTTTCCACCGCCGGGCGTCGAAATAGCGGTGTCCCTCGAACATTAGTTCGATCGTCCGCTCTTGGCGGATGATCTCCCGGTAGTCTTTGCCGGGAATGCCCTTCCACGCATCGTCGATGCGCGGCACGCCGACGCGGTCGCGGATGTCGTTCATGTATTGCAGGGCCTGCCCGGCGAGCGTCCCGTGGTATTCGACGTATGCCTCGGCGTAGTTCAGGTAGAGTTCCGTCATCCGGACGAGCGGCCATGCCCAGTCGATGCGTCCGGCGGAGACCGAATTGTTCGGGAAATAGGAGTTCGGATGCACGGTCTTTTTCACCAGATAGCCGTTGATCGTCTGCATGTCCCGGTTCGGGTCGTTGCCCATCGTCAGCTTCGTCGCGGGGTGCTTTTCGCCCATGCGCAGGTAGAGGGTCCAGTTGCCCCGCAGTTCGTAGTCATGCGCCCGGTCGTAGGCGATGTCGGCGTAGAAGCGGGTCTCGCGCCCGAGGTGCATCTTGGCCGTCCACTCCCCGTATTCGTCCTGAACGGGATCGTAGCGGTGCGGATAGTCGAACTCCGGGTCCTTGTCGATCGGAAGCCCGTTTTTGGTCAGGAAGGTCTCGACCATCCGGAACGAGGGCGAAACGCCGCCGTAGGGGACGCTCACGGAGTTGTTCGTAAGCCCGCGGATGGCATACATCTGCTGGCTGTTCACCGGCGAGCGGGAATCGACCCAGATCATGTCCGGATTGTCCGATATTTCGCGGGGAAGCGTCGTGACCATGTTCCGGGCCGTCTGATAGGCGACCTCCTCCGGCGTGAGCGACGTTCCTTCGGACTTGAACCGGAACAGCTTGTATCCCTCCTGCTCCGCGGCGGCTATCGCTTCCGCGGTCGCGTCGAGGGCCGCCTTCCATTTCTCCTTGTCGTAGGTCTGGCTGATGAGCTGCTCCCCGTTCTTGTTCCTAAAATCGGCGTAGTACTCCGAATTGCCGTTGAAAAGCGGACTGGCGGCGTAGAGCAGCATCCGCGACTTGATGGCCAGGGCGGCGACGTAGTTGGCACGGCCCATGTCCAGCGCCGAGTAGGCCCGCGAGGCCTTCAGCTCGCCGGCCGCCTCGTCGAATTTCCTGGCGATCCAGCCTACGCATTCGTCGTAGGGACGCCGGGTCGGGTAGTAGACCTCCTCCGGAGCGTCGTTCGGGATGATCCCCTCGACGAGGCAGATGGGACCGTAGAGCCGCAGGAGCGAGTAGTGGAAATAGGCGACCAGGAATCTCGCCTCGGCTTTCCACCGCGCCTTTTCGCCGTCGCTGGCGTTGGGAACCCCGTCCACCATGTCGATGAAGGTGTAGCACTGGCGGATGCCTCCGTAGAGGTCGTAGGCGGCGCAGCGTGAGGGCTGTTTCTTGCTTTTGTGGTGCGACCAGTAGTTGTAGAGCGGCTCTGCGGCCGAGATCTGTCCCGTGTGGGCGGCTTTGGCCCAATGCCAGTCGGTGCCCCACTGGGACGTGAGGGCCACTTCGTCCCCGGCGCCCCACACCTGCGGCTCGCCGTTGAAGTCGTTCGAGGCGGGCAGGTAGCCGTAGCATCCGTACAGGAACTTCTCGGCGGAGGTCCGGTCCTCGAAAACCTCCTGGAGCGTACCTTTCTTTTCCGGTTCCAGGTCCAGGTAACTGCATCCGGCCAGCACGAGGCAAAGCGATAATAGGATATATTGCGGTTTCATAATTCTTCGGTCGTTAAAAGTTAAACTGCGCTCCGATGTTCACGATCTTCTGGAGCGGGTATCGGAGTCCGTTGCCCCGGTTGGCGCTGGACGACTCCGGCTTGTTGTCGTAACCGCCCAGTTCGGGATCCCAATGTTTGAAGGGCGAGAACGTCAGCAGGTTGGCCCCCGAAAGGTAGACCCGCATCCACTTGAACGAGTAGCCGATTTCGAGGTTTTTCAGGCGCAGGAACGCACCGTCGCGGAGCCAGTAGGAGGAGAGCACCTCCGTGTTGTCGCGGCCGTCGGTGTGCGAGAGGCGCGGATAGGCGGCCGCGGGGTTCGGGTTGCTCTCCGACCAGTAGTCCTTGGCGACGAACCCGAGCACGTTCTTGTGGTAGACGCCGAACGGGTGGATGTCGTTCATGTAGATCGACACCTTCGAGACGCCCTGGAAATAGACCGAGAAGTCCCACCGCTTGTATTTCGCCGAAAGCCCGAAGCCGTAGACGATCTGGGGAATGTACGGGTCGCCGATGTAGGTGCGGTCGTACTGGTCGATCTTCTTGTCGCCGTTCAGGTCCTTGTATTTGATGTCGCCCGGTCTGACGTTGGCCATCACGGCCGACTGGTCGGGGCTGCTGTCGATGTCGTCCTGATCCTTGAAAAGCCCCAGTGCGACGTAAGCCGGCCCGATCCGGTTCATCGGACCGCCGCGCTCGTACTGGTAATCCCATTCGTAGTCGGGTTCGTCGCGGAAGATCAGCGTGTTTTTCGCGTAGGTGAACGTTCCCTTGAAGGTCAGCAGGAAATCGGGATTGAAGACATGGTTATATTCGAGCGAGAGGTCCACGCCCTGGTTCCGCGTCTTGCCCATGTTGGCGAACGGCGTGGCGCTGCCCATGCCGACCGTCGCGGGAACTGTCTGGCGGGTCAGCAGGATGCGTTCGCGGTTTTCGCGGAAGAAGTCTGCGATCAGCAGGAACCGGTTGTCGAACAGACCGATTTCCAGTCCGATATTCTTTTTCAGCGAGGTCTCCCATGTGGCGTAGGGGTTGCCGTAGCGGGTTATCACTGCGCCCTTCATCGAACTGTTGAACGCCGGGCCGAACGAGTAGCTCTTGCCGTCCATGGTCAGGTGCGTGTAGCCCTGGAAGCGTTCGCTGGTGAGCGAGTTGCCCACCAGACCGTAGGAACCGCGCACTTTCAGCAGGCTGACGACTTTGGTCAGCGGCTCGAAGAATTTCTCGTTCGAGAGGATGTAACCCAGGGCGATCGACGGGAAGAATCCGAACTTTTTCCCCTCGACGAAGTTGTCGCTGCCGTTGTAGGCGAAATTGAATTCGGTGTAGTAGCGTCTGTCGAAATTGTAGGTCAGGCGGCCTGCGATACCCTGGTTTCTCTCTCCGAGTGCGGCGTTGTAGTTGTTGCTCGCGGGATTGTTGCGGAAGTAGCCCCGTTGCAGGTAGATGAACTGGGCGTTCACGTCGTGCTTGCCGAATTCACGCTGGTAGTTGAGCATGATGTTGGTGTTGGTGAGGCGGTCGCTGGAGTTCGAGTTCCGCGCCACGGCGGCGTTGCTGCCGTTGGTGTTGATCGAGCGCAGGTCGTAGGTGTAGCTGCCGTCGTCGTTCTTGACCAGCGTGTTGGGGTCGATCTCGAAGTAGAACGGCGAGATGTATTTGCCCGTCGAGGTGCTGTTGAAGACCTTGAGCGAGAATTGCCCCGTGATGGAAAGCCCCTTGGTGATGAAGTCCAGCTTCTGCTCGAAATCGAGCGTTCCCATCGAGGTGGTTCTGAACATCTCGTTGACGCCTTGCGCCAGCGAGGCGTACGGGTTGGCGTACATGTTGGACTGGGGACCGCCCGATTTGTTGCCGAAGGGGATGTAGTTCATCTCCCCGGTCTGCGGGAATTTCACGGGGAACTGCGACGGCGAGGCCCACATCACCCGGCCGAAGAGGTAATTCACGTCGTTGAGCGGCCCGGTGTAATCCTGCACCTGGATATTCAGTTTCACTCCCACCTTGGTGGTTTTGGTGAGCTGGCTGCTGACGTTCGACTGGAACGAATAGCGCAGGTTGTGGATGTTGTTCTTGAAGGGGTTCTCCGGAGCCTGCTTCAGCAGGCCCGATTCGTTGGTGATCGACGCGCTCATGAAGTAGGTCACCCGCTTGGCGATGCCGCCCGAGACGTTCAGGTTGACCGCCTGCGTGTAGGTCTGCCGCTTGAAAAGCTCCTTGTACCAGTTGACGTTGGGGTAGACGTAGGGGTCCAGCTTGTCGATCGTTCCCTGGATCGCCTCCTCCGAGAATTTCGGCTCGGCCCCGGGCGTGCGCGCTTCGATGGCCTCGTTGAACATCCGCATGTACTGTACGCCGTCGGCGAGTTCGGGAATCTGTGTGGGCATCGACATGCGCCCCTCGACGCGCAGGTTGATTTTCGGTTTACCGCCCTGCCCGGTTTTCGTCGTCACGATCATCACGCCGTTTGCGCCGCGCGATCCGTAGAGCGCCGTCGCCGTGGCATCCTTGAGGATCGAGAAATTCTCGATCACCTCGGGGGCGAGGGCGTTCAGGTCGTACGAGGAGCACTCCACGCCGTCGATCAGGATCAGCGGATTCTGCGCGGCCTCGGCAAAGGTGCTTACGCCGCGAATCCAGAAATTCGCTCCGTCGGCGCCCGGCTCTCCGGACTGCTGCACCGAGATCACGCCGGCGATGCGGCCTGCGAAACTGTTCGTGAGGTTGGCGGCGGGCATCTTCATGTCGGAGGTCTTGAACGACTGGATCGCGCCGATGACGCTCTCCTTCTTCTGCTGGCCGAACCCGACCACCACCACCTCTTCCATCACCCGGTTGTCCTCGTCGAGGACGATGTTGCAGATGCTCTCGGCCCCGGGCGTGATCTCCTGGTTCAGATAGCCGATGTAGCTGTAAACGAGCGACGCATGGAGCGGGATGTCGATCACGTACGTACCGTCGATGTTGGACGACACTCCGATCGTCGTCCCCTTCACGATCACGTTCACACCCGCCAGCGGGTTTCCCTTGGCGTCGGTGACCGTGCCGGTGATCCGCTTGGTACCGGGTTGCTGCCGGACGGATTCGTTCTTTTTCGCGGCGCTTTTTTCCGGCTTTACGATGAAGATTTGGCGGTCCTTGATTTCGTAGGAGTTGTCCGTCGATCGGAAAATCTGGTCGAGGACCGTTTCGACGCTCCCGTTTTTCACGTCGACCGAGACGCTGCGGTCGACGTCGACGATGTCGTCGGAATAAAAGAAAATGTATTCGGTTTTTTTCTCGATCTCTGCGAACACCTCCTTTACGGGTTTGTTTTTGGCGTTGATCGATAAAAGAGTGGCTTTCGGAGCGGCTGCGGCGGCATTTGCCGGCCACATTCCGAGCGTCAGAAACAGGAACGCCATCCGTACCACCCACAATTCCCGGCGAAATAATGATTTCTTACAGCATGACTTATTGTTATTATTCATACCTTTGTAGGGATTTAATGGTTAATTTTTAGCAGTTTAACGGTTAGATCGCAGACCGGGCGATAGTACCAGTATCGTCCGGTCGTTTTTTCGGAATTCGGTTTTATCTCATAGGCTCTTCGGTTTTTCGGGGTTTTAAGGTTGGGATTCAGTCGTTTTGAGTACGATGATATACATGTCGTCTCCCACGTGCTCGCAGACTACCGGCAGGCTCAGGCTCAATCCGAGCAACACTTCGTCGAGGTCGCTTTTCAGGTCCAGTTTGCCGGAGCAGGCGAACCCGCCCGTTTTCTCGCTGCAAACGATCGAGACACCGTAATAATCGGACAGAAGCCGGGCGACGTTTTCCAGCCTCTCCCTGTCGAAATAGTACAATCCCTCGATCCACGATGCGTATTTGCGGACGTCGACTTCTTCGACGCGCGTCTCTCCTCCCGCAGCTTCGTACATCTGCTTCGGTTCGAGGACCCTCTTGTTTCCTCCCGTCTTGTCCGCGACCCGTACGGACCCTTCCACCAGGACGATGCGTTCGAGTTCCCCTTTGTCGTATGCGCATACGTTGAAACGGGTTCCCATGACCTCGACGTTCAGTCCTTTGGTCCGCACGATGAACGGACGGTCGTCGTGCACGACGTCGAGGAAAATTTCGCCGTCGACGTAGATTTCCCGCTGCTTGCCGGTGAATTCCGCCGGATAGACGATCCGTGTATTGGCATTGACCCACACTTTGGTTCCGTCGGAGAGGGAGAGGCGCGACATTTTGCCTTTCGGGATGATGAGCTGGTTGTATTTGGCCGATTCTTCCTTGGGTATCTGCGACCGGCTGACCGTGATTTTCGAATCGTCGTAGCGGATTTCGGCCTCCTTGTCCGTGATGACCACGGTTTTGGCGTCCGACAGGATCAGTTTGGCCTCCCTGCTTTCAGTGGAGTCGGCTTTTGCGCAGGCGTATTCGCAGATTTCGACATGCCGCGTCACGTCGTCCGACGGCCACAGGGTGAACAGCATCAGGACCGACGCGGCGACGGCCGCCGGGTAGAGCATGTATTTCCGGCGGGGGCGCCGTTCCGGTTTGTTCAGGCCCGTTTCCGCGACGATGTTGTCCCATAGCAGGGAGATCTCCCGGTCGGTAATGAAAGGCAGGATTTCGTTCGAGGATTCGATATACCTCCGGGCGACGAGATATTCGCTGATATTGGGCGGATCGGACGCTACGAAGTCCTGCCAGAAAGCGGTGCTTTGGCGTACGGGACTTTTCACCGATGCAATGAAAAAATCGTCCGATAGGAAATCTTCGAGGGTAAAGAGTTTATAGTCTTTGTTGTCCATCCGGGCGCAGTTTTATACAGTAAACACCGCGGCTCGGATTTTATAATCACTTTTCCGGAAATTAATTCAAATAATTTGTGCGGATTCGCTTCAAAGCCCGTTGGATGGTGTTCAGGACAGCCTGGTAACTCATATTCATGACGTCGGAAATCTCGCTGATGCTGAGATTGTCGATATACCGATAATGCACGGCCCGCTTTTGCTGCGGCGTGAGGGCCGACATGATTTCGGCGACCCTGTTCTGCATGATCGCCTCCTCTTCCCGGATTTCGATTATGCGGGATGCGTCCTCACAGGCCTGCTCTTTCGCCTTTGCGTCGGTGTCGGAACCCCCCCCCCTCCGAATCGGGCTTTGTCGCGTTTCAGGAC
>ERZ791903.2698-NODE-2698-length-12523-cov-3.150144_pt1 | contig 12523 bp, 6 predicted proteins | sample MGYA00510148_ERZ791903 | MGnify/ENA primary metagenome ERZ791903 (study PRJEB30046, sample SAMN00792080) | human gut metagenome | study: EMG produced TPA metagenomics assembly of the A metagenome-wide association study of gut microbiota in type 2...
CGATCGCTATGGAAGAAGGTCTGCGCTTCGCTATTCGTGAAGGTGGTCACACGGTTGGTGCCGGTGTGGTTGCCAAGATCATCGAGTAATTTGCTAGAATTGCAGACCTCTATCGAGAGGTCTGCAGTTGCAGGGGTATAGCTCAATCGGCAGAGCGACGGTCTCCAAAACCGTAGGTTGAGGGTTCGATTCCTTCTGCCCCTGCCATCAGTTACACAAAGCCAAGCCGCGATCAATTGAGTGACCGCGGCTTAGTTGTTTATCGGGGGAATGCCCCGTTGGGTTAGAGAACCAATAATGAGCAAACCAAAAGAGCAGGTTGAGGAGCCCAGTAAGGGGCGCGATCTCGTCCTCGTCACGATTGCCATCATAGTGGCGGTTGCCGGCGTTCTTGCCTTCACTTTCCTCAGTGATCAGTCTCTGGGCGTGCGTCTTGCCTGCCTGGCTGCCGGCCTTGTGGTTGGCTGTGCTATTGCCTGGTTCAGCCCGTCGGGCAAGCGGTTTATCGCCTATGGCCGCGCCTCTTACGATGAGCTGCGCCTCGTTGTCTGGCCGACTCGCCGCGAAACCCTGACGAGCACTGGGCTTGTGATGGGATTTGTCGTAATCATTGCATTGTTCCTTTTCGTGATTGACAAGATCATCGAATGGGGACTCTATGATGTTCTTCTGAAGCTTATTTAATCAGCAGCAGGGGGACGGAGATCGAAATGACGGAAGAAGCCAAGCCTAATACCGAAGCGGGTAACGCTGAAGAAAATGCATCTGCCGGAAACATGAAGTGGTACACCATTCATGTTTATTCCAGCATGGAGAAGAGCGCTTACAACGCACTGGTTGACCGGATCTCGCATTCGGAATACAAGGACCTGTTCGGTGAAGTGCTTCTCCCGACTGAGAAGGTTGAGGATATCCGCAACGGCCGTAAAGTGACGACCGAGCGCCGTCTCTATCCGGGATACATCTTCATCCAGATGATCATGAACGATGATACGTGGCATCTGGTCAAGAACACCCCCCGTGTTATGGAATTCCTGGGCGGCAATCGCCCGACCCGCATTCCGGAATCCGACATTGCCCGTATCAAGGGAACGGTCGCGGAAGGCGTGGAGAAGCCGAAGCCCAAGGTGCTCTTCGAGCTCGGCGAAACGGTTCGTGTGAAGGAAGGCGCTTTCGCTGACTTCAATGGCCGTGTTGATGAAGTGAATTATGACAAGAGCCGTCTGAAGGTTCTTGTGTCGATCTTCGGCCGCCAGACCCCGGTTGATCTGGCTTTTGACGAAGTCGAAAAAGTTTAATTTATATCAAATAGATGCTCCTTTGAATAGTGGACTTAAAACCTGAGTTCGCTATAATAAGGGGCTTATTTGATTTCACTGTGGGGAGCCCGATTCTCGGGCGACTGAACCCAAGAGGATAACTATGGCAAAGAAAATCATCGGCTTTATCAAGCTGCAAGTGCCAGCTGGTAAGGCTAATCCTGCGCCGCCTATCGGCCCGGCTCTCGGCCAGCGCGGCCTGAACATCATGGAATTCTGCAAGGCCTTCAACGCCCGCACGCAGTCCATGGAAAAGGGTCTTCCGATTCCGGTCGTGATCACCGCCTTCGCGGATAAGTCCTTCACGTTCATCATGAAGACTCCCCCGGCGACGATCCTGATCAAGAAGGCTGCCAAGATTGAGAAGGGTTCTGCTCGTCCGCACACCAACAAGGTCGGCAAGATCACCCGCGCTCAGGCTGAAGAAATCGCCAAGGCCAAGGAGCCTGATCTGACTGCTGCTGATCTCGACGCGGCTGTTCGCACCATCGCTGGCTCCGCCCGCTCGATGGGTATCACGGTGGAGGGTCTGTAATGGCTAAGAAACTGTCCAAGCGCGTTGCTGCCAACCGTGCGAAAGTTGAACTCGGCAAGCTTTACGATGTGAAGGAAGCTATCGACCTGGTCAAGGGCTGCGCCTCTGCCAAGTTTGATGAGTCCTTTGACGTTGCCGTTCAGCTCGGTATCGATCCGAAGAAGTCTGACCAGACCGTCCGTGGCGCCTGCGTGCTGCCGGAAGGCACTGGCAAGGTTGTTCGTGTTGCTGTGTTCACCCAGGGTGCCCGCGCTGAAGAAGCGAAGGCTGCCGGTGCTGACATCGTCGGTTTCGACGACCTCGCCGACAAGGTGAAGGCTGGCTTCATGGACTTCGACGTTGTGATCGCCTCCCCGGACGCGATGCGCGTTGTCGGCCGCCTCGGCCAGGTCCTCGGCCCGCGTGGCCTGATGCCGAACCCGAAGGTTGGCACCGTGACCCCGAACGTCGCTGAAGCTGTCAAGAACGCCAAGGCTGGTCAGGTCCAGTTCCGTGCTGACAAGGCCGGTATCATTCACGCCTCCATCGGCCGTGCTTCTTTCGAGACCCCGCGTCTCGAAGCCAACCTCAAGGCTCTTATTGAAGCCCTGAACAAGGCTAAGCCTGCCGCCGCCAAGGGCGTGTACCTGAAGAAGGTTGCTCTCTCCTCCACCATGGGCATCGGTGCCCGCGTGGATCTGAGCACGCTTTCCAACTAATAAGTTTCATCATGGCGCTCCCCGAAAGTGGGGCGCTGTGCTGGGGCCGCGAGGCCCCAAGGGCTTTGGTGGCCGTGCCACAGCGCACGGCCAATGTCAAAGACCGCTGGAAGCGCAAGCTTTAAAAGTCTTAAGAGCGCCGACCTGAACGGGCAGCGCAATAAGATATCCAACGTAGACGGCAAAACCGAAGAGAGTGAATTACGTTGTACCGCAGGCCCATGTCGGCGGCTGCTCGTTCCCCTCTCTCTCGAGGTGAGCCGGTCATAAAAGAACCGGTGCTAGTTACTAGCACCTCTGAGTGGAGCCAGACCATGGGTCTTAATCGTCAAGATAAAGCGGCTGTGATCGAGGAAGTGAAGGCACTTGCTGCCGAAAGCACTTCCCTGATTTTCGCCGACTACCGTGGACTGAGCGTTGAAGCAATCACCGCCCTGCGCAAGGAAGCTCGCCAGAACGGTGTGAAGTTGCGTGTTGCCAAGAATACCCTGGTGAGCCGTGCCGTCGCCGAGACTCCGTTTGCCTGCGCTGCCGATAGCTTTACCGGCCCGCTGGTTTACGGCTTCTCTGCCGATCCGGTTGCCCTCGCCAAGGTGCTCTTCAACTTTGCTAAGAAGAACGAAGCGTTCGCCATCAAGGGCGGCGTCATGGATGGTAAGGCTCTTGACCTTGCCGCCATCGAGGCCCTCTCCACGATGCCGAGCCGCGACGAACTGATTGCTAAGTTGATGGCCACGATGAACGAGCCGATCGCTAAGTTCGTGCGTACCCTCAACGAAGTTCCGGCGCGTCTTGTGCGCACCGTCGCTGCAGTTCGAGATTCGAAGGAACAGGCTGCTGCCTAATCCTGTAGTTTTTTAAATTTAACCATACACAACGTATACGGAGTCATTTCAAATGGCACTCTCTAACGAAGAAATCCTCGAGGCGATCGCCTCCAAGTCCGTCCTTGAGATCTCTGAGCTGATCAAGCTGATGGAAGAAAAGTTCGGCGTTTCCGCTGCCGCCCCGGTTGCTGTCGCCGCTGCTGCTGGCGCTGCCGCCCCGGCCGCTGAAGCCAAGTCCGAGTTCGACGTCGTTCTGTCCGACGTTGGCGCGAACAAGATCAAGGTGATTAAGGTCGTCCGTGAAATCCCGGGCCTGGGCCTGAAGGAAGCCAAGGATCTGGTCGAAGCCGCCCCGAAGGCTGTTAAGACCGCCGTTGCCAAGGCTGAAGCCGAAGAGCTGAAGAAGAAGCTCGAAGAGACCGGTGCTAAGGTCGACCTCAAGTAATTCTTTTCTGAATGCTTGAATTATCCGGTTCGGAGTTTCTCCGAACCGGATAAAATCGCTAGTGTCGATTTTGAAAAGAATTTGCCCTTGCGAATTTCTTTCAAAGTCTTCCCTAAATGAGTAAGAGTTGGGTCCTAACTAAAGTCTAGGATTGTGCCGCTGGGATAATCTGTTGTATCCAAGCGGCTTTTGCCGTCTCTTGCTTTTTCTTCTCTGGAGCAGGGTTTTCTTCCCTGACTCGCGTCGAACGGAGTGTCCATGTCGTACTCGTTCACTGAAAAGAAGCGCATCCGGAAAAGCTTCGCCAATCGTCCGAGCGTCCTCGCAGTGCCCCCCCTGTTGGATATTCAGTTGCGGTCTTATGCAGATTTCCTGCAGGCTGATGTTAAGCCGAATGCCCGCAAAGATATCGGTCTTCAGGCCGCCTTTACCTCTATCTTCCCGGTTTCCAGCCACAATGGGCTGGCCCGCCTTCGTTTTGTTAGTTATGACCTGGCTAAGCCAGAGTTTGATGTTGCAGAGTGCCAGCTCCGTGGTCTGAGCTACTCCTGCCGCCTTCGTGCCAAGATCCAGCTCGAGATCTATGACCGTGACGCCCCGACGACTGTAAAAGAAGACCGGGAGAATGAAGTCTACATGGGCGAGATCCCTCTCATGACCGAGAAGGGCTCTTTCATCATCAACGGCTCTGAGCGAGTTATCGTCTCCCAGCTGCACCGCTCCCCTGGCATTTTCTTTGAAAATGACAAGGGCAAGACTCACTCCTCCGGCAAGCTGCTGTTCTCTGCCCGAGTGATTCCTTACCGCGGCTCCTGGCTCGACTTCGAGTTCGATGCGAAGGATATTCTCTTCTTCCGTATTGACCGCCGCCGCAAGATGCCCGGCACGATTCTGCTGAAGGCTCTGGGTATGACCCCGATGCAGATTCTTGCCCGCTTCTTCGAGTTCGATCACTTCACGCTGTCCGCGGAAGGTGCCCGTCTGTCGCTCATCCCTGAGCGTCTGAAGGGTGATTCCCTCGGCTTCAACATCGTCGACAAGGATGGCAAGATCATTGTCCCTGGCGACAAGCGTGTGAACGCCCGTCACGTCCGCCTGATCAACCAGGCCGGCATCAAGGAAATCCCCGTTCCGGACGATTACCTGATTGACCGCGTGCTCGCGAAGGACATCTATGATGAGGAAACCGGTGAGCAGATCGCTGCTGCCAACGCCCTGATCGATGAGAAGCTGCTTGAGAAGCTGCGTGCCGCCAATATCACGGAAATCGAGACGCTCTACACGAACGAACTCGATCACGGCGCTTACATTTCCGAGACCCTGCGTCTTGATGAAACGGCTGATAAGCTCGCCGCCCGCATCGCGATCTACCGCATGATGCGCCCGGGTGAGCCGCCGACCGAAGAAGCTGTCGAATCCCTGTTTGAACGCCTGTTCTTCTCGACCGATACGTACGATCTGTCCCGTGTCGGCCGCATGAAGATCAACGCCCGCTTCGGCAAGTCCGATATGACCGGCGCTGCCACGCTGACCGCGGAAGATATCGTCGATACGATGATGCTGCTCGTCGCGCTGCGCAACGGCCAGGACGATGTCGTCATGACTGACGACAACGGCGTCCAGCGTACCGTTCCGGTGAATGGTGTTGATGATATTGACCACCTCGGCAACCGCCGCGTCCGCTGCGTCGGCGAACTGGCTGAAAACCAGTTCCGTGCCGGCCTCGTCCGCGTTGAGCGCGCCGTGCGTGAACGCCTCGGCCAGGCCGAGAGCGACAACCTCACGCCGCAGGACCTGATCAACAGCAAGCCGATCTCCGCCTCGATCCGCGAGTTCTTTGGCTCCAGCCAGCTCTCGCAGTTCATGGACCAGACGAACCCGCTGTCCGAAATCACGCATAAGCGCCGTATTTCGGCCCTTGGCCCGGGCGGTCTGACCCGTGAGCGCGCCGGCTTCGAAGTGCGAGACGTGCATCCGACGCACTACGGCCGTGTCTGCCCGATTGAGACCCCTGAAGGTCCGAACATCGGTCTGATCAACTCGCTCGCTATTTACGCCCGCCTGAACGACTACGGCTTCCTTGAGACGCCGTATCGCCGCGTGGTTGACGGTGTCGCGACCAGCACGATTGACTACCTCTCCGCTATTGAGGAAGGCAAGTACATCATCGCCCAGGCGAACGCTGATCTGGATGAAAACAACCGCCTCACGCAGGAACTCGTGTCCTGCCACGAGAAGGGTGAATTCGTTCTGGCCCGTCCGGCTGACATTCAGTACATGGACGTTGCCCCGTCGCAGATCGTGTCTGTGGCCGCTTCCATGATTCCGTTCCTGGAGCATGACGACGCGAACCGAGCCCTGATGGGCGCGAACATGCAGCGTCAGGCAGTGCCCTGCCTCCGTCCGGAGTATCCGTTCGTCGGCACCGGTATGGAACGTACGGTCGCTGAGGACTCCAAGACGGCTGTCCAGGCCCGCCGCGGCGGTATCGTCGACTACGTTGACGCGAACCGTGTCGTTATTCGTGTGAACGACGAGGAAAGCGTTGCCGGTGAAGTGGGTGTTGATATTTACAACCTGCAGAAGTTCACCCGCTCCAACCAGTCCACGACGATCAATCAGCGTCCGATCGTGATGATCGGCGACCATGTGGCGAAGGGTGACGTGCTGGCTGACGGCGCTTCGACCGATCAGGGCGAACTCGCTCTCGGCCAGAACATGCTGATCGCCTTCATGCCGTGGAACGGCTACAACTACGAAGACTCGGTGCTGATCTCCGAGAAGGTCGTGGCTGATGACCGCTACACCTCGATCCACATCGAGGAACTCTCCGTCGTTGCCCGTGATACGAAGCTCGGCGCGGAAGAAATCACGCGCGATATTTCGAATCTGCCTGAGCAGCAGCTGAACCGTCTCGACGACGCCGGCATCGTGTTTATCGGTGCTGAGGTCGAGGCTGGCGACGTGCTGGTCGGCAAGGTGACGCCGAAGGGCGAAACCCAGCTCACGCCGGAAGAGAAGCTGCTGCGCGTGATCTTCGGTGAGAAGGCCTCCGACGTGAAGGATACGTCGCTGCGCGTTCCGTCCGGCATGTCCGGCACCGTGATCGACGTTCAGGTCTTCACCCGTGAAGGCGTGGAACGCGATTCCCGCGCGAAGTCGATTATTGAAGACGAACTGAAGCGCTACCAGCGAGATCTGGACGACGAACGCCGTATTGTTGAGACCGACGCCTGCGCCCGTCTCCGCCGTCAGATCACCGGTAAGAAGGTTCTCACGGCTCCGAACGGCCTGGGTGCCGGCTCGGTCCTGACCACTGAATACCTCGAAGGCCTGAACTACCAGCAGCTCTTCTCCATCGTGATGGAGACTGAGGATGATCAGAAGCTGATCGACCTCACGAAGAAGGCTCTGGAGAACAAGGTGAAGGAATTCGCCGAAGCCTACAACCTGAAGAAGGACAAGCTCACCCGCGGCGACGAACTGCCCCCGGGCGTGCTGAAGATGGTGAAGGTTTACATCGCCGAACGCCGCCGCCTGCAGCCTGGCGACAAGATGGCAGGCCGTCACGGTAACAAGGGTGTGGTCTCCAAGGTGAACCCGGTTGAGGATATGCCGTACATGGCTGACGGCCGTCCGATGGACATCGTGCTGAACCCGCTCGGCGTGCCGTCCCGTATGAACATCGGCCAGGTGCTGGAAGTCCATCTCGGATGGGCTGCAAAGGGCCTCGGCTGGCGTCTGCAGGAACTGCTCGACAGCGAACGCGGCAAGCAGGTGAAGGAAATCCGCGCCTTCCTGGAGAAGGTCTACAACATGACCGGCAAGAAGGAAGACATCGCGAGCCTCACCGATGACGAAGTGATCGCCATGGTGAACCGTATCAAGCACGGCATCCCGTTTGCTACGCCGGTGTTCGACGGTGCAAGCGAAGAGCAGATCAAGCAGATGCTGGAGATGGCATTCCCGGATTCCGAAGTGAAGCGCCTCCAGCTCACGCCGAACCGTGAACAGGCCACGCTGTACGACGGCCGCACGGGTGACGCCTTTACCTGCCCGGTGACGGTTGGCTACATGCACTACCTGAAGCTGCATCACCTGGTTGACGACAAGATGCATGCCCGCTCCACCGGTCCGTACTCTCTCGTGACCCAGCAGCCGCTCGGCGGTAAGGCTCAGTTCGGCGGACAGCGTTTCGGCGAAATGGAAGTCTGGGCTCTTGAAGCTTACGGCGCAGCCTACACGCTGCAGGAAATGCTGACGGTGAAGTCCGACGACGTTAACGGCCGTACGAAGATGTACGAAAACATTGTCAAGGGCGATCTGTCGATTGATGCCGGTATTCCGGAATCCTTCAATGTTCTGGTGCGCGAAATCCGCTCGCTCGGCATCGACATTGACTACGAGAAAAATTAAGGACGGTTTTCGAGATGAATAACGCCTTTCTCAATCTGTTTCAGCAGGTGCAGCAGGACAATCACTTTGATGCCCTGCGCATTTCGATCGCTTCGCCGGAAAAGATCCGTGAGTGGTCTTACGGCGAAGTGAAGAAGCCGGAAACGATCAATTACCGCACCTTTAAGCCGGAGCGTGATGGTCTTTTCTGCTGCCGTATTTTCGGGCCGATCAAGGACTACGAGTGCCTTTGCGGTAAGTACAAGCGCATGAAGCATCGCGGCGTCGTCTGCGAGAAGTGCGGCGTCGAAGTGACGCTGTCCAAGGTGCGCCGCGAACGCATGGGTCACATCGAGCTCGCGAGCCCGGTGGCTCATATCTGGTTCCTGAAGAGCCTGCCGTCCCGTATGGGCATGGTGCTCGATATCCCGCTGCGCGATATCGAACGCGTGCTGTACTTTGAAGCCTATATCGTTGTTGATCCGGGCATGACCCCGCTGAAGCGCGGTCAGCTCCTCACGGAAGACGATTACGCCGCGAAGACCGAAGAGTTCGGTGACGAATTCAAGGCCATGATGGGTGCCGAGGCTATCCGCGAGCTGCTGAAGTCTATCGATATTCCGAAGGAAATCGAGACGCTGCGCGCTGAGCTGAAGGACACCAACTCCGACGCGAAGATCAAGAAGTATGCGAAGCGCCTGAAGGTTCTCGAGGGTTTCCATCGCTCCGGAATTCATCCGGAATGGATGATTCTCGAGGTGCTGCCGGTGCTGCCGCCGGATCTGCGTCCGCTCGTGCCGCTCGACGGCGGCCGTTTCGCGACCTCCGATCTGAACGATCTGTACCGCCGCGTGATCAACCGTAACAACCGTCTGAAGCGTCTGCTCGAGCTGAAGGCCCCGGACATCATCGTGCGCAACGAAAAGCGCATGCTGCAGGAAGCTGTCGACTCTCTGATCGACAACGGCCGCCGCGGCAAGGCGATGACCGGTCCGAACAAGCGCCCGCTCAAGTCTCTCGCTGACATGATCAAGGGTAAGTCCGGCCGCTTCCGTCAGAACCTGCTCGGTAAGCGTGTGGACTACTCCGGCCGTTCCGTGATTACGGTGGGCCCGGAACTGAAGATGCACCAGTGCGGTGTGCCGAAGCCCATGGCTCTCGAGCTCTTCAAGCCCTTCATCTACAACAAGCTTGAGATGCGTGGTCTCGCGAACACGATCAAGGCTGCGAAGAAGATGGTCGAGACCCAGGATCCGGTGATCTGGGACATTCTCGAAGAAGTGATTTACGAGCACCCCGTGATGCTGAACCGTGCGCCTACGCTGCACCGTCTCGGCATTCAGGCGTTCGAACCTTGTCTGATCAGCGGCAAGGCTCTCCAGCTCCCGCCGCTCGTCTGCGCGCCGTTCAACGCCGACTTCGACGGCGACCAGATGGCTATTCACGTGCCGCTCTCTCTGGAAGCCCAGACCGAAGCCCGTACGCTGATGCTCTCGACGAACAACGTCCTCTTCCCGGCTAACGGTGATCCGGCGAACGTTCCGTCTCAGGATATGGTGCTGGGTCTCTACTGGAGCACCCGCTCCCGCGTCAACGCGCCTGGCGAAGGCATGTTCTTTGAGGACGTGGATGAAGTCCGCCGCGCTCTCTCCGCCGGTATCGTGACGCTGCAGACCCGCTGCACGGTCCGCGTGAAGGAGTACGACCTGAACCGCGAAACCGGTGAGACGAAGGAACGCACGATCCGTGTCGAAACGACCGCGGGCCGCGCTCTGCTGTCTGAAATCCTGCCGAAGGGCATGAAGTTCTCTGACATCAACAAGACGCTGAAGAAGAAGGAAATCGCCCGTCTGATTTCTACCTGCTTCCGTGTCTGCGGTCTCCGCGCGACGGTGGACTTCGTTGACTCTCTGAAGAACCGCGGCTACTACCTCTCCACGCAGGCCGGTGTTTCGATCTGCGTTGACGATATGAAGGTTCCGGCCGAGAAGCAGAAGCTCGTTGAAGCCGCTGAGAAGGAAGTGGAAGAGATTCAGTCTCAGTACACCTCCGGTCTCGTGACGCAGGGCGAACGCTACAACAAGGTGGTGGACATCTGGGGCCGTACCGCTGATGAAGTCGGTAAGGTCATGATGAAGGATCTGTCTGTCGAGCCGGTTATCGACCGCCACGGCAACAAGACCACCCAGGAATCGTTCAACGCCGTGTACATGGCTGCTGACTCCGGTGCCCGAGGCTCTCCTGCCCAGATCCGTCAGCTGGCCGGTATGCGAGGCCTGATGGCGAAGCCGGACGGCTCCATTATTGAAACGCCTATTACGGCTAACTTCCGTGAAGGCCTGAACGTTCTGCAGTACTTCGTGTCGACCCACGGTGCCCGTAAGGGTCTGGCCGATACGGCTCTGAAGACGGCTAACTCCGGCTACCTCACCCGCCGACTGGTGGATGTGACGCAGGACCTCGTCGTTACGGAGCAGGACTGCGGTACGAAGAATGGTGTGAAGATGCGCGCTCTCGTCGAATCCGGCGATGTGGTGCAGGCTCTGCGCGACCGTATCTTCGGCCGTGTGGCTGCGGAAGACATCAACAATCCGGAAACGGATGAGCTGATCGCCGCCGCTGGTACGCTGATCGATGAGAACATCTGCGACAAGATCGATGCCGCCGGCATTGATGAAGTGACGGTCCGTACGCCTCTTACGTGCGAAACCCGCCACGGCATCTGCGCCAAGTGCTATGGCCGCGATCTCGGCCGCGGCACGCTGGTGAACGAAGGCGAAGCGGTCGGCGTGATCGCTGCCCAGTCCATCGGTGAACCGGGCACGCAGCTGACGATGCGTACGTTCCATATCGGCGGCGCGGCGAGCCGTGCTGCTGTGGCTTCGAGCGTTGAAGCGAAGGCTTCCGGTAAGGTGAACTTCACCTCCGCGATGCGCTACGTCACGTCGAACAAGGGCGAACTCGTGGTGATTTCCCGTTCCGGCGAGATCGTTGTGACGGATGCCACGACGGGCCGCGAGCGTGAACGTCATAAGATCCAGTACGGTGCCACGCTGTCCGTGCATGAAGGCCAGCTGGTGAAGGCCGGCGAGCAGATGGCGACCTGGGATCCGATGACGCGTCCGATTATTTCGGAATACGCCGGTAAGATCCGCTTTGAAAACGTGATCGACAACGTCACGGTGATGAGCCAGACCGATGAAGTGACCGGTCTGTCCACGCAGGTGGTTATCGACTCCAAGCGCTCCACCTCGAGCCACGGTTCGAAGAAGGGCGGTTCCACCGGCACGCTGCGTCCGTTGGTCCACCTGATCGACGCGAACGGCAATGAGGTGAAGATTCCGGGTACGGATCACGCTGTGACGATTCAGCTGCCGGTCGGCGCTCTGGTCACGGTTCAGGACGGTCAGGAAATCGGTCAGGGCGAAGTGCTTGCCCGTATTCCGGTTGAATCCCAGAAGACCCGAGACATTACGGGCGGTCTGCCGCGAGTTGCCGAGCTCTTTGAAGCCCGCTCTCCGAAGGACGCCGGTATGCTGGCTGAAGTGACCGGTACGGTGACCTTCGGCAAGGAAACGAAGGGCAAGCAGCGCCTGATGATCACGGATAACGAAGGTGTTGATCACGAATTCCTGATCCCGAAGGACAAGACCGTGCTGGTGCATGACGGCCAGGTTGTCCAGAAGGGTGAAGAAATCGTTGACGGACCGGCCGATCCGCATGACATTCTGCGTCTGCTCGGTATTGAGGCTCTGGCCCGCTACATCGTCGACGAAGTTCAGGACGTGTACCGTCTGCAGGGCGTGAAGATCAACGATAAGCATATCGAAGTGATCGTCCGCCAGATGCTGCGCCGCGTGATCGTTGCTGATCCGGGCGACACGGGCTTCATCCAGGGTGAGCAGGTCGAACGCGCTGAACTCCTCGACGCGAACGACGAAGCGATCAGCCAGAACAAGCGTCCGGCGACCTATGAGAACCTGCTCCTTGGTATTACGAAGGCCTCGCTCTCGACCGACTCCTTCATTTCGGCCGCTTCCTTCCAGGAAACGACGCGAGTGCTCACCGAAGCCGCCATTATGGGCAAGGTTGACCACCTGCGCGGCCTGAAGGAAAACGTGATCGTCGGCCGTCTGATCCCGGCCGGTACCGGCCTTGCCTATCACAAGGCTGTGAAGGCGAGAGAAGCTGCCGAGGCTGCAGAAGCCAAGGCGCTCGCCGAAGCGACCGTTGCCGAACAGGTGGCTGTCGCGACCGAACAGGCTGCTCAGAGCGCTTCCGCTCAGAAGCCTGAATCTCCGGCC
>ERZ791903.2705-NODE-2705-length-12446-cov-8.475829_pt1 | contig 12446 bp, 13 predicted proteins | sample MGYA00510148_ERZ791903 | MGnify/ENA primary metagenome ERZ791903 (study PRJEB30046, sample SAMN00792080) | human gut metagenome | study: EMG produced TPA metagenomics assembly of the A metagenome-wide association study of gut microbiota in type 2...
GGGCATAAAGTAGATTCATGCAATACCGATTTACACAAACTATTTTACACTCCCACACCCTGCCAAGAAAAATACTCGGCTATAAGACACCCGAGGAGTGTTTTAGGGAAGAAATGCTTGCAGCACTTACTGCATAAAGGTTCGCCGGGTGTTCAACTTATTATTGCAATTCGGGTAAAAAAGGCTTTTATATTAATATAAAAAACTCTTTTATTGATTTATGAAGCTGCAATCCCCCCTACATAAAACACATAACCTGAATAGTATACTTTAATAATAATCTTGAAGAGTTTATTTCCTTCGCTAAAAATATATTAAAAAATCAGTCGTTAAAGATGAGATTATAAAAAAATGAGATGTTACATACTCTTATTTTTTTGCAAATTAGTTATCGAAATTATTTTTGTTTACATGATATTTTATTTTTCAGCAATTGACTTTAAAGGGAAATTTCTCGTAAGAATTTTTCTTTCAATGATATTATCCCATTTATTACTTTCTGCCAAATCATTTATGCAGTATAAATCCGTATGAATCAAGGTTAGTACTATAAGACTCTTAATCTTTTTATCCACATAAAGGCTTTCAACTTTATGTCCAAACAAAAAAGATTTTATTTTCATCTTTTTAGTAGTATTAGCAATAATTTTCATAACCGCAGAGCCCTTATAAACAGCATGTACACTGAACAGTATTCGATTTATGTCTTTTTCAGATCTAAATCTTTCCTGGGACTGTTGAAATATAGTCTCATAATCGTTCATCACTTCCTTATACTCAGATTTTAAATATGCATCAAAGTTATGATGCAATTCGTATGGTGTTACTTGGGTTATTTTCCAATAATTCATTAACATTTCCCAAGATTTGATTACAGATTTTCCCCAAAACCGCATCTTTGAATATGCATCCTTTATATTTAAGGATGTCAATTTATAAGGAAAGTTGTTGAATTTTTTTACTCTAACAATAGGTTTCCCTTGATCAGTAAAAAAATAATCTGGAGAAATCTTGCTCCCAAAGAATGTATCATCATTTCCATAAATGAAATGCTCCGATAAACCAGGAATATTCGCTATATACCTTTCAATTACAGTTGAATTAAAACAAGGTATCAATTTTTTTGGTAGTATTGTACTATGGTCAATAATCGTAACTTTTTTACAATTGGTATTAAACCATTTAGGTCTTTGTCGATCTGTAACTATATAGATATGATGTATCCAGTCAGCATATTTTTCTACAGACCGTAAAGAATATTTTAATTCATCATTATCGAAAAACCTTTCTCTTCCATTACTTTCTCCATTACATTTATGACCAACAATATATTGTTTTTTCCTATCTAAAAAACTTTTATCTTTACCATCGCACCATAAATAAACTAAATCTATATTATACATATAGGCTCTCTCTTTCATGAATAATCAACAACGCTCATATGTGCTAAGTTTTTCTCAGTAAAGAGGATTCTCTTATCAATCAACATTAACTAATGCTCTGGCCAAAGCTCCCATCGGTGATGAGAATGGGCCATATACACCAATTCGCCCGGCTATCATTCCAGGGTGGTAATTACTTTTAACTCTAGCTCTTTCCTTTATCCTTATGACGACCTCTGTGACTTCTTCCTCAATTCTATGCATATATTGCCCCTTAATTCCATAAAGAAGCGCCTTATCCAGTTCTCAGTTTTTCTGGCTGTAATGAGGGTGTCCATTGCCTTCAGCCTTTCTTCACTCAACTGCGTCCCTGCCACTTCATTCGGTAGGAATATATCCGATGATTGCTTTCCGCTGTGCCCAGCCGGATATTGGTCTGTTGCTCTATGCGTATGAGGCTCTTCAGACAGGAAGCATTCCTTTCCAGATAGGCCCGGAGCCTGTCTATCGCTCCGTATCATGTTCCAGGCATTCTTTCCTCACATGACTTACCGCCGTATCGAACCATAAAGGTATTTTCCACACAACCTTATCCACGGTAACCATGGTGGATAATTCATCCGGCTCCTTAATCACAGCCCCACTGTATCTTTTCCTTTTTAGGGAATCCAAGCCTGCAATCCAAAAGATAGAATCCTTTTTCACCAAGCTTACGTATCCGCCTTCTCTTAAAGGTCACCCTCCCAAACAGAAAATTAATCATCCTTTCGTCTCTCCGCTCCACCTGGTATCCCTGTCTCTTAACCGACTAGTAAAATTGTTAATCTATATATTCGAATAAAACTCCAATAATGGCACAGGCAAAACCCATAATCAGATGAAATATGGTAAATTCGAGTTCCAGAGTGTTCTGACGGTGATCTAGCGCATTGTTTATAAAACGGTTATTTATTTCGATAAGCTTTTCTGCTAAAATATCAGACAAAAGAAGAATCCTTTCGAATAATTTGTTAGGTGATGAATAAATTATTAGGATTCTTCTTTTTCTTGTCTAAATTCGGAATTTTGGCTTCCCGAAAAAAATTACACTTAGATAACGAACGCTCATATATTATGAAACCCGTGCACTATATAAAATTTTTCTATTTTACGAATTTCATGTTGAATGTCATATCCAGCTTTTATAATTTCTTCTTCCATATTTTTTCTTTTTACTTTGCTTTCGCTTAAAATCATCTCAGCCCATTCTTCTGGTTTCTTCTTTAAGGAAATAAAGTGTGCCAAATCTGTAATCCCCACTTCCCTAGTTATATTAGTCGAAAAAAAACATGGAAGACCTGCAGCCTGTACTTCAATTCCAACAACAGGTAATCCCTCAAAATGAGAAGGCAATATAAAACAATCCATTGCCTGCATCAGTTGTGGAACATCGTTACGCATTCCCATAAATACAACCGAATTGGTTAATCCCAATCTTACTACTTTTTCTTTGGCTTGTTCCAAATATGATAAATCTCCAACTGCATCCCCAACAAGCATTAAAACCGCATTCTCTTGAGTGCGATGAATTTCACTAAAAACATCAATTAAGAACTCATGATTCTTTTGAAAAGTAAATCGGCCAACATGTCCAACAATGAAATGACCTTGAAGATTTAAGGCAGATCTTACTTTATTTCGCATATTTTCATTGAATTTCAATTTACTGCAGTCAATCGCATTAGGAATCACTGTAAAATGGGCATTGTAGCCAAACATCCACTGGCCAGCCAATTTTGAACAGGCAAAATAATCAGTAGCCCCCCATTTCAGCAGAATTCGATTCATAGCCATTATTATTTTCTTGCCAATTCCAATTTTCTGTTCAAACCCTGAGTTATGTGAATGCATGATGCGCATTGGAATACCAAAAAATCTTGCGATGAAAATGGGGAACACATAAGTAATGCTATTAGAGTTCAAGACAATTGCCTTATAGTCACCGGCTATCCTATGCAACAGCTTAATCCATTGCCAATAATGACGTATAGGGTTGGAATGCCTCGAACGGACTCCATAAATCCTTCCCCCAGCTTTTAAAATTTTATCTTTAAAAACAATTTCATGTTCACTGGTAATGTTTACGAAGTCATAAATCACTTTAGATTTATCTAAATGATCAAGTTGCTGCATCAAATAAGTCTCAAGTCCACCAATATTCTTCGTCATTCCAATTTGTAAAACTCGTATAGGATATGATGTCATACTTTTCTTTCCTTTATCAATTCCCTCAATGTTTCATCTTAGCAAATAAGATTGGAAAATCTTCACGTATTTTTTGGATTAATAAAATCAGTATTTTCAATTGCTTTTTATGCTTATTTTTCAAGAAATGGACCAATATCTTCTGTTTAGTCGACAAATCCATAAAGTCTGTAGAAAGAAATTCATCATAAAGAGAATCTTTCCGAATACGCTCGATTACTTTATTCATTTTATCGCTCTTAGTATCAGATAACAATGCATAGACAAAACGAACATACATCCAGAATATTTTTTGCCGTTCTGCATTCATTGGTGCCAATTTTTGGGGAGTAAAATCCAATAGTCCATGAATTTTCATCATTTGGACTTCATAAGCGTATGCCTGATGCTGGTTAGTTAAGCTGCCATTCATTCTTTTAGCATAATGATACCCTGTGCTAGAACTGCAGTAAAGTTGCTTTACAAAGCGAAAATATCTAATATTAAAATCAAAGTCTTCATTAACTTTTAATTTTTCATTCATAAAAATTCCGTTTTCTAAAGCAATTTCTCGCTTATAGAAGCCGTTCCATAAATAACCAAATAATGGTATCGCTTCCATATTTATAATTTGATTATATAGTTCATTCCCTGCTTTATATACTTTTTGATTCAAACTACATTTTCTGGAATACTTTAATTTATTTGTTTGATCATAGTATTCTTCTTGAAGACCAAATTTCAGACAGTCATAATCGTTTTTTTTTAAAATATCATAGGCTGACTGAAATAAATCCGGATCAATGGTGTCATCAGAATCTACAAACCCAAGATAGCGCCCCTTTGCAGCTTTGATTCCTAAATTTCGAGCTGCTGCTGCTCCAGAATTTACTGAAGTCCCCAGCAATTTAACTCTAGAGTCTGTCTCTGCAATTTGATTACAAATCATCTTGCTGGAATCCGTTGAACAATCATCGATCAGCAACAATTCGAAATTGCTAAACGTCTGGGCTAATATACTATGCACAGCTTTTTGAAGGAATTTTTCAGCATTATAAATAGGCATAATAATGCTGAAAAAAGATTTTTCACTTTGCACTTCTCTCTTTTTCACTTTCTCATACCTCGTTTAAATGATGATAGTCATATTCTCTCTTAAGCAAACTATCCTTTTCGATTCATTATTAAAGCCGTCTGTATATCTCTCAGTGTATTATAAAATTCTAATTTTCCGTCATCTATCCTCTTTGCTTAAGTTGAAATTCCAATATTTTATCAAATTTCACTCTGCGCCCTTTACTACTTTTTTCCTAAAAACTTCCGTTTCAAAAACTTAGCAATCTTCTTCGGCCAATCAATATTCTCCAAAAATACCACCGGTACCTCACACTTTTTCAAATTCTGCCTCTCCAGCCACACATTGAAAAGTCGTTCAGACATGAAGCCGAAAAGGCGGGCCTCATAACTATCATAGCCGGACAAATCCGTCCGTTTTTCCAGTTCAAAAAGAATGTCAAAAAGCCAGGTGCAGTACTCATCAAAGAGAGACTTCTTCATGACAAACATATTCAGGATATGCAGCTTTCTCCGGTTCATAACCCTGGTGAAAGCATCAGAATAACCCGGATATTTCTCAGAAATAATCTTTTCTACTTCATCCAGGTCCTTTTTATAATGGGCATGCTCATACTGGCTGCGCACGGTCTCAATATAGTAATTTCTCATCACCGGAAGAATGACATCATACTTCTGCAGAAGCCTTTCATAATCCGCCCTGTGAAAAATAGCCTTCTTTTTCTTCTCTATATCCTTTGTGTGCACCTTCCTGCCAAAATACCGGCGATAATGACAGAGCCCTATATACTGACAGTCCACATTTTTCCAGGCCCAGTACAATCCCGTCAGTTCACAGTAATTGGAATTCTTAGAAGAAATATTGTCCCCTGTATTATCCGGTGTATACCCTAGAGGCTCCTTTCCTTCTGCCCCTACCTGAAGAGGCATATACACATCATCAGCAGGCATCCAGTACTTCTTGTGAGCCGCTACTAGTATTTTTATATCCATGAGTTCTTTCCTTTCGTGGTGAGAGATTTGAGATTTGAGGTTTGAGGGATTAGATTTGAGAGTTAAGATTTGAGGTTTGAGGTTTGAGATGCCTCCACTCCTATTTTCCTCTCATTCCTCAATTTTCAATTTTCTTTCCTCAAACCTCTCCACTCAAATCTCTTTCCTCAATTCTCTCATTTCCCTATTCTATTCCCTATCTTCACAATCATAGTTCCTAACATTCTGAGGATTTCGTCACAAAGTGATAAAGCCGTCTGAGCATCGTCAGGACTCACATAATGCAAATCTTCAGAAATAAGAATCTGTGTTTCTACTTCAGCAGCAGACCCTTTGGCAATTCGTAAAAAATGGATAAACTCACGATCAGAACCTCTGCCAAATCCTTCGGCTATATTTGATGGAATGGAAACAACTGCCCTCCTTATTTGATTTGTCAGGCCAAATACTTCATCACGAGGAAATCGACTTGTCAGACGATAGATAATACGTGCCAATTCCATCGACTTCTGCCAGACAATCAAATCCTTGTAATCAGTCATTTTCTCCACCATCCTCAAATCTCAAATCTCAATTCTCAAATCTCTTTCCTGCCAGCTTCAGCGCCCTATCAATCACCGCATCCATGTCATAGTATCTGTACTCGCCCAGACGTCCTCCAAAGATAACTTTAGATTCCTTATCTGCCAATACTTTATATTCCTTATAAAGTTTGCCATTCTTTTCATCATTGACTGGGTAATATGGTTCGTCTCCCACTTTCCATTCAGAGGAGTATTCCCGGCTGATAACTGTTTTAGGCAGATTATTACCATTAGCATCCTTGCCAAATTCAAACCATTTATGTTCGATAATTCGGGTCCAGGATGTTTCTCTGTCTGTATAATTAACGGCCGCATTTCCCTGGAAATTTGGCTTATCTAACACCTCGGTCTCAAAGCGAACACTTCGATATTCTAAAGGCCCCAGTTTATAATTAAAGTAAGCATCTATAGGTCCTGTATAAACCACTTTATCCGCAAGCTTATCCAGTTCTTTCTTGTTTTTAAGATAATCACAGCTAAGTCTTACTTCAATCCCCTTAAGCATATTAGCGACCATATTGGTATATCCGCCCACAGGAATCCCCTGATAAAGGGCATTGAAGTAATTATTATCAAAAGTCAGACGTACAGGGATCCGCTTGATAATAAAAGCCGGAAGTTCGGTACAGGGCCGCCCCCACTGTTTTTCTGTATATCCTTTAATCAGTTTTTCATAAATATCGGTTCCCACCAGGGAAATAGCCTGTTCTTCCAGATTCTTTGGATTTGTGATTCCAGCAGCTTTTCTCTGCTCTTCAATCTTAGCCGCTGCTTCGTCCGGAGTGACTACGCCCCACATTTTATTGAAGGTGTACATATTGAAAGGAAGAGAATATAATTCGCCATGATAATTAGCTACCGGCGAGTTAGTGAATCGATTGAATTCTGCGAACTGATTTACATAATTCCATACTGTTCTATTGTTGGTATGAAAAATATGGGCACCATATTTATGCACATGGATTCCTTCCACATCTTCTGTATATACATTACCGGCAATATGAGGCCGTTTGTCTACCACAAGAACGGTTTTCCCAGCTTTTACTGCTTCATGGGCAAATACAGCTCCAAAAAGTCCTGCTCCAACAATCAGATAATCGTATTTCACGGATTATATCCTCTCTATGTACAACATTATTCCTACTATTATTTCTTATATCCCTCAGGATTCTTTGATTGCCAATTCCATGTATCCCTGCACATGTCTTCCAGAGTTCTTTCCGCATGCCAGTCAAGTACATTCTGTGCCTTGGTTGAATCTGCCCAGAATTTCGGAAGATCTCCCGCTCTGCGCGGTCCGATTTCGTACTTCACTTTGACTCCGGTAGCCTTTTCAAAAGCGTGAATGATATCGAGAACGCTGTAAGGAGTGCCTGTTCCCAGGTTAAACACTTCAACGCCCTTGTGGCTAGCTGCATATTCCACCGCCTTTACATGGCCATTTGCCAGGTCCATCACATGAATATAGTCGCGAAGGCAGGTTCCATCTGGTGTGGGATAGTCTCCTCCAAACACCGTGAGATGGTCTCTTCTACCAACTGCCACCTGAGCAATATAAGGCATCAGATTATTAGGAATTCCCTGTGGATCTTCCCCAATCAGACCACTTTCATGGGCCCCAATTGGATTGAAATAACGGAGCAAAATGACGGATAATTTTGGATTCGCTTTAGCGGCATCTTCCAAGATTTGCTCCATCATAACCTTAGTCCACCCGTACGGGTTAGAACAGCTGCCACGATGCATGGTTTCCACATATGGTGGCTTATTTTCTTCTCCATACACCGTGGCTGAAGAGGAGAAAACAAACTGATTAACGCCTGCTTCTTCCATGCATTCCAGAAGTGTCAGCGTGGTATCAATATTATTACGGTAATACTTCAGCGGAAGACGGACCGATTCCCCTACCGCCTTAAGACCTGCAAAATGAATGACACAGTCAATGTGATTTTCTGAAAAGATATGACGCATCTTTCCCTTATCCTTCACATCGGCTTCATAGGAATTTATTGATTTTCCTGTGATTTTTTCTACTCTGTGAACCGCTTCAGGGCTACTGTTGCTGTAGTCATCTACAATCACCACCTGGTGACCGGCATTGAGCAGTTCCACTGCGGTATGTGAACCAATATATCCCGCACCACCGGCAAGTAATACATTCATTATGTTCATACTCCTTTACTCAAAATCACACTATCTTATTACCCATATTGGAATAATATCAAGACAGATTTCTTACCACATCAGACAGATAATTTTTAAATGCCGGGCCCAGATCATCCCTGCGAAGTGCATATTCTACGGTAGCCTTAAGAAACCCCAGCTTATTGCCTGTATCATAACGCTTGCCCTTGAAATTATAAGCGTAGACATTTCCGCTGTGCGCCATAATCCTCAATGCATCAGTAAGCTGGATTTCTCCCCCTTTTCCTGGCTTTGTATGTTCCAGTATCTCAAATACATCCGGGGTAATGACATATCTTCCCAGAGCTGCCAGCCGGCTCGGTGCCTCTTCTATTTTAGGCTTTTCCACCATATCTTCTACAAGAACAAGGTCAGAGTTTTCCGTAAGATTCCCTTTTATGATTCCGTAGGAGGAAACCTGTTCTCTTTCAACCAGCTGACAACCCACAATAGTGCCTCCGGTTTTTTCATATTGTTCAAGCAGCTGTCCCAGGGCCGGTGTATCATCTCCGTTATACACCAGGTCATCCCCCAGAATAACTCCAAAAGGTTCCCCATCAGTAAAATCTTTAGCACAGAGTATAGCATCTCCCAATCCTCTCATGTGCTGCTGCCGAATATAATGTACTTTAATATTCGCTACTTTGCGCACTTCGTCCAGTAATTCCATCTTGTTGTGCTCAAATAAATGCTGTTCAAGTTCCGGTGATGAATCAAAGTGATCTTCAATGGCACGTTTTGCATGTCCGCTGATTATCAGTATATCTTCAATTCCACTGTCTAATATTTCTTCCACTATATATTGAATTGTCGGTTTATCTACAATAGGAAGCATTTCCTTTGGCATGGCTTTTGTTTCTGGCAAAAAACGAGTTCCAAATCCTGCCGCTGGAATGACTGCTTTACGAATTTTCATTTTTCATCCATCCTGTTTAATTAATAAGCACCACGGCTATGAATGACAGCAAAAAATGTACGCCAGATAAGAATGATATCAAGCCATACACTCCAGTTATGAACGTACCACATATCCATGGCCACGCGCTCAGGATATGTGGTATCACTTCGACCACTCACCTGCCAGAGGCCTGTGATTCCAGGGAGTACCATGTAGTATTCTTTAATATACTGTTCATACCTAGGCACTTCTTTCTGTACAATCGGACGGGGACCTACCAGGGACATTTCCCCCTTCAGTACATTGAGAAGCTGCGGAAGTTCATCAAGACTGGTCTTTCGAAGAAAAGCACCACTTTTCGTAATACGTGGATCATTTTTCAGTTTAAAATCCCGTTCCCATTCTTCTTTTGCCTTTGGATCTGTGGCCAGAAGTTTTTCCAGTCGTTCTTTCGAATCTACGACCATAGAGCGGAATTTGTAGCAGTCGAATTCTTTTCCATCCTTGCCCACCCGGCGCTGTTTATAGATTGCCGGTCCTTGCGAATCCGTTTTTATCCATACACAAATTCCAAGAAATAATGGGAGCAGGAATAAACCTCCACTAAGCGTCAGAACAACATCAAATATCCGCTTAATAATCTGATTCAGCCGAAACGCCAGATTATTTTTAATATTTAAGAGCATAATCCGGGTGTCAAAGAAAGATTCCACTTCCACATTTGACATCGGTACGCCTACCAGATTTGGAACTACGCTCACATAGGGAACCAGTGTCTGTGCCCGATAGAGGAGATGATTCAGCTGGTCCTGTGGAAGTCCTGGTGCCGCAATGATTACATCCTGAATTCCGGTTTCAGCAATTACCTTTTCCAGATCATTAAAACCTCCAAGAATCGGATATACATCGGCATAGCGGGAAGATGGTTCAAAATCCTCAAGGAATCCGGCTACCCTATAGTTAATGAATACGTTGTTTTTTCCTTCATCAATCGCTGCATCAGCTGTCTTTCCGGCACCTACTACCAGAACAGGAATCTGAAGTCCTGGAATCCGTCGGATAATCAATGCCGTAATATATTTTTCTACCACTAAAAGAATATAGACGATGATGGCAAATAATCCCACATAAAGGCGTGATACCTGACCGGATACCTGGGTAAGGAACATGAGGATGATGGAAAATGCAATAGCCCCCAGGCAGGCTTTAAACAGTTTTTCCAACATCTGTGCACTGGTATAATGTTTGGAATATATTCCGGCAAATGCCAGCGCCAGAAGGAATACAGCAGGTGTCACTATATAGATGTATATGGCGTTTACCTGAAATATATTGCCCATCAGGAAATTTCTGATATGGAAGGCTATCCATTCGGCCAGTAAAATCCCCACATAATCTCCGCAAAGATATATGGCTTTGCTTATAAGGCGAATCAGAGAAGCACTGCGAGGCTTCTTTTTCTGTTTTCTTTCTGCATGGTTAATCCACTGCTGCATGCTTTTCTCCGTTGTTAACTAGATATACAAATTTCGACATTCTCGTTATAGTCAAATAGGTATCCCCTTTCTTTAAATTGGAGATACCTATTTCAGTTCGTATTGCTTTCCAGCATATGGTCGAGTATCTGGACAATTTCGAGTGCGCTGTCCTTTTTATCATTGCCACAGGCAAGTGCCATTTGCTTGAGTTTATCTTCATTTTTCAGCAGACCGTCGACTGTGTCCGCCAGTTCATTTTTCCTAGTCCAGACAGCACATCCTTGTTCTTCCAGATGCTGGGCGTTTGCCCGTTCCTGTCCGGGAAGGGCGTTGACCAAAACCATAGGCAGATTCATGGTGAGCGCACCAGGTTTGGTGACGATGAGTTCACTCTTACTCATCATTTCTGCCACTTTATTGGTATAGCTGTGCAGATCCACCGGATGCCGGAGGCTTGACCGGATAGATGCCACTTCTTCATATAGATTGATATTCTGTCCCGTAGCAATAATAAACTGGCTCACGGAATCAACCTTGTCCAGACGTAGAAGAGTATCTGTAATATTTCCGAGTCCCAGGCCCCCACCCATGATGAGTACGGTCCCTTTTTCTTTAGGACTTGGATTTTTCAGTTCTTCATAGAAGGATTTGCGAACTGGGATTCCCGTGGTGTGAATAATATTTCTCGGCACATTATGGGCTTCCAGTTTACGCGCCAAATCCTCGGAAGGGACGCAGTACACATCCAGATGTTTGTACACCCAGAGCTGATGAATATCAAAGTCGGTAATGACTCCGAGAAGAGGGGTATTAATGTCCCCTTCCTTCTTCAGCAGATTGGCTGCACAGGCCGGAAACGGATGGGTAAACAATAGGGCATCCGGTTTCAAGACGGTAATCAGCCTCTTCATCCGCTTTCGGAAACTCCAGGAAAGAAGACTCTGAAACGTTGCTCCTAAATGCCTGTTCTGTGAATTGCTATATAGACTATCGTACATTTCAGGGAATATACGAATCATTTTCAGGTAAGATTCTTTTAAGACGTAATCAATGGAAAGAACATCCTTGGACAAAAAATCCAGCACGCGAACCGCATCATCGGGATGAACCTGTTTGATGGTCTCCGCAATAGCCCGAGCCGCCTGAGAATGCCCCTCTCCAATAAAAGCCGTCATGATGAAAAATTTACGTTTCTTCTGCATTTTTCTCCTCATATACATTTATATATTTTAGCATAAGAGTAAGACTCTGTGCAGGAGAAGATGAGCGGAGTTCAAGGTCGGTGCAAATTCTTAAAAAATTTGCAGGTCGGCAAGAATCTATACTCTAAAAATTGTCGTGCTGCCATTTATCAAGCTTTTTCGCAGACCGGGCTTCCTTTTGTAAAAATCAAAGATTTGAAGCCAGAAATGGCAAACCATTGTCATTTCTCTGCAAGCCTTCGGCTCGGGACAGCAAAATCTTCCATTGGAAGATTTCGAGGGAAAAATTCTGCGAATAGCTTTTTATAAATTCCCCTCATCATCTCCCAAAACATTTCATTTTGTTCAATTCCTGAATAAGATTGATCTTAGCATTTATTTGGTTCTTCACGCTTTTTTGTGGGATAAAAATAATAACATATAAAATT